>ERZ773165.1605-NODE-1605-length-13152-cov-3.078873_pt1 | contig 13152 bp, 13 predicted proteins | sample MGYA00581003_ERZ773165 | MGnify/ENA primary metagenome ERZ773165 (study PRJEB29015, sample SAMEA2737817) | human gut metagenome | biome: human gut; feature: human-associated habitat; material: faeces | place: China | collected 2012 ... | reverse complement strand
CCGGTTTCGGTCGTGCTTGTGATCGATGCCGCCACCGGCCAGAACGGTCTGAACCAGGCGCTCGAGTTTAACGAGGCGCTGGGCCTGGACGGTATTATCATGACTAAGCTGGACGGCACGGCTAAGGGCGGTATCGCCATGGCCGTGGCCGAGAAGCTCAAGCTCCCGATCCTGCGCATCGGCGTGGGCGAGCAGGTCGATGACCTGCAGGAGTTTAACGCCAAAGATTTCTGCCGCGCCCTGGTGGGCGAGTCCAACTAAGGAGTGACTAGTGTTTGATTCTCTGAGCGATCGCCTCAATGACACATTTGACCGCCTGCGTGGCAAGGGTAAGCTGACCGAGGCCGACATCACCTCGGCCATGCGCGACATTCGCATGGCGTTGCTCGAGGCCGACGTCAACTTTAAGGTTGTCAAGGAGTTCGTCGCCAAGACCAAGGAGCGCTGCATGACCGCCGAGGTCATGGAGTCGTTGTCGCCGGCGCAAAACGTCGTCAAGATCGTGCTCGACGAGCTCACCGAGATGCTCGGCTCAACCGAGAGCAAGCTCGTCTTTAGCAACCGCATTCCCAATGTCATTATGCTCGTGGGCCTGCAGGGCTCCGGTAAGACCACGGCAGCCGTAAAGCTTGCCTACCTGCTCAAGAAGCAGGGCCGCTCGCCGTTGCTCGCAGCGTGCGACGTCTACCGTCCCGCCGCTGCCGACCAGCTGGCCACGCTCGGTGGCGAGATTGGCGTACCGGTCTTCCGCGGCGACGGTGCGCACCCGGTCGACATTGCCAAGGGTGCCATCCAGGAGGCCGTCGACCACCTGCGTGACGTGGTCATCGTCGATACCGCCGGTCGTCTTCAGATCGACGAGCAGATGATGCAGGAGGCCGTTGACATCAAGAAGGCCGTCAAGCCCGACCAGGTGCTGATGGTCGTCGACGCCATGACCGGCCAGGACATCGTCAACGTCGTCTCGACCTTTGCCGATCGCACCGACTTTGACGGCGTGATCATCTCCAAGCTCGACGGTGACGCCCGTGGCGGTGGCGCACTTTCGGTACGTCAGGTGACCGGCAAGCCCATCAAGTTCGTGAGCATGGGCGAGAAACCCGATTCGCTTGAGCCCTTCTATCCCGATCGCATGGCCAAGCGCATCTTGGGCATGGGCGATGTCGTCGGCATCGAGAAGGCCCAGGAGGCCGCCGATGCAGAGCAGCTCGAGGCTGCCGAGCGCATGCTGCGCGAGGGCTTTACCATGAACGACATGCTCGACCAGATGAAAGCCGTCAAAAAGATGGGCGGTATGAAGGGTATCCTGGGCATGCTCCCCGGTGGTCAGCGTGCACTCAACCAGATGGGCGGCAACCTGGACGAGGGCATCTTCGATAAGAACGAGGCCATCATCATGTCGATGACCAAGGAGGAGCGCCTGCGTCCCTCCATCATCAACGGCCAGCGCCGCGCCCGCATTGCCAAGGGTGCCGGCGTAACCCCCACCGAGGTCAACAGCCTTATGAAGCAGTGGGGCGAGATGAATAAGATGATGGGCCGCATGCGCACGATGGCCAATCAGGCGCAGGCCGGCGGCAAAAAGGGCAAAAAGGGAAAGAAGGGCAAGAAGATGCGCATGCCCAATATCCCTGGCCTGGACGCTATGGGTCTGGGCGGCATGGGCGGCCTAGGTACGGGCGGTCCCAAGTCCGATATGGAGCTGCTGCGCCAGATGGAAGCGCAGATGCGTAATAAGAAATAGAGCTGTAATTCCAGCTTGATATGGCAAAGGCCACTCGGAAGCTACCGGGTGGCCTTTGTTGTTGGCTTTGATTGTTGGGTTGCGTTCGGCTTCGCGTCCCGAGCTCGCGGTGCCGTGCCGTTAGTGGCAGCCGCAGCCCTCATGGCCTTCGTGGTCGTGGTGGCCGTGGCAGCCGCAGGACCCGCCATGCTCATGGGTTTGCTCGTGGTCGTGGCTGTGGCAGCCGCACGTGGCCTCGCCGTTCTGTGCGAGCGTGCCGGCGATAAGGGCCTCGACGCAAGCGTCGCAGCTGCCCTGGGCACCTGCGTATACCGTGATGCCGGCTTGGGCAAGCGCGTTGATAGCGCCTCCGCCGATGCCGCCGCAGATGAGCGTGTCCACGCCGCCGTTGGCGAGCAGGCCCGCAAGTGCGCCGTGGCCGGTGCCGCCGGTGCCCACGACCTGCTCGTTGAGCACCTTGCCGTCCTGAACGTCGTAGATCTTGAACTGCTCGCTGCGGCCAAAGTGCATAAAGATGTTGCCATTGTCGTACGTGGTTGCCACCCTCATGGTGCCGACCCCCTTTGCTGGCCATGCGGCCGTTGTCGTGGTGATGGGGGAGTACGCGATATTGCCGCCTTCGATGATGAGCGCCCGACCATTGACCAACGCGTTTGCCACCTTGCGATGCGCTCGGCTGCAAATAGCCGCCACCGTGGCGCGCGCGATGCCCATCTGCTGTGCGACTGCCTCTTGGTTAAGGCCTTCCAGGTCGCACAGGCGCAGCACCTCGAGTTCGTCGACCGTCATGTCGATGGCGTCTCCACTGGCAAGGCCGTCGGGGGTAAAGCCGCGATATTCGGGGATGATCCCAACACGGCGCAATTTCTCGCGTCTTCCTGCCATACGTGCTCCTTATCTGACATATGTCAACAATAGAATAACGAACGTGCAGATTTACGCAAGAGATTTCTGGCATATGTCAGAAAACAAGGGCTTATGTTTGGGCTGTGGGGCCGCGTGCGCCTGGGCTACAATGAATCTCGCTTGTAGGCGACTGACAGGAGGGTCAATGAGCAAGGCTGATCAACAGTTTGTAACCATGTGCCGCGATATTCTGGACCATGGCACCACCACCGAGGGCCAAAAGGTCCGTCCGGTGTGGGAGGACGGCACCCCTGCCTATACCATTAAAAACTTTGGCGTTACGGCACGCTATGACCTGCGTGAGGAGTTTCCGGCGCTTACCCTGCGTCGTACGGCCCTCAAATCTGCCATGGATGAGATCCTATGGATCTATCAAAAGAAGTCCAATAACGTGCATGACCTCAACAGCCATATTTGGGATGAGTGGGCTGACGAGACCGGCTCCATCGGTAAGGCCTACGGGTATCAGATTGGGCAAAAGAGCCATTATGCCGAGGGTGACTTCGATCAGATGGATCGCGTGCTGTACGACCTTAAGAACACGCCGTACAGCCGCCGCATTATGACGAATATTTATGTGCACCAGGATCTTCATGAAATGAATTTATATCCGTGTGCCTACAGTATGACATTTAACGTGACACACAAAGAGAGAGATGAAAAGCTGACATTGAATGCTATTTTGAATCAGCGTTCCCAGGATGTGTTAGCGGCAAATAACTGGAATGTGTGTCAGTATGCGGTATTAATGCATATGCTTGCGCAGGTGTGTGATATGCAGGTCGGCGAGCTGGTACATGTGATTGCGGATGCTCACATTTATGACCGTCATATCCCGATCATTAAGGAACTGATCGGGAGAGAGCAGCATCCGGCGCCAAAATTCACATTAAACCCGGAGATCAAAGATTTTTATCAGTTTACAACAAAGGATATTACCATTGAGGATTATGTGACGGGGCCGCAGATCAAAAATATTCCGATAGCAGTATAAGCCTGACTAGAATATTTTAAGAGAGGATAAAAGACAGAATAAAATAACACGGCACTGACAAGTGATACAGAGTGAAAAGTTGGAGGAAATATGAATTTAATCGCAGCTGTAGATAAAAACTGGGCAATCGGATGTAAGAATAAACTGCTGGTGAGTATTCCGGCAGACATGAAGTTTTTCCGTGAGACGACAACCGGGAAAGTGGTCGTCATGGGAAGAAAAACGTTGGAGAGTTTTCCAAACGGACAGCCTCTCAAAAAAAGAGTGAACATCGTGCTGACGCATGATAAAAATTTTAAGGCGGGAGATGCCATTATCGTTCATTCGATGGAAGAATTGAGGGAAGAGTTAAAGAAATATCCAAGTGAGGATATTTATGTGATCGGTGGAGAGACCATTTATAAACAGCTTCTCGATGACTGTGATGTGGCGCATATCACAAAGATCGACTATGCATTTGAGGCAGATGCCTATTTCCCGAATCTCGATGAGATGCCGGAGTGGAAAATCACGCAGGACAGTGAGGAACAGACGTATTTTGATCTGGAATATTATTTTTATAAATACGAGAGAATTAAATAATATCAATAAAGTTGTTAAAATATATCATACCAAAAAGATGAAAATTGATTTATAATTGCTAAAACCCAGACAGAGAGACTGCTGGGTTTTACCTTTACTTGAATGAGGAGTTTCCTGATAGGAAAAAGAAAAAAATGGAAAATTTTATCTATAGTATCAACGTGACAATGCCGATTTTTCTGGTCATGGTGATCGGATACATTTTAAAGCAGATCGGAATGCTGAATGATAACTTTGTCACAGTGGCAAATAAGTTCAATTTCAAGGTCACGCTTCCGTTTATGCTGTTTAAGGACATTGCAGGCGTTGATATTAAAGCAGTATTTGATATTAAATATGTGCTGTTCTGTGCGATCGTGAGTACCATCTGTTTCTGGGTGGTATGGGGTACAGCAAAGCTTCTGGTGCGGGACAAAACGATCCGCGGGGCATTTGTACAGTCGTCTTTCCGTGGAAGTGCGGCGGTTATGGGGCTGGCTTTTATCCAGAATATCTATGGTTCCTCTGCAATGGGACCGCTGATGATCGTCAGTGCAGTGCCGCTCTATAATATTTTTTCTGTGATCGTGCTGACATTTGAGGCAAATGACAGCACAGGGATCGATAAGAAGGCAAAGATCCGGCAGGCGGGGATTAATATATGTAAGAATCCGATCATTTTAAGTATCCTGGCAGGACTGATCGTGGGACTGCTTGGGATTCAGTTCCCGATGCTGGTAAATAAGACGGTCAGCAACGTGGCGCAGATGGCAACCCCTTTGGCACTGATCACCATCGGTGCAGGATTTGAGGGAAGAAAAGCGCTGGCGAAGATTGCACCGACCATGGCGGCGTCTATGATCAAACTGGTGCTTCAGCCACTTGTTTTTCTGCCGGTTGCTGCCTGGATGGGATTTTCCGGGGAAAAGATGATCGCAATTCTGATCATGCTGGCATCCCCGACCACGCCGAGCTGTTATATTATGGCAAAGAGCATGAACAATGATGAAGTGCTGACGGCGAGCGTTATTGTAACAACGACATTGATGGCGGCGTTTACGTTGACAGGATGGATTTTTTTACTCAAAACATTAGGGTATATCGGTTAGTCAGAGGAAAAAAGATACATATTCAGCAGAAAGTATCATTTTATGAAAGCACAGATTATTTTGAAGTATAAATGGAAAGGGTAAGACAGAAAGATGGATATTACAGGTAGAAAATTATTTGTCAAGGCATTACAGGAAGAGGGTGTCGATACGATTTTCGGTTATCCGGGTGGAACGGTGACGGATCTTTTTGATGAATTATATAAACAGGATGAGATTGAAATTGTCTTACCAAGACATGAGCAGGGACTTTTACATGAGGCAGAGGGATATGCAAAATCGACAGGAAAAGTGGGTGTCTGTCTGGTGACCAGCGGTCCCGGTGCAACGAACATCATGACAGGACTTGCAGATGCACATTATGACAATATTCCGCTTGTCTGTTTTACCGGACAGGTGCCGTTAAGCCTGATCGGAAACGATGCTTTTCAGGAAGTTGACATTGTCGGAATGACAAGAAGTATTACAAAGTATGGCGTGACGGTCAGAGACCGCAAGGATTTAGGAAAGATCATTAAGATGGCCTTTCACATTGCAAGCACAGGAAAACCGGGACCGGTCTTAATTGATCTTCCAAAGGATATCCAGACGGCGAGCGGACCGGCGGAATATCCGGACAGCGTGCAGATCCGTGGATACAAACCGAATGAGAGCGTGCATATCGGGCAGTTGAAAAAAGCATACAAACTGTTAAAGTCAGCAAAGAAACCATTGATCCTGGCTGGTGGCGGTGTCAATATTGCAAAAGCAAATGAGCTGTTGAAAGAATTTGCAGAGAAAATGAACGTTCCGGTTGTGACGACCATTATGGGAAAGGGTGCGATTGTCACAACGCATCCGCTTTATATCGGAAATACGGGGATGCATGGAAAATATGCAAGCAATAAAGCAGTCAGCGAGTGTGATGTTTTATTTTCCATCGGAACAAGATTTAACGACCGTATTACCGGAGATCTGAATGAATTTGCACCAAAAGCAAAAATTGTACATATTGACGTGGACACTGCTTCCATTTCCAGAAATGTTGTGGTAGACGTTCCAATCGTATCGGATGCAAAACTTGCCCTGGAAAAATTGCTGGAATGGGCAGAACCAAAGGATACGGCTGCATGGCAGGAGAGAATTAAGGCATGGGATGAAAAGAATCCACTTGAGATGCGCAGAGACCGCGGCATGACACCACAGATGATCATGGAACACATCAACCATACGTTTGACGAGGCGGTTTTTGTCACGGATGTAGGACAGAACCAGATGTGGGCAACGCAGTATCTGGATATTGACGAAAAACGCCAGATGATCACTTCCGGCGGGCTTGGAACAATGGGATTCGGTTTTCCTGCGGCGATCGGTGCAAAGATTGGAAACAGGGATACGGAGGTAGTCTGTGTCACCGGTGATGGCGGTTTTCAGATGAACATTCAGGAGATGGCAACAGCGATCGTGCAGGGGACACCGGTTATCATCTGCCTGCTCAATAACCAGTATCTTGGCATGGTCCGCCAGATGCAGCAGCTTTTTTATGGCAAACGCTATTCCGCAGTATGCTTAAGAAAGAGAAGAAGCTGTCCGGCAAACTGCAAGGGACCAAATGAAGCATGCCCTCCATATACACCGAATTTTGTTGCACTTGCAGAAAGCTATGGTGCGCATGGCATCCGTGTAGAGCGGGAAGAAGACATTCAGGCAGCTTTGGATAAAGCGAGAACTTACAAAGATGCACCGACAGTCATTGAATTTCTGATCTCTTCGGATGAGATCGTGCTTCCGATGGTAAAGGGCGGAAATCCGATGAGCGAGATGATTTTGAAATAGGTGGATACAGATATGGTGAGAGAGGAAAATATCATGAAAGACAGATGGATTGCACTATATGTAGAAAATCAGGTTGGTGTTCTGGCAAAGGTTTCCGGTCTTTTTTCCGGGAAATCATACAATTTGCAGAGTCTGACAGTTGGCACGACAGAGGACGAGACGGTTTCCCGTATGACCATCTGTGTTACCAGTGATGACATAACATTTGAACAGATCAAAAAGCAGCTGAACCGTATGGTCGAAGTGATCAAAGTCATTGATCTGACAGATGTACCGATTCATATGAAGGAGATACTGTTCGCAAAGGTTCTCCGTGTGAATGCTGCGGAAAAAGAAGAAGTATTCCAGATCGCACAGGTGTTTAACGTGCAGGTGGCAGATATCGGAAATGACAGTGTCCTGCTGGAATGCAAACTGACTGCCCATAGAAATAATGAGCTGATCGCACTGTTAAAATCGAAATTTAAGATTATTGAGGTAGTGCGCGGCGGAGCCGTAGCAATTGAATCCATCAGTACAAGCTGTAGATAATAAAATTTTTAGAAAATTATGGCAAAAGTAATGTACAACTTAAATACCCTGTGATATAATAAAAATGTTTTGAAATGTAGTATTAAAAACTACGTTGGAAAACGTATATTTAAGAATAAGAAGTCATAAAGCTATTTTGCAGATGACAGTAGTAAATAAACGAGGTATTTATGATGCAGAAAAAAGTACAGATCATCAGTGATGGTTCCCTGGATCTTTCACAGGAACTCACGAAGGAAAAAGATATTGAGGTTGTTCCATTTTATGTGTCCTTTGACAGTGAAACGTATCAGAAGGAAATGGTAGAAGTCGGTGTCAGGGAATTCTATCAGGAAATGGTGGATCACCCGACCGTTTTCCCAAAGACATCCATGCCATCCGTGCATGATTATTATGAGGTGTTTGAAAAACATGCGAAGGAGCAGCTGCCGGTCATCTGTATCTGTATCACCAGAAAATTCAGTGGCTCCCTGCAGTCTGCGACAACTGCAAAAGATATGATATTAGAGGAATACCCGGATGCACAGATCACGGTCATTGACTCTACGGTCAATACTGTGCTGCAGGGGTTATATGTATTAGAGGCATGCAGACTGCGCGATATGGGTTTAGAGTATCAGCAGATTGTAGATGCGTTACTGCCAATCCGTGAGACAGGAAGAATTTTTTTCACGATCGGAAGTATTGACTATTTAAAACATGGCGGAAGGATTGGCAGATTAGCCGGGATTGCAGCCAGCGCATTAAAAATCAAACCTCTGATCACGTTAAAAGAAGGTGAGATCTTTAATTCCGGCATTACAAGGAATCGTCTCAAATCCATGAAAAAAGTCGTGGATATGACAAGGGAATATTTAGACGAAGTCAATGCGAAACCGGGAGAGTACAGTTTCTGCATCGGTTATGGATATGATCATAATGAAGCTCTGGAATTTCGAGAGATGTTAAAGGATCTGATCAAAGAACGTCTTGGAATTGATGAGATCGGTATTTACCAGATCGGTGCAACCATTGGAGTGCACACAGGACCATATCCGATCGGGATCGGAATTATAAAGCATGCATTGACAGAGTAACTGATATGTACCCCTTTTACTGGACATCCAGTGAAAGGGGTACATATCATATCAGGGCGATTTTTAGTTCCTGTTTCCGGAACTAATGATAATATTTTAAGAATAATCCCGTAAGATCTCCTTTTAAGTTCACACCGAGGAAAGTAAGCGTTTCGGAAAGAGCGTACATGGTTGCGGCCATATCTTCAAAGTTTGCGTTATTTCCCATGTGTCCAATGCGGATCACTTTGCCGGAAAGATCATCAAAAGATCCGGCAAGCATGATATTGTGCTCTTTTTTCATGCGGGAAAGAATTGCATCGCAAGTGGTCTCTGCCGGAATGTCAAACACAGTGACGGTATCGGAGAAACCGCTTTCCAAGTGAAGCTTTAAACCGGCTTCTGTCAAAGCGCGTCTGGCTGCTTCGGCGATACGGTGTGTGCGTTCTTCTAACTCTGGATCGGAAGCGATATTGTCAAAAGCAGCGCGTAAGCCGTAAATATCGCTGATCGGCATGGTATAAGGAAACCATTTTTTCTCATAATATTCCTCAAAAGCCAGAAGGCTTGCATAGAAGGAACGGATCGGCGTCTTGCGTACGTGCATGGCATTTTTTACAGCATCGCTTATTGTGACAAAAGTAAGTCCCGGAGGTGCGGAAACAGCTTTCTGGGAACCGCCGCACAGAAGATCGATCTGGAACTTGTCGACATCCATGTGATTTCCAAACATTCCGGAAACGGAATCTACAACGGTCAGAATGCCGTATTCTTTTAAAAGCGGACAGATTTTTTCTACCGGATTGAGCATGCCGCTTGGGGTGTCACAGTGAACAACGGTCGCATATTTATAATCATGATGCTCCTTTAAATAAGAAGAAAGAGCATCCGGGTCGATGGCATTCAGGCGGTCGGCATGATAAAATTCCGGCACACCACCGTACATGGATACAAAGTCCGCAAAGCCTTCGCCGTACACGCCGTTCTCAATGATGAGCACCTTATCTCCCGGCTCCGTGAGGGAGGCGCAGGCAGCTTCCAGACCTAAAATTCCCTCTCCATCCAAAATGAGAGTTTCGTTTTTCGTGCCGAGCAGGGAGCTGATCAGTTCGCAGGTATCTTTATAAAATTCTACGAAATCTTCATCCAGATCAGGATTGGTACATACGAGGCTTCTTGCCATACGCACATTTTCTTTTACCTGGGTTGGCCCAGGAGTCATGACTTTATACATAATTACTTCCTTCTTTATCATAGATTGTTTTGTAAATGAGATTGATGTTACACAGCTTATAACATTTTATTTACGATTTTCTGAAGCTGTCCGACGATCAAAAGAACGATGACAGCAGCAACACCGATCTGGACAAGGTTTCCAGGAATGGAAGTAACCGGTGCGATCCAGTTTCCGTAAATGATACCCTCTGCAATGTAGTAACCAGCGACTTTGATCACGCATGCAACTGCGATCGCAAGTGTGTTCCAGCCAAAGCCGTGATGTTTTTCTGTGATGGCACCTACGGCATATCCCATCAGACCGACAATGATCAGTGTGAATGGAGCCCATGCAGTCCAACCGGAGAGCAGATCGAAGAGTCCCATGCCGACTCCGCCGGCGATCGCACCACTTTTCTTACCAAAAATAATGGCGCAGATAAAAAGAGGTACGTTTCCGAGATGGATCAATCCGCCGTTTGCAGTGATTGGAAGTCTTATATTAATAAATGCAGTGAATACGTAGGTCAGGGCAATAAAAAGAGCCGTGATCGTGATAAAACGGATATTTGATAAAGATTTTGAATCAGCAGTCTGTGCTGTAGAGGTAGTTGATGTTTTCATAAATAAAATTCTCCTTTTTATGGTTTGTATTTGTGTCAATTCCCAGGATTGTTGTTGGGATTACTATATACAAAAACTGTCATGAATTAAAAATCCAGTTTAAAACAAATTGACCATGCCAGTTTTAAAAATATAATAATATTGACAAAACAATACTATATGATGTATAGTATTAAACAAGAAATAATATTACAAATAAAATAACAAGGAGTGAGTACATGGTATTTAATACAGGCGCAGCCCTTTTGGATGCGATTGTTCTTGCTGTCGTGTCAAAGGAGGAAGAAGGAACCTACGGATATAAGATCACGCAGGATGTGCGGAAAGCGATTGAGGTTTCAGAATCCACACTGTATCCGGTTTTGCGAAGACTGCAAAAGGATGGATACCTGATCGTGTATGACAGGGAGTGCGGAGGAAGAAACCGGAGATATTACCAGATTACGGAGACCGGCGAAGAAAAGCTGGCAGAATACCGCAGCGAGTGGGAATCGTATTCTTCGAAAATATCAGAACTATTTTCAGGAGAGGAGTCAGAAGAATGAATAAAGAAGAATTTTTAAAACGTCTGGAGCAGCTGCTTTCGGATATTTCAGAGGAAGAGAGAGCGGATGCACTTGCCTTTTACAGAAGTTATTTTGAGGATGCCGGAATTGGAAATGAGGCATCAATTTTAGAGGAACTGGAGTCGCCGGAGAAGGTGGCGGAAGTGATCAAGAAAGATCTTGGGGTGAGTGAAGCGGCTGATGTGGAAACACACGAGGCGGATGTGCGCGGTGAAAAAGTTGAGGCACATACAGAAGAAACATCTGGAAATGGTCAGAAGACAGAGACAGGAACGGATGATCCATATATGAACAGTTTATATGGAAGCAGTACCTATGGTTCTGGCAGTTATAATCAGAAAAATACTGCTTATGCCGGAGGAACTTATGGCAGTCAGAATGCGTCCGGTCAGACCGATATGGAGAATCTGAAAAAGGAAAATCAGAAGAATAAAACAGAAAAAACAGTTTTATGGGTGATCCTCGCAGTTTTGACAAGTCCGGTCTGGATCACGGTTGCAGCGGTTCTGGCGGCGATTCTTGTAGCAGTTTTAGCGTGTGTGTTTGCAGTGGCGGTCAGCATTGTGGCGGTGATGGCGGCGTTAGTGATCACCGGATTTGTATTGGCCGGCATTGGTGTCGGATATCTTTTCACAAAAGGCGTGGCAGTAGGTCTTGGACTGTTAGGCGGTGGACTTTTGGTTCTTGCGCTTGGAGTACTTGCAGTGTGGCTTGTGGTATGGTGCTTTGGCTGGTTTGTCCCATGGGCAGTGAAAGGCATTGCAGGGCTTTGCAAAAAGGCATTTAGTAAGACGAAGAGAGGAGTGTGAGATGAAATGAAAAAATTTACAAAGATTATGTTGATCATTGCAGGAAGCTTAGCCGCACTCGGAATTGTTTTCAGCGGTATCGCTGCAGTGATGGGAGCCGGATGGTCAACGATCCATCGGAAAGCACTTGCCGGTGAACTTGATTTTGGCAACTGGCATATTGGCAATGGAGTTTATTATGCTTATGATCAGGGACATGGCAGCTGGGATCATTTTTGGGATGATGATTATGATGACGATGATGATTGGGACGACGAAGATTGGGATAATGACGATTGGGATGATGAGGATGACGAACTCATGGATGATAATAGGGCGGTGGAGAGTTTTGGTTCCTGGATCCTGAATCTTACGGATTTGAAGAGTGAACCGGCAGGAACGGAAAGCTGCATTATACCTTATCCGGCATCAGAAGCTGCTTCCCTGAAACTGGAACTGGATGTGGTAAATGAACTTATTTTTGAAGTGTCGGATTCTGCGGATGAGATCAGTATTAAAATGGAAAATGGGTATCAGGATTATCTTTCTACAAAACAGAAGGATTCCGCTCTGAAGGTATCCTATCACAGCGGACACCACCATTTTGAGAAAGGACCGACCTTTACGGTAGTTCTGCCAAGGCAGTGCGAAAATCTGACATTGGACATTGTAGTGGGAGCCGGGGATATTTCCATGGAAAGCGAAGCGTTTACGGCAAGAAAAGTAAATGTGTCTGTAGGAGTGGGAGAACTCTCTGTGGATCAGATCTCAGCCAGTGAGAAGGCTGTGTTTGAAGTTGGAACAGGAGATGTGTCGATTCTGAATGGACAGTTCCCGAAAGTGTCTATCGAAGCAGGAGTTGGAGATGCCGTGTTCAGCGGAAGCGTTTCAAACAAACTGGAAGTGGAGGCAGGAACCGGCGATGTCAATGTCTCTCTTACCGGAACAGAGAAAAGCTATGCATTTGATCTGTCTGCCGGACTTGGAGAAATCAGGTTGAACGGGCAATCGAAAGGGGCTTTTGATGCGGAGTATGAGACCGGCAGCAACGGCGGAGCAGAAGTGGAACTGACTGCAGGAGTGGGAGATATTTCTGTTTTGACACAGCAGTAAAAGAGATAAAAAATAGATGGTTTACATTTTTGTCTTTATGATATAATATAAACATAAAAAGGTGCTGCCGATAGACGGTTAGCCTAGATTATATGTGTTATGTAAAAATAACCGCAACCTTGGCCCGGGGC
>ERZ773165.1603-NODE-1603-length-13167-cov-3.284243_pt1 | contig 13167 bp, 13 predicted proteins | sample MGYA00581003_ERZ773165 | MGnify/ENA primary metagenome ERZ773165 (study PRJEB29015, sample SAMEA2737817) | human gut metagenome | biome: human gut; feature: human-associated habitat; material: faeces | place: China | collected 2012 ... | reverse complement strand
TTATGAATTTCTTTTATTTTATTGTTTATTTTTTCTATAAATTCTTTTCTATATTCATATATTTTAATTCCTAAATTAACAAGTTGCTCGTCCCAAATTTCTAAATTATTTTTTGATTTATTTTCAAATTTTATTTGTTTTAAATAATTATTTCTTTGTTCTAGAGCCTTGCTATATTCGGACATTAAATAAATATACTTTGGCCTTAACTGGCTAATCATAATATTTAAAAATTTCCTTCTTCTCGTTGGTTCGTTTTTTAAAATTTCTATATCTTCTGGATTAAATAAAACAATATTTATTTTTCCAATAATTTCACTTAATTTTCTTACTGGTATTTCGTTTATAAAAAACTTTTTTCTATCATTTATTTCAACATTAATTTTTTCTTCTCTATTATTTTTTATAAATTTAATTTCTATTTTTCCATTATCTTTATTTTCTTTTATTAATTCTTTTTCTTTATTTGTTCTAAAAGATTTTCCTAAGCCTGCAAAAAATATTGCTTCTAAAATGTTTGTTTTTCCTTGTGCATTATCTCCAAAAAATATATTTGTTTTTTCATTTAATTCGATTTTTGTAAAATCATAATTTCTAAAATTTTCCAGTTTTATTTCTTTTATAAACATCTTTTTTCCCTTATTTTAAGCTATTTTAGTCTTACTGGTAGTATCATATAAACGTATTCATTTTCTATAACTTCTATTGGTCTTATTATACATGGAGAAATGTTGCTTCCAAATTCGATAAACACTTCTTCATCATCAATTGCTTTTAATGCATCTAAGAAATATTTTGGATTTACTCCTATTTCTAGGTTTTTTCCTTCTGTTTCTAAATACATTTCTTCTTTTGCATCTCCTGTTTGATTTGTACAAGATAATGTAATTTTTCCAATTTCTATATTGATTTTTACAGGATATTTTTTCTCTTTTTCAATGCTTGAAGAAGATATTAAGCTTACTCTTTCTAAGCATCCTTGTAATAAATTTTTATTTACTCTTATTCTTGTTTCCCAATTTGCTGGAACTACACTTTCATAATTTAGGAATTCTCCATCCAATAATCTTGTAACAATTTTGCAGTTTTCCATTTCAAATATTCCTTGATTCTTAGATATTCCTATTCTAATATAATCAAAAGAATCATTTAATATTTTATTTACTTCATTTAGTGTTTTTCCAGGAATTACTGCTTTAAAATTTTCAGTATCTTTTAATAATGTTTTACTTACCCATCCCATTCTGAAACCATCTATTGCAACTATATTTAATTTATTGTTTTTTGTTTCGAAAAGGCATCCTGTAAATATTGGTCTATTTTCTTCATTGCTTACTGCAAAAATTGTTTTCTTTATCATATTTCTTAAAACTATTTGTTCAGTTTCTAAAGAATTCTCCACTTCTATTTTTGGTAGTTCTGGAAATTCTTCTGCATTCATTGTTGATAATTTATATAAAGAACCTTCACATTCGATTACTAATAAGTTGTTTTCATTAACTGTTAATTTAATTTCTGAATTAGGTAATCTTCTTATAATTTCACTAAACATTGTTGCATTAACTACAGTATTTCCTTCTTCTTCTATTTCTGCTTCTATAACATATTCAATTCCTAATTCCAAATCATATGTTGTAAGTTTTAATTCATTATTATTTGTTTGAATGTATATACCTTCTAATATTGGCATAGTTGTTCTTGTAGGTACTCCTCTAACAACAGCATTTATAGCTTTTATAAGCTTTTCTTTTTCACAAATGATTTTCATTTTTTATAAGCCTCCTTAAAATCTTTGAAAAATTTTCTTTATTTATTATATAATAAAATATATTTAGTAATAGTATTAGTAGTAGCTGTGGATAATGTGGATAACTATGTGTATAACTTATTTCCCTAAGAAAAATTGTTGTGGATATTTTTGTGGATAATTTTTGTTTTTATTCACACTATTAATTTTTTTATGTGTATAAAGCACTTTTAAACAAGTTTTCCACAGGATATTCACAGGTGCCTATGGATAACCTTTCTATTGTTTCCGTAAGTAAAGAAAGATTTATTCTAAGCAAAAAAGTGTTTATCAAATGTTTTTTCGAAAAAAGTCTAATTTTATTTTATTTTATGCTTGTTTCTTGTTTAGCACTATTTTTTTCACACTTTCCACAAGTAATTTTGTTTCTTGGTTCTCTTTTATATCTTTTTCTATTTTTTTGAAAGCATGCATTACAGTTGTGTGATCTCTTTTTCCAAAAGCCTCTCCTACCTTAGGAAAAGACTCATTTGTAAGTATTCTACATAAATACATTCCTATTTGTCTTGGGAATGTTATATTATTTGACCTTTGTGAACTTGTTAAATCTTTCATGGTTATATTAAAATAATTACAAACAACATCTTGAATGTATTCAATAGATATAACTGATGAATTTTGTCTGATAATATCATTAATTGCTTTTTCAGCCATTTCAAAGGTAACTGGTGTATGTGTAAGTGATGCTTGTGCTACTATTTTATTAAAAACACCTTCTAACTCCCTTATATTTGAATCTATTTTAGCTGCAATATTTTTTAAGATATCATCATCAATAATCGCATGTTTTTCTTCTGCTTTTTTTCTTAAAATAGCTAAACGAACTTCATAGTCTGCCATTGAAATATCTGCTAATATTCCCCATTCAAATCTTGATTTCAATCTATCTTCTAGTAAAGGAATATCTCTTGGAAGTTTATCGCTTGATAAAATAATTTGTTTTCCGTGTTCTCTTAAATCATTAAAAGTATTGAAAAACTCTTCTTGTAAACGATCCTTTCCTGCAATAAATTGAATATCATCAATCAAAAGTAAATCTATATTTCTGTATTTATTTCTAAAATTTTCCATTCCATTGTCTTTTATTAAGGAGTTAATAAACTCATTCATGAAGTTTTCTGAAGTTACGTATAAAATTTTAAAATCCTTATGTCTTTTTGCAACTTCATTTCCAATAGCATGCATTAAGTGTGTTTTTCCTAGACCTACTCCACCATAGATGTATAAAGGGTTATAAGCCGTGCCAGGTGACTCCGCAACAACAAGTGCTGCAGCATGTGCAAATCTATTATTATCTCCAACTACAAAAGTATCAAAGGAATAATTAGGATTCAAATATGTTTTAGAATAATTTACATTTGAAAAATTTGAAGTTTTGTCTTGTGTATCATTTTCGTTATTTAGTACTATTGTAACAGTACACTTCTTTTGTAAGATGATACTAAAAGCATTTTCTAGTAAATCTTTAAATCTAGACTCTACAGATTCTTTTTTAAAAGGATCATCAGAAATAAGGATAACATTATTATTTTCTATTCCTTGAATTTCTAATGGTAAAAGCCAAGTTTTATAAGAAAGTTCAGAAAGTTCGCCTTTTAGTAGGTTTTTTGCTTCTTCTAATATGTCATTCAAACTGCTTTCCATTGGCATGTAAACCTCCAGTATTAACTTTAAGAAAAAAAGGATTTTTTAAAAACCTAATTTACGACATTATAATATCAAAAAATAAAAAATTAATCAATAATAAATAAAAAAAATATAATAATATTTAAAAAAATTACTTAAATACTTGACAAAACTACTACTTTTAATATATAATTTTATCACTTATGATTAGATTTAAGGAGGTTATTTACTATGAAGATGACATATCAACCAAAAAATAGACAAGAAAAGAAAGTTCACGGATTTAGAGCAAGAATGAAAACAAGAAGTGGAAGAAATGTTTTAAAAGCTAGAAAAGCAAAAGGTAGAAAAAGAATCACTGTATAAAATTTAAAAAAATGAGTGATAAAATTGAAAAATACAGAAATTATTAAAAAAAGTTATGAATTTAGGACAGTGCTAAAAAAAGGAAACTGCTATAGAGGTTTTTTATTTGATACTTTTGTAAAGAAGAATGGAAAAGAGAAAAACCGATTAGGTATAGCAGTTAGCAAAAAAGCAGGAAATAGTGTAAAAAGAAATTACATAAAGAGATTAATTAGAGAAAATTACAGGTTATTAGAAAATGAATTAAATATGGGTAATAGTATAATTATTTTGTGGAAAAAACAGGCAGATTTTAACGATTTTGACTATTATTCTATAAAAAAAGAAATGACAAATCTTTTTAAAAAATCAAAATTAATTTAGAGGCATATATGAAAAATCTTTTTTTATTTTTATTAAAAATATACAAAAAATATTTTTCTCCAATAATTAGTAATAGGGGGGTACACTGTAAATATTATCCTACATGTTCTGAATATTCAAGACAAGCAATAACAAAATATGGTGCAATAAAAGGTGGATTTTTAAGCATAAAAAGATTTTGTAAGTGTAATCCTTTTTCAAAAGGAGGATATGATCCTGTAAAATAGGAGGAGAAAATGTTTAATTTTTTTGCAAATATATTTGGTTATATTTTAGAATGGATTTATTTATTGGTTAAAAATTATGGTTTAGCAATAATTATTTTTTCTGTTTTGGTTAAAATTGTTATGTTGCCGATTTCAATTAGACAACAAAAAACAATGAAAAAAAATGAAAAAATACAAAAAGAGTTAAAAATATTACAAATAAAGCATAAAGGTAATCCTGAAAGGCTAAATCAAGAAACAATGGAGCTATATAAAAGGGAAAATGTAAATCCTTTTGGTGGATGCTTTACAATAATAATTCAATTTATTTTATTAATATCAATGTTTTATTTAGTTAAGAGCCCACTTACATATATGCAAAAAATTGATAATAATGTAATTGAGAATAAAATTGTTGAAATTAAAAAGGTAAATGGAGAAGATTCTATCAGCCAAGGTTATCCAGAAATGAGTGTTATTAAATATCTAAAACAAAATAATGATACTGAAAACCAAATGTATATAAATATGGATTTTCTTGGACTTGATTTAAGTAAGGTTCCTCAAGAAAATTTTGGCGATTGGAAAGTATTTGTAATACCAGTTTTATATGTGATTTCATCAATTCTATCAATAAAATTGACAACAAATATGACCAATAAAAAGAAAGAAGAAAAAGAGAAAAATGAAGAAAAAGCTTTATTAACAGAAGAAAATAAAGCTGAAATGGATCAAGAGGAAATGGCAGCACAAATGAATAAAAGTATGTCTTTAATGATGCCAATTCTATCAGTTTCTGTTTCTCTTATAGCACCTCTAGGACTAGCTTTATATTGGCTAATTAATAATATAATAATGATGATTGAAAGATTAATGCTAAATAAATTATTCTCTAAGGAGGAAGAAGAAAATGGCTAAAAGTATAATCGTTGAAGGAAAGACAACACAAGATGCAATTGAAAAAGGCCTAAAAGAATTAAAGGCTACAAGAAGCATGGTTGAGATAAAACCAATAGAAGAAGAAAAGAAAAGAAGTTTTTATAGCATCTTAGCTCCGAGAGTTGTTAAAATAGAAATGACTTTGAAGGAAAATGCTGATAAAGAAGTAAAACACGTGACAAAACCTAAAAGAGAAACAAATAAGAATATGGAAGAAATAGAAAAAGTATCTGAAAAAATTAGCGAATTCTTTAAATCAATACTAGATAAAGAAGTTGTTTGTGATGTTAATATTAAAGATTACTGTATATATGTTAATATTGATGGCGAAAACATTAGTAACCTAATTGGCTACAGAGGAGCCACAATTAATGCTTTGCAAGTATTAGCAACAGCTATTGCAAATAAATATTCTACATCAAAAACAATAGTTATTGTAGATGTAAATTTTGCTGTTTACTTTCAGAAATACATAAGACAGAATATTACCTGTGAACAGTAATGTACAAAACTATAAAGAAAAAAGGGAAAAGACTTTGGAAGAATTAGCTGAAAAAATCTCTCAAAGAGTAATAAAAACAGGAAAATCTATTACTTTAGATCCTATGTCAGCATATGAGAGAAAAATAATACATACAAAATTACAAGAAAATGACAAAGTTAAAACATTTAGTAAAGGAGAAGAACCACATAGAAGAGTGGTTATAGCATTAAAGTAAAAAAGTTTTGGGCAGATATTTTATATCTGCCTTTTTTGCTAAGAAAGGAGAAAAAAGATGTCAACAATAGCAGCAATATCTACGGCACCAGCAATTGGTGGAATTGGTATAGTTAGAATGAGTGGCAAAGATTGTTTCGAAGTTTTGGAAAAAATCTTTAAACCTAAGAATCCCGAAACAATTGAGAATATAGCTGGTTATAGAATTAAATATGGAACAATAGTAAACCCTGAAACTAATAGAGTTGTGGACGAGGTTTTAGTATCATATTTTAAATGCCCAAAAAGTTATACAGCAGAGAATATGTGTGAAATAAACTCACATGGTGGAATAGTTGTTCTAAGGGAGATTCTAGAATTATGTTTAAAAAATGGAGCAGAACTTGCAAAACCAGGGGAATTCACAGAAAGAGCATTTTTAAATGGAAGAATAGACTTAACTCAAGCTGAAGCGATTATTGATATCATAAATGCCAAAAGTACTAGGGAGGCGCAGGAATCAGCAAATCAACTAGAAGGATATTTATCAAGAAAAATTAATGAAATTAGAGAAAAAATAATTGATATTATGGTAAATATTGAAGCAAATATAGACTATCCAGAGTATGATGTTGTGGAAGTTTCTAATAAAGATGCTGAAAACAAGCTAAAAGAGATTGAAAATGAATTAATAAAGCTTTCGAAGACTTTTGAAAATGGAAAAATACTAAAAGAGGGCGTAAAAATAGCAATTATAGGTAGCCCTAATGCTGGTAAGTCATCTCTTTTAAATAGCATGCTTAAAGAAGAAAGAGCTATTGTTACGGATATTGCAGGCACAACAAGAGATATTATAGAGGAGCAGATTTCTATTGAGGGTATTCCTTTCAAAGTAATAGATACAGCTGGTATAAGAGATGCAAAAGATAAAATTGAGCAAATTGGTATTGAAAAATCTAAAAAAGCTGCTAATGAAGCAGACGTTATTCTGGCTGTTTTTGATAGTTCCGTACCGTTAAATGATGAAGATAGAGAAATATTGAATTTACTAAAACATAAAAAATCTATAATAGTTTTAAATAAAACAGATTTAAAACAGATAGTTAATAATGAATGCAAGGAAATACAAGATGTAAATACTGAAGTTATAAATATATCTTTAAAAAACAATGAAGGATTAGAGAAAATTTATGAAAGTTTAGTAAAAATGTTTAATTTGAATCAAATAAACTTAGATAATGAACTTACAATTACCAACATAAGACATCAGGAATTAATTAACAAAGCCATAGAAAGCACGAGAATGGCTTTAAACGATTTAAACAATAGTATGCCTATAGATATCATATCTATAAACATAAAAGAGATCCTAGAGCATTTAGGAGAGATTACAGGAGATAATGTTTCTGAAGACATTATTAAAAGTATTTTTGCTAAATTTTGCTTAGGAAAATAGGAGATGTAATAGAAAATGAAATATGATGCAGGAGATTATGAAGTAGCAGTAATTGGAGCAGGACATGCAGGCTGTGAGGCAGCACTTGCTTGTGCTAGAAAAGGTCACAAAACATTACTTTTTTCAATTACTTTAGAAAATATAGCAAATATGCCTTGTAACCCTAATATTGGGGGAACTTCAAAAGGCCATTTAGTTAGGGAAATTGACGCTTTAGGTGGAGAAATGGGTAAAAATATTGATAAATCTTTTATCCAATCTAAAATGTTAAACACATCAAAAGGCCCAGCCGTATACTCTTTGAGGGCACAGGCTGATAGAAAGAAATATCAAAGAGAAATGAAGCATACCCTAGAGCTTCAAGAGAATTTATCTGTAAAACAAGCAGAAATTGTTGATATCATAGTTGAAAATGGAGAAGTCAAAGGTGTAGAAACAAATATTGGTGCAATATACAAAGTAAAAGCCGTTATTTTAGCCACAGGAACGTATTTAAAGGGTAAGATATATATAGGTGAAGTTAATTTTGAGAGTGGACCAGATGGCGTTTTTCCAGCAAATAAGCTATCAGAGTGTCTTAAAAAAATAGATATTAACCTAGTAAGATTTAAAACGGGAACACCTGCAAGAGTAAATAAAAGAAGCATTGATTTTTCAAAAATGGAAATACAAAATGGAGATGATGAGATTGTTCCGTTTTCTTTTGATGATAAAATATCAAAAAAAGAACAAGTTCCTTGTTATTTAACATACACAAATGCCAAAACACATGAAATAATAAGGCAAAACCTTCATCGTTCACCATTATATTCAGGTCAAATAGAAGGGACAGGACCAAGATATTGCCCTTCAATTGAAGATAAAGTTGTTAGATTTAGCGATAAAGAAAGACATCAAATTTTTATAGAGCCAATGGGCTTAGATACAGAGGAAATGTATGTTCAAGGAATGAGTTCATCTTTACCAGAAGATGTTCAAATAGCAATGTACAGAACAATTCCAGGACTAGAGCATGTTGAATTTACAAGACCTGCGTATGCAATAGAATATGACTGTATTGAACCATCACAACTAAAATTATCTCTTGAACTAAAGAATATAAAAGGAATGTTTTTTGCAGGACAAATTAATGGTACATCAGGTTATGAAGAAGCTGCTGCACAAGGTATAATTGCAGGAATTAATGCAAGTCTTGAACTTGAGGGAAAAGAACCAGTAATACTACATAGATCAGACGCATATATAGGAGTTTTAATTGACGATATTGTTACAAAAGGAACAAATGAACCATATAGAATGATGACATCTAGGGCAGAATATAGATTGTTATTAAGACAAGACAATGCAGATATGAGACTTACTGAAATTGGCCATAACGTGGGACTAATAACAGAAGAAAGATATCAAAGATTCTTGCAAAAGAAAAAAAATATTCAAGAAGAAATTGAAAGATTAAGAAAAACCACAGTAAAACCTACAGAGAGGGTTAATAAGTTTTTAAAAGAGCATAATTCATCAGAGTTAAATAATGGAATAAAATTAATAGAACTAAAAAGGACAGAATTGAAATATGCAGACTTAAAAGAAATAGACGAGGATATGCCCGAACTTTCAAGAGAAGAAGCTGAAGAAGTTGAAATTGAGGTAAAATATGAAGGTTATATTAAACTTCAATTAGCACAAGTTGAAAAGTTTAAAAAGCTTGAAAACAAACTATTACCAGATAATATAAACTATTTAAATTTACAAGGAATTAGCCTAGAAGCAAGACAAAAATTAGATAAGTTTAGACCAAATTCTGTAGGTCAAGCATCAAGAATATCAGGAATTTCACCTGCAGATATATCTGTATTACTAATATACTTAGAGCAATTGAAAGCAAAAAAGGAATAAAAGGAGAATTTTGAATGGAATTTGAAGCATTTAAATCAAGTTTGATAGAAAAATTGGAAATGATTAATGTAAAAATAGATGAACACCAAGCAAAACAATTTTATGATTATATGAACTTATTGATTGAATGGAACGAAAAAATCAATTTAACAGCAATAACAAAGCCAGAGGAAATAATATTAAAGCACTTTGTAGATTCTTTAACTATTGCAAATGAGATAAAAGAAAACGAAAGCATAGCTGATATCGGCACAGGTGCTGGGTTCCCTGGAATTCCTTTAAAAATTATCTTTCCCAATAATGAAGTAGTTTTAATAGATTCACTTAATAAAAGAGTAAAATTCTTAGAAGAGGTAATAAATAAATTAGAACTAAAAAACATCAAAGCAATTCACTTACGAGCAGAAGAAATCGGGCATGATAATAATTATAGAGAACATTTTTGTATTGTAACATCAAGAGCAGTGGCAAAGCTAAATGTTTTACTTGAATATATGAAACCACTTGTTAAAGTTGGTGGAAAATGTATTTGTTTAAAGGGTCCAAACATCCAAGAAGAGATAAATGAAGCAAAAAATGCATTAGAAATCCTTGGGGGAAAGCTTGAAAAGGTTGAAGAAACCATCTTACCAGATTCAGACAACAAGAGAACAATTATTACTGTCTTATCCGTGAAACATTTACCAAACAGATTTCCGCGAAAGGCAGGCACACCAACGAATTCCCCATTATAGAAACTCGTTTCACACATAACTGAAACCGTGAAACACTTGATAATAGCGAATTATACTGTCAGACAACTTAATTTTTCTGACAGTAAATTTTTGCTATTTTTTTTATAAATTTACATTTTTTTATTGACTTTTGCATAAAAAAATTATATTATTGTTATACGATTTTAAGGAGGGATAAATTTGAGTAAAGTTATAGCAATTGTTAATCAAAAAGGTGGAGTTGGTAAAACAACTACAGCAGTTAATTTAAGTACTGTTTTAGCACAAAAAGGAAAAAAGGTTTTATTAATTGATGAAGACCCTCAAGGCAATGCTACAAGTGGCTTAGGAGTTGAAAAGGGTGCAGAAAAATCAACATATGATGTGCTAATTAATGAAACAACACTTGAAGAAGCAATAGTAAAAACAGCAATAAAAAACTTATATTTATGTCCTTCAAATATAAACTTAGCAGGAGCTGAAGTAGAGCTTGTTAATGCAATGTCTAGAGAAACCAAGATGAAAGAAAAAATCGAGGAGATAAAGGACAAATTTCACTATATTATAATAGATTGCCCACCATCACTAGGTTTGCTAACTATAAACTCTTTGACTGCAGCCAACTCAATAATGATACCTATACAATGCGAGTATTATGCATTAGAGGGAGTTGGACAACTAATGAATACTGTTAATTTGATAAAAAAACAGTTAAATAAGGATTTATATATTGAAGGTGTAGTTCTTACAATGAATGATGCAAGAACTAATTTATCAAATCAAGTAATAAGTGAAGTAAAAAAATATTTCAAAGATAATGTATACAAAACAGTTATACCAAGAAATGTAAAATTAAGTGAAGCACCAAGTTATGGTATGCCAATAACAGCATATGCTCCAAGATCAAAAGGTGCAAGATGCTATGAAAAATTAGCAAACGAATTACTAAAATCAAAAAAACACTAAATAGGAGGGAATAAAAATGGCAGGAAAAACAGGACTAGGAAAAGGCTTAGATGCACTATTTTCAGGAGGTTTGCAAAATATTGCAGAAGAAGAAAAGTTGCAAGCAGGGGAGTCTATTGTAAACTTAAAATTAATAGAGGTTGAGCCCAATAAAGAACAACCAAGAATGAGATTTGATGATGAAAAAATAGAAGATTTAGCAGATTCTATTAAAGAATATGGAGTAATACAACCTATAATAGTAACAAAGAAAAATGATTACTATCAAATTGTTGCAGGAGAGAGAAGATGGAGAGCCGCAAAAAAAGCAGGGTTAAACGAAATTCCAGCAATAATAAGAAATTATACAGAACAAAAAAACAAAGAAGTAGCACTTATTGAAAATATACAAAGAGAAGACCTAAACCCAATAGAAAAGGCAAAAGCTTTAAAAGAAATCATTGAAAAATATGGAATGACACAACAAGAGCTTGCAAACAAACTTGGAATTAGCAGAAGTGGAATTGCAAATACAATGAGAATTTTAAACTTGGACCCAAGAGTTATTAAACTTGTAATGCAAGGAAATATATCTGAGGGACATTGCAGAAGCTTACTAAATATAGAAGATCCAGACAAACAATACAAAGCTGCGTTATATGTTATAAAAACAGGAGATAGTGTAAGAGAAGTTGAAAAACAGATGAAAATAAAAAAGAAAGAGCAGGTTGTTGACCAAACAAGATATGCACCAATATATCAAGAAATAGAAAGCAAATTTAGAAATTTCTTTGGTTCACAAGTTAAGTTAAATGCAGGAAAAAGGTCTGGAACAATAGTAATACACTACAATTCAAAAGACGAGTTAAATAATATAATAGAAAAAATACAATAGTTATGCAAACCACAAAAAGTAAATAACAATTTACCTTTTTGTGGTTTTTTCATAAAAACTCTTGACATTTTCCACTGCTCGTGGTAAACTAATACATGTTGTAAGAATTGGAGAGGTGGTCGAGTTGGTTTATGGCACCAGTCTTGAAAATTGGCGTAGGTTTGTAGCCTACCGTGGGTTCGAATCCCACCCTCTCCGCCAATCAACAAAAAAATATATTAAAAATAAAGAAGTGAATAATAAATAAAAAAGAATACAGTATTTGTTATTCACTATTTATGTAAATGGAGATTTACCCAAGTAGGTTGAAGGGGACGGTTTGCTAAACCGTTAGGGTTGCGTAAGTGGCCGCGAGGGTTCGAATCCCTCAATCTCCGCCAAAAAGAGATAATAACTTATTAGGGAAAAGGTTATTATCTTTTTTTATTAATTAAAAAAGTTCAAGAATTTTTAAAAATAAAAATAACGCATGAAAATCAAAAATAAGGCACTTTTACAACACAAGAATATAGTTAACTGAAAAACACTTAAAAACGTCTTAAAAACCAATTTCACAAAGAAGGGATAAAATGGAAAGAATTTTTAAAATAGGAGTATTTGATTCAGGTATAGGTGGAGTAACTGTACTAAAAGAAATAATAAAAATATTACCGAATTTAAATTATTATTATTATAGCGATTCAATTAAAAACCCATATGGAGAAAAAACAGATAAAGAGGTAATTGATATTGCAGATAATATAACAAGAAATTTAATAGATAATGGTGCACAGGCAATTGTAATAGCTTGTAATACAGCTAGTGCTAAAGCAGCAAGTTTCTTAAGGGAAAAATATAATAATATTCCAATTATTGCAATTGAACCAGCATATAAAATGGTATATGATTATGCATATGATGATATAACTTTGGTAATGGCAACAAAAGGAACAATAGAAAGTGAAAAATTTAATTTGTTATATCAAAAATATAATAATAATAAAACAATTTTATTACCTTGTAGTGGTTTAGCTGATATAATTGAAGAAGGAAATCATGAAAAAATACAAAAATATTTAAAGCAAAATCTGCAAGAATATACAGGAAAAGTTAAAAATGTTGTACTTGGATGTACACATTATCCTTTAATAAAAGACGATATAAAAAAAATACTTGGAAACGTGAAATTCTTTGATGGAGCTGAACGAGTGGCAAAACATCTAAAAGAAATATTGGAAAAAAATGGAAATTGTTTAAACGGAAATGGAGTCATAGAATTTTA
>ERZ773165.1602-NODE-1602-length-13186-cov-19.769629_pt1 | contig 13186 bp, 8 predicted proteins | sample MGYA00581003_ERZ773165 | MGnify/ENA primary metagenome ERZ773165 (study PRJEB29015, sample SAMEA2737817) | human gut metagenome | biome: human gut; feature: human-associated habitat; material: faeces | place: China | collected 2012 ... | reverse complement strand
ATATCGCCGCCGGTACCAAGGCTGCCATCACCCCCATGGACTGGGCTGCCATGGTGCTGCTGTGCTTTGTGCTGCCTGCCGTGCTCAGCGTAGTGTTCTGCGAGGTGGAGCGCAAGCTGGGCTGGATCAAGGAAGGCGATTTGAAGCTGAACTAAATCGTTATAGTTAAACCACCGGAGCGTCTGCGGATGCTCCGGTGGTTTTGTTTGTAGGGGGACGAACTCCCCCAGTCACGGCTGCGCCGTGCCAGCCCCCTCTGGGATGGGGCCTTTGGCATGGCGGCACAGTTTCCGGCTAAAGCGCAAAGCTTGCGGGCGCGCCAGAGGCTCCCTCCCCGAGGGAGCTGGCAAAACCGTCAGGTTTTGACTGAGGGAGTCTCCCAACCCTCCATGAAAAAATACACTCAAATTGCATAAAATACGCATATATTTAAAAATAATTGTATAAAGATACAGATTGAACCAAAAGAAAAGCGAAACGGGCGCTATGTTTGGCAGTTTTTAGCATTGACGGAAAATCCGCGCTGCGTATAATAAAAGCATCAACCGCAAACGAAAGACAGAGGATGCGAAGGGAAATGCGCATCAGAGAACAAAAGTGTATTTTTATTAAAGGAGCGCGTTTATCATGAAAAAGGAAAACATCAAAAAAGTCGTGCTGGCTTACTCCGGCGGTCTGGATACCTCCATCATCATTCCCTGGCTGAAGGAAAACTACAACAACTGCGAGGTCGTTGCTGTTTCCGGTGACGTGGGTCAGGGCACCGAACTGGACGGTCTGGAAGAAAAGGCCAAGGCTACCGGCGCATCCAAGCTGTATGTGCTGGACCTGAAGAAGGACTTTGTGGAGAACTACATCTTCCCCACCCTGAAGTTCGGCGCGAAGTACGAGGACTACCTGCTGGGCACCAGCTTTGCACGTCCGTGCATCGCCAAGGCACTGGCTGATATCGCCATCAAGGAGGGCGCAGATGCCATCTGCCACGGCTGCACCGGCAAGGGCAACGATCAGGTGCGTTTTGAGCTGACCCTCAAGGCATTGTGCCCGGATATGGCCATCATTGCTCCGTGGCGTGAGTGGGACATCGAGAGCCGCGACGAGGAGATCGACTACGCCGAGGCGCACAACATCCCCCTGAAGATCAACCGTGAGACCAACTACTCCAAGGACAAGAACCTGTGGCATCTGAGCCACGAGGGTCTGGATCTGGAGAACCCCGCCAACGAGCCCCAGTACAATAAGCCCGGCTTTCTGGAGCTGGGTGTCAGCCCCGAGCAGGCACCCGATGTTCCTACCTATGTGACCATCCACTTTGAAAAGGGCGTTCCCACCGCTGTGGACGGCAAGGAGATGGGCGCTGTGGAGCTGGTGGAGTACCTGAACCAGCTGGGCGGTGCAAACGGCATCGGTCTGCTGGACATTGTGGAGAACCGTCTGGTGGGTATGAAGAGCCGCGGCGTGTACGAGACCCCCGGCGGCGCCATCCTGTACAAGGCCATCGACGTGCTGGAGACCATCACGCTGGATAAGGAGAGCGCTCACTTCAAGGCACAGCTGGCACAGAAGTACGCCGATATCGTGTACAACGGCCAGTGGTTCACCCCGCTGCGCGAGGCACTGGATGCCTTTGCCGACAGCCTTGAGAAGACTGTGACCGGCGATGTCAAGCTGAAGCTCTACAAGGGCAACATGATCAACGCCGGTGTGACCTCTCCGTTCACCCTGTACGATGAGCAGACCGCTTCCTTCGGCGTCGATAAGGATTACGACCAGTCCGATGCCACCGGCTTCATCAACCTGTTCGGCCTGTCCATCAAGGAGCGCGCAAAGCTGTCCAAGAACTGGCCGGAGGTCAAGTAATCGCAACATTTTCGACTGCGTGTGTTTTCACACTTTCACACGCGGGTTCTCACACCGGCATCGTTGCCGGCGGCACCGCCGCAGGAGCGTTTTCCCCTGCGGCGGCTTTGCCGTTTTTATAAGAAATATATTATCGGCAGAAATTGCACCCTCATCCGTCATGCCGCTCCGCGTCATGCCACCTTCCCCCGTCTGGGGGAAGGCTTTCGACACGGCGGCACCTTGAAGGCTTCCCCCGGTCGGGGGAAGCTGTCAGCGTCAGCTGACTGATGAGGGCGCGGGATAGCTGCCTGTTTACGGTTAAGGAGCTTATTATGGCAGAACAACTCTGGAAGGGTCGGTTTTCCAAGGCGGTGGACAGCCGCGTCAACGACTTCAACTCCTCCATCCGCTTCGACCAGCGGATGATCGCGCAGGATATGCGCGGCAGCGGCGTCCATGCCGCCATGCTGGCACGGCAGGGCATCATCTCGGAGCAGGACTGCACGGATATCCTCAGCGGTCTGGCTTCCATCGCGGACGACCTGTCCAGCGGTGCGCTGACCATCGACCCCGCCGCCGAGGACGTGCACACCTTTGTGGAGCAGACCCTGACCGCCCGCATCGGGGATGCGGGCAAGCGGCTGCACACCGGCCGCAGCCGCAACGATCAGGTGGCGCTGGATATCCGCTTGACTTTGCGGGATTACAGCAAGACCCTGCAGGCTTACATCGTGGAGCTGGTGCGGGTGCTGTGCAAAAAGGCTGCGGAGAATACCGCCGCCGTCATGCCCGGCTACACCCACCTGCAGCGCGCCCAGCCCATCACTTTTGGCCACGCGCTGATGGCCTACGCCTCCATGCTGCTGCGCGACCTTGACCGCTTTGCGGACGCCACCGCCCGCATGGACAGCCAGTGCCCGCTGGGCTCTGGCGCTCTGGCGGGCACCACCTACCCGCTGGATCGGGATTTCACCGCCGAAAAGCTGGGCTTTGCCGCCCCCTGTGCCAACAGTCTGGACGGCGTGTCCGACCGTGATTTCTGCATCGAGCTGGCAAGCGCCATTTCCATCTGCATGATGCACCTGTCCCGCCTTTCGGAGGAGACCATCCTGTGGTGCAGCTGGGAGTTCAAGTTCATTGAGCTGGACGATGCCTTTACCACCGGCTCGTCCATTATGCCCCAGAAGAAGAACCCTGATGTTACCGAACTCATCCGCGGCAAGACCGGCCGGGTGTACGGCGACCTGAACACCCTGCTGGTGATGATGAAGGGTCTGCCGCTGGCCTACAACAAGGATATGCAGGAGGACAAGGAAGCTATCTTTGATGCAGTGGACACCTTGGAACTCTGCCTCAAGACCATCACCCCCATGCTGGATACCATGAAGACCCTGCCCGCCAATATGCGCCGCGCCGCCGCAAAGGGCTTTATCAACGCCACCGACTGCGCCGACTACCTGACCAAGAAGGGGATGCCCTTCCGGGATGCCTACAAGCTGACCGGCTGCATGGTGTCGGACTGCATTGCCGCCGACAAAACGCTGGAGGAGCTGACTTTGACCCAGTTCCAGACCTACAGCCCGCTGTTTGAGGACGATATCTATGATGCCATCGACCTTGTGCACTGCTGCGAGGGACGCACCAGCTACGGCGGGCCCAGCGCCGCCAGCGTCCAGCGCCAGATCGCGCTGGCAACGGCACGGCTGGACGCATGGGAGGAGGAAAACGCATGAAGGTAAAGGTATTTATTGATGGCTCTTCCGGCACCACCGGCCTGCGCATCGCCGACCGTCTGGCAGCCCGCCCGGAGATCGAGCTGCTGTCCATCTCTGCCGAAGGGCGCAAGGACGTGCACGAGCGGGCAAAGGTCATCAATTCTGCCGACCTTGCCTTCCTCTGCCTGCCGGATGCGGCTTCTAAAGAAGTCATGCCCCTGCTGCGCCCGGACGTGAAGGTGCTGGACACCTCCACCGCCTTCCGCACCGATGCCGCATGGGACTACGGCTTCCCGGAGCTGAAGGGACAGAAGGAAAAAATTCAGAACTCTTACCGCGTGGCAGTGCCCGGCTGCTATGCCAGCGGCTTTATCAGCATTGCCCGCCCGCTGGTGGAGCTGGGGCTGGTGCCGCAAAGCTACCCCTTCAGCTGCACCGGCATCTCCGGCTACTCCGGCGGCGGCAAAAAGATGATCGCGGACTACGAAAGCCCTGACCGCCCGGCGCACAGCAAGCTGGATGCGCCCAAGAGCTACGGCCTGAGCCTTGGCCACAAGCACCTGCCGGAGATGCAGAAGATCAGCGGCCTTGCGCACACGCCGATGTTCGTGCCGGTGGTGTGTGATTACTACTGCGGGATGCAGGTGCTGGTGCCGCTGGATCTTACCCTTGCGGGCACTACCGCCGAGGCCGTGGCTGCCGCCCTTGCGGACTACTACAAGGACGCCGCCACCGTGAAGGTGCACGGCCTGAACGAGCCGCTGCCGGAAAACGGTCTGTACTCCAACGCCATGGCGGGCACCGACCGCATGGAGCTGTACCTGACCGTGAACGCCGCCGGAGACCAGATGATGCTGGTCTCGCTGTTTGATAATCTGGGCAAGGGCTCCTCCGGTGCCGCCGTCCAGTGCATGAACCTGATGCTGGGTCTGGAAGAGACCAAAGGGTTGGAATAAACTTGTTTTTCTTTGTGGGAAAGGAAAATCGTTATGCAGTATAAGGAAGTTGCGGGCGGCATCTGCGCGCCCAAGGGCTTTGCCGCCGCCGGTGTCCATTGCGGCATCCGGGCAAATCACAGCGAAAAATATGATCTGGCGCTCATCAAGGCCGAGGTGCGCTGCGCGGCTGCGGGCGTGTACACCACCAACAAGGTCTGCGGTGCGCCCATCAAGGTGGACCGCGCCCATCTGGCAGATGGCTACGCACAGGCCATTGTGGTAAACAGCGGCAACGCCAACACCTGCGCCGCAAACGGCGTGGCGCTGGCTGAGGAGTGCTGTGCACTGGTAGGCAAGGCGCTGAACATTGACGAAAAGGATGTTCTGCCCGCCTCCACCGGCGTCATCGGTCAGCCCATGGTCATTGACCCCTTTGCCCGGGGCATCCCGGCGGCAGCGGAAAAGCTGGCTGCCACCGCGCAGGGCTGCACGGACGCTGCCACCGCCATCATGACCACCGACACCCATAAAAAAGAATACGCCATCCAGTTCGAGCTGGGCGGCAAGGTGTGCACTGTGGGTGCTATCGGCAAGGGCAGCGGCATGATCGCCCCCAACATGGCCACCATGCTGGCGTTCTACACTACGGACGCCGCCGTCTCGCCCGCGCTGCTGGAAAAGGCGCTCAAGACGGTAGTGCCCGGCACCTATAACCAGATGAGCGTGGATCTGGATACCTCCACCAACGATACCCTGATCATCATGGCGTCCGGTCTGGCGGGCAACCCGGAGATCTGCGAGGAGAACGCGGACTACGCCGCCTTTGTGGCAGCGCTGACCGCCATTGCAGAGCACATGTGCGCCGAGCATGCCGGAGACGGCGAGGGTGCCACCCACCTGATCACCTGCGAGGTGACCCATGCGCCCGACCTGAAAACCGCCCGCGCCGTCAGCCGCAGCGTGGTCTGCTCCAACCTGTTCAAGGCGGCGGTCTTTGGCCGCGATGCCAACTGGGGACGCATCCTGTGCGCCATCGGCTACACCCCCGGGGATTTCTCCATTGATAAAGTCTGCGTCTGGCTTTCCAGCAAGGCGGGCGAGGTGTATGTGTGCGAGAACGCCGCCTACCACCCTTACAGCGAGGACGAAGCCGCCAAGGTGCTGGCTGAGCACGATATTCTGGTCAAGGTGGATATGGGCACCGGCGATGCAAGCGCCAAGGCATGGGGCTGTGACCTGACCTACGACTATGTGAAGATCAACGGCGATTACAGAACCTGACAACCCTCTCAGGCGCTGCGCGCCAGCTCCCCCGAAGGGGGAGCTTTAGGAACGAACGACAAGCAGCAGATTTTATGGAATAAAGTGACCCGTCCGGCAAAAGATCCCCCCGAGAGGGCAGACTTCCCCCGCGCCGGGGGAAGATGTCGCGTAAGCGACAAAAAGGGGAATCTGGCAATGCCGCAAGGCATTGACTGAGAGGGTTCAGAGGAAATCTTATGAAAAACGAAGAAATGGCGCGGCTTTTTTCGGAGGCCACCCCTTATATCCAGAAATACCATGGCAAGACCATGGTCATCAAGTACGGCGGCAACGCCATGATCAACGAGAGCTTGAAAAACGCCGTGATGAACGACCTTGTTACCCTGACGCTGCTGGGCGTGCGGGTGGTGCTGGTGCACGGCGGCGGGCCTGCCATCAACGAGATGCTGAAAAAGGTGGGCGTGGAGAGCCACTTTGCAAACGGTCTGCGGGTGACGGACGATGCCACCATGGAGATCGTGCAGCAGGTGCTGGCAGGTAAGGTGAACAAAGACCTTGTGGCAAAGCTGCGCGGGCGCGGCGTGGGTCTGTGCGGCATGGACGGACAGATGCTCCGCTGCACCGAGCTGGACCCGCAGCTGGGTCATGTGGGCGAGATCGTCCATGTGGATGCGACCCTGATCGAAAGCCTGCTGGACGGCGGCTTTATCCCGGTGATCGCCACCGTGGGCATGGACGACCTTGGGCAGGCGTACAACGTCAACGCCGACACCGCCGCGGCCCAGATCGCCATTGCCCTCAAGGCCGAAAAGCTAGTGTCCATGACCGATATCGCAGGCCTGCTGCGGGATAAGGAGGATGAGACCACCCTCATCCCCGAGGTGGAGGTGACCGAGATCGAGGGCTACAAGTCCGCCGGCATCATTGCGGGCGGCATGATCCCCAAGATCGGCGGCATGGCAGATGCCATCTATCAGGGCGTGCACGAGGCGGTCATCATCGATGGCCGTGTGCCGCACTCCATCCTGCTGGAACTGTTCTCCGACCGCGGCTCCGGTACCCGCTTTTACCGCCGCAGCCACCGCGAATAAAAAGATTGCGCAAGCGAAAAAGCAGTATTATAATAGAAAAAACGCTCCCTCCGGGGGAGCAGCGCATGCGCGGAACTTCTATTCACAGGAGGTACACCTATGGATTCTGAAAAAGTCATCAAGCGGGACAACGAGTACGTCCTGCACACCTATAACCGCAACCCCGTCGTGCTGGAAAAAGGCCACGGGCTGTACGCCGAGGGCCCGGAGGGACAGAAGTATCTGGACTTCACCAGCGGCATCGGGGTGAACAGCCTTGGCTACTGCGACCTTGCTTGGGCAGAAGCCGTGTCCCAGCAGGCACACAAATTGCAGCACACCTCCAACCTCTACTATACCGCACCCTGCGGCAAGCTGGCGAAAAAGCTGTGCAAGCGCACCGGCATGAGTAAGGTTTTCTTTGGCAACTCCGGTGCCGAAGCCAACGAGGGCGCCATCAAGGCCGCCCGCAAGTACAGCGTAGACCATTACGGCAAGGACCGCTACAACGTCATCACGCTGGTCAACAGCTTCCATGGCCGCACCCTTGCCACCCTGACCGCCACCGGGCAGGAGGTGTTCCACAACTACTTCGGCCCCTTCAACGAGGGCTTCCAGTACGTCCCGGCGGGGGATATCGAGGCGCTGCGGGAGCTGGTAGACCGCCACACCTGCGCCGTGATGATGGAGCTGATTCAGGGCGAGGGCGGCGTGATGGCGCTGGACCCGGACTATGTACAGGCCGTGCGCGCTTTGTGCGACGAAAAAGACCTTGTGCTCATCGTGGACGAAGTGCAGACCGGCGTAGGCCGCACCGGCACCTTCCTGTGCTGCGAGCACTATAACCTCAAGCCGGATATCGTCACCCTTGCCAAGGGGCTGGGCGGCGGCTTGCCCATCGGCGCGGTGCTGATGAATGAAAAGGTAGCCGAGGGCATGGGCCCCGGTACCCACGGCTCCACCTTTGGCGGCAACCCGGTGGTCTGCGCCGGTGCCAACGTGGTGGTGGATCGTCTGGACCAGAGCTTCCTTGCACAGGTCAGCGAGCGCGCCGTACAGCTGCGCACCGGTCTGGCAAAGCTGCCCCACGTCAAGAACATTTCCGGCATCGGCCTGATGGTGGGTATCGAATTCTTTGATGTACAGGCTGCGGATGTGCTGACTGCCTGCCGCGAAAAGGGCTTGCTGGTGCTTACCGCCAAGACCCGGCTGCGTCTGCTGCCGCCGCTGACCGTCTCCGAGCACGAAGTAGACATGGCGCTGGAGGTGCTGGCCGAGGTGTTGGGCACGATGGAGCCGACGGCTCCGAAGGAGCAGGCATGAAAAATCTGCTGAAAATGGGCGACCTTTCCCCCGCCGAGCTGACCCACATTCTGGATGTGGCAGACCAGCTGAAAGCGGACTGCAAGGCGGGCCGCACCGCCCCGCTGCTGGCGGGCAAAAGCGTGGCGCTGCTGTTTTCCAAAGCGTCCACCCGCACCCGCACCAGCTTTGAGGTGGGCGTGTACCAGATGGGCGGTCTTGGCAACTACATGAACACCGCCGAGCTGCAGGCCGGGCGCGGCGAGCCTTTGCGGGACACCGCCCGGGTACTGGGGCGCTACTACGACTGCGCCGTCTGGCGCACCTACCGCCAGCGGGACTTGGAGGAACTGGCAGAGCTTTCCGGTATTCCGGTGATCAACGGCCTGACCGACTACGCCCACCCCTGTCAGGTGCTGGCTGACCTGATGACCATCCGGGAGCGCCGGGGCACGCTGGCAGGGCTGAAGCTCTGCTTTGTGGGCGACGGCAGCAACATGGCAAACAGCCTGATCGTGGGCGGCCTTTTGGCGGGGATGCAGGTGTCCTGCGTCTGTCCTCCGGGCTACCGCCCGGCAGCGGATGTGCTGACGTTTGCCCACAAATACGGCAATGCCTTCCACCTGACCACCGACCCCGCCGAAGGTCTGCGGGACGCGGACATCGTAGCTACCGCCGCATGGAACACCACCGCCCCCGGCACTGCCGAGAGCGAGCAGCGTCTGCGGGATTTTGTGGGCTTCCAGCTCACCGACCGTCTGCTGGAAAACGCAAAGCCCAACGCGCTGGTGCTGCACTGTCTGCCCGCCCACCGGGGCGAGGAGATCTCCACCGCCCTGTTCGAGCAGCACGCGGACGAGATCTTTGACGAGGCGGAGAACCGCCTCCACGTCCAGAAAGCCGTGCTTGCCGTTCTGCTGGCGGGCAAATAAAACGGTTTTGAATGCCCGCCGCGTATGCTTTGGGCATCAAGAGCGGAAAGAATATTTTTATTGCAGTTCCGAAACGCCTGCGGGCGTTTCGGAACTGCTTTTTTACGGGAGGGGTCGCGGCGGAAAACCTCTCAGACTCACATTCGTTCGCAGTCCCCTTTTTGCGCCCCAAAAGGGTGCGCAAGGGCTTTTTTAGGGCTTTTCGGGGCGATTCGATGCATTTCAGGGGCCATTCACGCAGAAATGCACCACTTTTGCCGCCGTTCGTGGTATACTACAAGCACAGAGCAGTGCTCTGTTTAATATGCCATTCCCATAATTCCTATAGAGCAGAAAACCGTCCGGTAACCGCAAACCGGGCGGTTTTCTGTTTTTGCGGGTGCGTGTGGTGCACCGGGTCGTTTCAGCGCATTTTCGGGGCGATTCGTGCCCAAAACCGTCCAAAGCGGGCAAAACGTGGTACACTGGGTACAACAAAAAACGCCCGGCTTGGAAGGGCGCTTAAAAAGGAGAGGATCTTATGCAAAAACGGCTCATCAGCATGGTTCTGGCGCTGAGCATGGCACTGTCCGCAATGCCGCTGCCCGCCCTTGCCCAGAGCGCCCCGCCCGACACCGCCAGCGCCGCCGCACTGGCAGAGGAAAACGACGATGTCACCGATATCTTTCCAGATGACTGGTCTGGCAAGCCCGCCGGCGACCCCTTCGGCGGCGGCAAAGGCAACTGGTCCTACGATGAGACCAGCAATACGCTCACCCTGAAAGACGGCACCTTCCGGCTCCGCAATTACGGCTATGACAGCTACAATAATTGCATCCAATGGAACGTGAAGATCGAGCCCGGTGCCACCCTGCAGGAGGCGCGAATCGGCTCGGAATACCATAACGGCTACACCGTGACCAACGCAGGCACTATCTCCGGCGGCACTTTCTACGGCAAGGTGATCTGTGAAGCCGGGGCTGTCATCAGCGGCGGCACCTTTAAGGGAGCTGCCAGAGTTGATGCTGCGGGCGGCAAGGTCACCATTGAAGATGGCACCTTTGAAGAGGGGAGTTATACCAGCGGCGTGACCGTTAAAGCAGCGGGTACCCTTACCATCAACGGCGGCACCTTTAAGGGCAAGCGCACCTGCTCCGTGGATATCAACAATTGTGAAAAAATCGTCATCAACGGCGGCAGCTTTGAAAGCTCGCTCACGGATCTTAAAAGGACAACGGAAATCATCATCATCAACGGCGGTCTGTTCAACGAAAAGCTGTATGTTGCAGGAGATAAATGTACCGTCAACGGCGGTCTGTTCACCGCTGAAAATGACCCGCTGCCCGAGGGCGCAACCGTCAAGGGCGGCTATTTCACGGCAGAACACACAGGGTTTGTAGCCATCGATGCATCCAAAGACCCGGTGTACCTCCCTGTCGCGGTGGCAGCGGACGGCACGGTGACCGCGTGGTCGGCAGACACTTATGGTACCCTCTATGTCTCTCCCAATACCAGTGTCACCCTGAAGCCCACCCGCAAGCTGGAAAGTGTTTCCAGCGGCGACGACGAGCTGAACTATACTGCCAAGGACGGCGCAGTCAGCTTTACTGTGGGCACTGAAGCTGTCCAGCTCAACAGTGTCACTTTGGAAGAACTGGTCATTGAAAAGAACGGCTTCCCCAAGGGTACGGACGGCGGCGTCTACGGTGCCAAGGGCAACGGCTGGTCCTTTGAACCGAACCACAAGCACGCAGAACTGTTTACAAACGATGTCCCCACCCTGACCATCGAGAAGGACGCTGTGCTGGACTTCGACAAGGTGACAAATAAGGCCGGTACAGTAAAATTTGCGGTTGAAAACTACGGCACCTTCAGCGGTACGCTGAACTCCACCCGGTATGTGTACAATAGGGAGGGCGGCGTCATCACGGATGCCAAGCTGAACAGCCCGCAGAGCCTTTACAATAACGGCCTTGTGGAGAATTCGGTGCTGTGCTTTGACTACATCGGCAACGGCTGGCGCGACTCGGCGCAGCCCGCTACCATCCGCAACTCTGCGCTGGATGTTACCGGATATTCGGTAGTCAACATGGCTTCCAATAAGGCTGTGCTGGACGGCTGCTATAACAGCGCCGGTTACACCGGCACTGCCGTGATCAAAAACGGCGGCACGGTCGAAAACAGCAAGAACACCCTGAAGCTGCCGGTGAAAAATACGGCCGGCTATGACGGCAACGCAGAGCCCTACCAGCCCATCATTGACGGCGGCGAGTGCACCGTTGTCTATAATGAGGGCGGCATCATTCAGAATAACCCCACCATCCACGCGCTGGTGGCAAAGGAACCCAAGGACCTGAACGGCGCTGCGGATTACTACACCCTGAACTACACTGCACCGGAAGATGCCGAGTACGCTGAAAAATACATCAACGGCATCAACGGCATGATGGAGGGTATTTGGGACGCAAAAACCTCCACCCTCTACGTTGACACCGATCAGGATACCATCTCGGTCATCACCCACGCCCCCATCAAGAGCGTGAACGGCGTAGCTTATGGCGGCTCTGTGCGCTATGATACAGAGCGCTACACCAGCACCATCGACCTGAGTAAGTATGATACCCATATCCTCAACCTGAGCGCCACCGGCGAGGGCACGGCAGAGCTGCCGCCGGCAGACCCCGCAGACTTTGCCTTTGTCCTGCCCACCGACCTGACCTATGACGGCAACCCCAAGAGGGTGGATGTGGACGTTCGGGACAACGCCACCAAGGAATACGGCGATGTTACCGTGACCTACAAGCAGAATGGTGTAGCGCTGAACGGTGCTCCCATTGAGCCGGGCACTTACACCTTTACCGCTGTGGTAGCACCTACTGCCACCTGCGCGGGCGGCGATGTGACCCCGAAGTATAACACGTTTACCATCCAGAAGGCTGCACTGAACCCCGCAGACTTTACCGTGACAGAGCCCACTGACCTGACCTATGACGGCACCCCCAAGGAAGTAACCGTTAAGAACACCAGTGATAAGGACTACGGCGAGATCACCGTGATCTACAAGCAGAATGGTGAAGCACTGAACGGTGCTCCTACTGAACCGGGCGAATACAGCTATACGGTCACCGCCGCAGGCAGCGCACGGTATGTGGGCGGCATTGTTAAAACAGGTTCGTTCAGCATCACAAACGCAGGCGCGATCGACCCTGAACCGGAAAAGACCTATCAGCTTACCGTTGCCGGTGCGGACATCACCCTGCCCGAGGATGCAGACGCCAGCGCCCTGAAAGCAGGACAGCTGGTCAGCCTGACCGCTTACCCGGACACCGACACCGTGCACTTTGCCCAGTGGGTAGTGAGCGGCGCTGACGGCGCACTGAGCCCGGCAGACCTGATGGATGCCGCAGACGAACCGCTGACAGAGGATGCCTTTAAGCAGCGCACCCTGACCTTCAGAATGCCCGCAAAGAGCCTGACGATCACCGCCGAGACCACCACGGTGGAGCAGCCAGAGCAGCCGCCGGAGGAGGACAGCACCGAGTACAGCCCGCTGCAAACGGTTGGCATTCTGGCCGGTACAACGGCAATGTTTGCTGGCTGCGCAGTGATCGGCTACGAGTTTGTTACCGGCAGCATCCTTGTAGACCTGCTGCCCAAGGGCACGGCCATCCCGAGCACCCGGGAGCAGCTGGCAGTGCTGCTGTGGAGCACCGCAGGCAAACCTGAACCCACTGCACCCGCTGTTTACAGCGATGTAGCCGAGCCTGAGAGCGCCAAGGCAGCCCGCTGGGCTGTGGAGGCCGGATTGCTGCCCGACATGGGCGAGGGCGTCTTTACGCCCGGCAAGCGTGTGACCAAAGTACAGGTCATCCGTGCTTGGAGCCAGCTGAAAAAGCTGGGTCTGGCGAAATAACCATTGCCATCTCCTGATCGATCCTTTCCAATAAGCGCAGCAAGGCCGTCCGGCGAATGCCGGACGGCCTTGCTGGCGTTATAGGGGAACGAACTCCCTCAGTCAAAGCCTGACGGCTTTGCCAGCTCCCTCTGGGAGGGAGCCTTTGGCATGGCGAGAAAGTTTCCGACTAAAGCACAAAGCTTGCGGGCGGGCGTGCTCCCCCTCGGGGGAGCTGTCGCGCAGCGACTGA
>ERZ773165.1596-NODE-1596-length-13219-cov-10.270738_pt1 | contig 13219 bp, 7 predicted proteins | sample MGYA00581003_ERZ773165 | MGnify/ENA primary metagenome ERZ773165 (study PRJEB29015, sample SAMEA2737817) | human gut metagenome | biome: human gut; feature: human-associated habitat; material: faeces | place: China | collected 2012 ... | reverse complement strand
AGTACCTGTGTGGCACATATTTTTCAAAAAAAGACTTTTTCAAGTGGACTCATGTATTCAATTTTATCGGTTGATGCAACTTATTTTTTCAACATTACAATAGATAAGTTGACTATTTACATGTTATAGTCTTTATATTCAGGAGATTATGTAGGATTACCTCTTGGCGGTGATTTGTTTGTCAATGACATTATTTCCCTTGCGGTCACTCTCTGTGTTATAGGCTCGACCTTTTATGTTATGGGCTGAATGGCAAGGTTCGGGGAAATAGCTCGAATTACCGTATCGGGTGCGAGAAGCGGCTTTTCGCACCCCGAAGCCAATAGTTTGCATATCAGCAGCATAACCAGTTAAGGTGCGAGAAACGGCTTTTCGCACCCCAAAACCAATAAGAAAGTCATATCGGGTGCAAAGCAGCCTCTTCTGCACCCGAAATAAGAACAGCCCGATCTGGCTTTTGCCGCGACAGACTCGTTATGTGGCTGGAAGCCTTTTGTAAGATTCTCGCAGTCGCCTTTTCACTCCTCGCTGTTCGTCCGGCGGATTGTGGTTTCACCGGACAAAGAGTATGATTTTTACAATTCGTCCGGCCAGCAAGGTTTTCACCGGACAAAAAAAGTGGCCGCAATGAGACGGTCACTCTTTTTGATGTGCTGTGTCGGGCAAAGGATTATTTGGCTTTCTTCTTTTCGTTTCGGGATGGCTTGGGGCCGAACTTCTTGCGGGGACGGCCTTTGTCCTTGGATGACTTGCGCTTAGGCTGGTCATCGTTGTGGGCGATGACGGCGTAGAAAGGCTTTTTCTTGGCTTTGCCGTCAGCAGAACCGCTACCGGAACCGTTGTCGCCTCCCTTGCTGGAACCCTTACCGGAACCCTTGCCAGACCCATTGCCGGAACGGTGGCTTGGGTCATGGTTGGAACGACCCTCTCCATCCAGGACGTGGCGCGTATCCCCATTGCCGGAACGGTGGCTGGGGCCATGGTTGGAACCGTTGCCAGAACCATCACTGGATGAGCCATTGTCTGTGGTGGTGTCAACCAGTTCGTAGTCCAGAAGCCTCTGCTCCAGATTGGCGGCCTTCACACTGATCTTGACCGCGTCACCCAGTCGGAAGACCTTGCCGGTGCGGCGGCCACGGATGAGGTAGTTCTGCTCGTCGAACTCGAAGAAGTCGGACTTCACATCGCGCAGGGCGACCATGCCTTCGATCATGGTAGGCTTGATCTCCACGTACATACCCCATTCGGTGAGGCCGGAGATCGAGCCTTCATATTCATTGCCTATCTTGTCCTGCATGAACTCGATCATCTTGTACTTGATGCTGTCGCGTTCGGCGTTCGCCGCTATCTGCTCGCGCTCGGAAGCATGCTGGCACTGGGCTTCGTAATAGTCCTTGTTCTGACTCTCGGCATTGTCGAGGTAGAGGGCCAACAGCCTGTGTACCATTGTGTCAGGATAGCGGCGGATAGGTGAAGTGAAATGCGTGTAGAACTTGAACGCGAGGCCGTAGTGGCCGATGTTGTCGGTGGTGTAGATCGCCTTTGCCATCGAGCGCAGGGCTATCATCTGGAAGGCGTCGCATTCAGGTGTGCCCTTTGCCTCGGCAAGCAAGGTGTTCAAGGACTTGGCGATCTCCCGTCCGTTGCCGCTCGGCCCGAACTTGAAGCCGAAGTTGCTGACGAACTGGCCGAGGCTCGCGATCTTCTCCGTGTTAGGCTCGCCGTGTACACGGTAGACAAAGGTCTTGGCCTTCTTGTCGGCCTTGCCGTCCATCCTGCCGGAAGTGGCGATGAACTCGGCCACGGAACGGTTCGCAAGAAGCATGAACTCCTCGATCAGCCAGTTGGCCTCCTTGGTGATTTTCTCGTAAACCCTGATCGGCTTTCCGGTCGCATCCACCTCGACTTTCATCTCCGGACGCTCGAAACTGATGGCTCCTGAAGCGAAACGACGCTTGCGGAGTGTCAATGCCAGCTTGTTGAGCGTCACGATGGCCTCCCTGACATCCTGACCGATGGCCGGATCCGCAGGCTCCTTACCATCGCTCTCGATGATCTGCTGGGCTCCGTCGTAGTCGAAACGGTAGTCAGAACAGATCGCCGTGCGGCCGAACCAACGGTTCTCGATTTTTCCGCGCGGCGTCATCTCCACAACCACCGAGAATGTCAGCTTTTCCTCGTGCGGGCGTAGGGAGCAGAGTTTATTGCAAAGTTTCTCCGGAAGCATCGGAACTGTCCTGTCAACCAGATAGACTGACGTGCCGCGCTCCTGTGCCTCCTTGTCCACGATCGTCCCTGGAAGCACATAGTAGGACACGTCGGCGATGTGGACTCCGATCTCGTAGTTGCCGTTGTCCAGTTTCTTGAATGACAAAGCATCGTCGAAGTCTTTCGCGTCCGTAGGGTCGATGGTGAATGTCAGAGTGTTACGGAAATCCCGACGTCCCTTGAGATCTTTCTCTGTGATCTGGTCCGAAATCTGGTCGGCGGCGTTCTCGACCTCCGGCTCGAACCTGTATGGCAGGGCATATTCGGCAAGGATGGCGTGCATTTCCGTGTCGTTCTCGCCCGGCATTCCGAGCACATCCACTATGTGGCCTTTCGGAGTCGGCTCACCCTTGTCCCATCCGTCGACCAGAGCCGCCACTTTCATCCCTCTTTTCGCACCCTCAGGAAGGGTGTCGAAATCTATGCTGATGTCGTACGGCATATTCCTTGACTGCATCAGCACCCAAGCCTGCCGGCCGACAATGTGGAGCACGCCGACGAACGGCTTGTGGCTGCGCTCTACAATCTCTATGATCTCTCCCTCGCGGCGTCTGGCCGCGTCCTTGCGTCCGCCTTTGGCCGCATCGGATGAAGCTTCCTTTTTCTCGCTTGTGACCGCACATCTTACGGTGTCTCCGTTCAACGCGCCGCGAGTCTTGGACGCCTTGACGAACACATCATTGTCCGGCTCGCCCTCGATGATCACGAAGACATAGCCGTCCCTTGTCATCTGAACCTTGCCGGTCACCTCCTCCAGCACTCTTTTGCTCTTCTGTCTGGAACCGAATTTCCTGTCGCGGCTCTTCCTGCCGCCGTTCTCGCCACCTTGGCGATTTCTTCTTTTCTGCATAGATAACTTCAATTCTCGCAAGTAGGCAACTACCCGCTGTAAACTACCTTATCTCACGTCCGAAGGTGATTGCCCACCCACATTCATTCACGTTACCCCTACCCTAAATCCCTCCCCTCGGGGGAGGTACTTGCTTTCACCACAAGTGGTGAAGAATAGAGGATTGGTGCAAAGGTACAAATTTTCCCTGCAAACGATGAGCCCGAAAGACGGATAATGATTATCTTTGCAACGAAAAGACTTGATTTTTTGAATATTCAAGGAGGTTCGGCAATAATTAAAAACACAAGAATATGTCTGATATAAGAAATGACAGCAGAGTTGTTATGACCCTTGACGCCGGCGGCACCAATATGGTCTTCGGCGCGATGAAGGGTGGTGAGTTTTGCTGTGAGCCAATCACACTTCCGTCCAACGCCGACAACCTTGACCGCTGCCTCGGCACGATGGTCAAGGGATTCCGTCAGATCGAAGAGGAACTTGGAGAGGAGAAACCTGTCGCGATCAGCTTCTGCTTCCCCGGACCCGCCGACTATCCTGACGGAATCATCGGAGGCTTCCTTCCTAACTTCCCGTCTTTCAGGGATGGGGTCGCCCTCGGGCCTTTCCTTGAGGACACTTTCGGGATTCCCGTGTTCATCAACAACGACGGCGACCTTTACGCCTATGGCGAGGCTCTCGGCGGAGCTCTCCCTGAGGTCAATGAAAAGCTTGCGAAGGCCGGCAGCGCGAAGCGTTACCACAACCTCATCGGCTACACGTTCGGCACAGGTCTGGGAATCGGTACTGTCATCAACGGTGAGCTTAACCGTGGCGATAACTCCTGCGTGGAGACTTTCTGCCTCAAGCATCCTGACTTGCCGGACATCATCGTCGAGGACGGTGCCTCGATCCGTGCCGTGAAGAGAGTTTACGGTGATCTGACCGGCAATCCGAACCACGGTCTTGAGCCTAAGGATCTCGCCGAGGTTTGCGAGGGCAAGAGGCCTGGCGACAAGGAAGCCGCGATCAAGGCGTTCGACAAGATGGGCGAGGTCGCGGGCGACGCGATGGCCACGGCGGTCACCCTGATCGACGGCCTGATCGTGATCGGAGGCGGAGTGATGAACAACTACAAGTACCTGATGCCGGGAATATTACGCACTATGCGCGGTAAGATGCACCAGCTCAACGGCGATGAGTTGAACAGGGTTCAGATGAAGGTCTACAACCTCGATGATCCGGCCGAGTTCGAGCAGTTCGCCCGTGGCGAGGCACGTTCCTTGAAGGTCTATGGCAGCGACCGTGAGGTGGTTTACGACCCGCAGAAGCGCGTCGGCGTGATGCGTTCCAAGATCGGAGCCAGCAAGGCCATCTCGCTCGGAGCCTATGCGTTCGCATTGACAGAGCTGGATAAATAATTGTTTAAAAAGAACTTAACGAATATGTACCCTCTGAAATTTGAGCCCTATCTCCGTGAGATGGTGTGGGGCGGAGAAAAGATCGCCCCGTTCAAGGGCGTAAAGACAAAGCGGCACAAGATAGGGGAGAGTTGGGAGATCTCAGCTGTCCCGGGCCATGTCTCAACGATAGCCAACGGCTCTCTTGCAGGCAAAAGCCTGACCGATGTGATGAATGAATATGGTCCTGAACTCGTCGGCAAGAAGGTTTTTGAGAAGACCGGTACGGAGTTCCCGCTCCTGATCAAATTTATCGACGCTAGAAGCGACCTGTCGATCCAGGTCCACCCGAACGACGAGCTTGCCGCGAAGACCCATCCGGGGATGAAAGGCAAGACCGAGATGTGGTATGTGGTCGGAGCCGATGAGGGAGCCCATCTGCTGAGCGGCCTGACCGAGTGGATCACTCCCGATGAATATGAGAAAAGAGTCAACGAACACACCATCACCGACGTGCTTGCAAGCTACAGGATCGCTCCCGGCGATGTGTTCTTCCTCCCTGCCGGCCGGATCCACGCCATCGGGGCCGGAGCCTTCGTCGCCGAGATCCAGCAGACATCCGACCTGACCTACAGGATCTATGACTATGGTCGCCTGGGTCTTGACGGAAAGCCCCGCGAACTGCACATCGAGCAGGCCAAGGAGGCCATCGACTACGATGTCTACCCGGACTACAGGACTGAATATTCCCGTGTCAAGGACGCCGAGACCCAACTGGTCAGCTGCAAGTACTTCACCACCTCGCTCTTCGACCTGGACAAGCCTTGCGCCAAGGATCTCTCTAAACTGGACTCTTTTGTGGTCGTGATGTGCGTCGCCGGAGGCGGCAGCCTTGTTGACCATGAGAATGACGGCCAGGAGCACGTCGTGACCCTCCGTCAGGGCGAGACCGTTCTCATCCCCGCCACCTCCACCGGCATCGAGTTCCGTCCCGAAGCCTCGATGACCTGTCTCACCAGTTGTATCGAGTAAAGGCATTCCATCGCATTGACACCATGAACATCGATCTGTACAGATACTCCCTATGCATTGCCTTGACCCTGATGGCGTTCTTTGTCTTTAGGTTCTTCTTCGGGAAGGTCCCGGACAAGAGGCTGTTCGCCAACTACCTGCGGTCAAGGAATTTAATGGGGGCGGCGCTTTTGGTACTGGCGGCAAATTATGCCGTCCATCTGTGCTTTGACATAAGGCAGGTTAATGTCAATGCAGCGATTGTGATGAATCTCTCAACGTATTTCTTCGGCTACGGGTTGTTCGTCGCGGCTCTGCACACACTTCTGAACCGCTCCTACATCACACGGAAGATCATTGTGAGACATTGTCTGTCATGGCTTTTATATGTCATCCTGTCCGTCTCCGCGCTCTTGTTCAGCGAAGACGGCACACTGAAAGCCGGCCTGATATATTCATTAGCCCTGATGCTTGCTCTGTATGGTTTCTCTCTGGCCTCACACCTGCTCAAGGCCTACCATCAGGCCGTCAAAAAGATGGATGACACCTATTCTGACCATATCGCAACCTATGTCAGATGGATGTCGGTACTGACATATTGGATGCTCATTTTCGGCATCGGTTGTTCTGTGCTGACCTTCCTTCCTGACAAGCTTGTTTTTGTTTGGGTGCTGTCTTCCGTTCCGTTCTACATTTATCTGTATGTCAGTTACCAGAACTACATGCTTTTTTATGAAACCGTCGAACGTGCCATCGAAAGTGACCCGGGATCGGATCTTCCTGCGACAGAAACGTTCTCCTGCAATCCGGAAATGCAACGTCTTGTGCAGGAATGGGTGGAGGCGGAAGGCTATCTGAAGCCGGGACTCACGATAGCGGATCTTTCCAAAACCCTGTACACAAACAGGACGTATCTTTCCGCTTTCATCAATCAGACCTACAAGGTGACTTTCCGGGAATGGATCTGCGGAATGAGAATCGACTATGCAAAACGCGCCTTGCTGGAGAATCCTGACAGGTCCATCGCCGAAATCGCGGAAAAATCAGGCTTTCTTTCCGTGAGCAATTTCAATGCGTCCTTCAAGGAGAGAGAGGGTATGACCCCGACAAAATGGCGGATAAGCAATTTATCGGTTCGGCAAAAAAAATGCTGATTTGACAAAATAAGGTTGTCCGTACGACAATTTCTTGACGGCTCGGCAAAATTCGTCGGAGCCGTCTTTTCTTCGGGTGCTTTTTTAGTATTTTTGTCTCACAAATTTCTTCCTTGGGCGTGGTGAGCCACCCTGAGGCTTCCGGGTATGTTTCAAACAATATCAAAACGATGAAGCGTCTTATCTATCTTGTGTCTTGTCTTTCAGTCTCGGTTTTCTTTCTGTCCTCTTGTGATAAGGGAGAAACCGAAACCGCCGCAAACCCTGCTGATTATCTGAGGAATGATGATCAGAAGGCTATGGTGTCCACATTGAAGAATTTGGCGGACGGGCATTTATATTCAGTGAAATATAGTTCGGACTACCACATCGATGAGGTCATGTCTAGCGGAGGGGCGAGTTCCAGCATGCAACTTCTCGGAAAAGTGGTGCCGATGCTGACAACAGTTCCGCTGGGCAAGGCTGACGGTGGCGTGGATTTCGGATGCAGTGCTTTCTGTGTCAAGTCCCCGGAAGGAAACGTGCTGGTGGGACGTAACTTTGACTATAGATTTGTGTCGTCTTCCAATGTGCTTGTACACAATGTCACAAAAGGAGTGCATGAGTCCATCTGCATCTCAGCCCTTCCATTTCTGGACAAAGACACTTATGTGGCCGGTGCGTTGTCGGACGGGAAGACGGATCTTTCCATCCCTGTGACCGCATCCATCTACTGCTGTCTGGACGGGATGAATGATGCGGGACTGTTCATAGGTGTCCTGTCTCTTCGAGGTACCGGCGGGGCGGTACAGCATGACCCCGGGAAGAGTGACATCGTTCCGACATTAGCCATCAGGCTGGTGCTGGACAGGTGTACAAGCGTTGAGCAAGCCGTGGAGGTTTTCCGGTCCCACAATTTCTTCGCGGACGGTGAGAATTCGGACTCGAACTATCATTTCCTGATCGCCGACGCAAGCGGAAAGAGCGTTGTCGTGGAATATTACCGCCCGGGAGAGGTGCCGCCGCTGAGTGATCCGTCAGCGAAGGATTGGACGATGAACCTGCTTGACACCGACCACGTCACCAATTTCTATCTGTCCGAGGGATGGCGGAATGTCGGAGGAGGAAAAGAGCGGTACGACAAGCTCCACGAGACTTTGGAAAAGAAGAACCGTGTGATGACGGAAGATGAATGCATGTCTCTGCTTGATGCCGTGCACACAGATCTGCAATCCGAGGGAGGAGACATCACAAGCAACACGCAATGGTCAGTCGTTTACAATCTCACAAAGAAGACGGCGACTATCTGTGTGGACAAGGACTATAACCGCAAACTGCCTTACAGACTGTAATACCATGAAACACTCTCTTTTACTTTATCTGGCCATACCGGCGTTCGTGCTTACGCTTGTCTCCTGCTCCAAGGACAGTCCGGACTACGGTGACGAGGTCATCATTGAAGGTGACTACCGCAAGCCTTCCTCACTCGCCGACGGCGAGAAGATCGCGTTCCCGGCATGGGTCTCGGAAGGCCTCTCCAAGGACTTCGCGGACGCTGTCAAAGGCCGGCTGAAAGAGACGGCTCCTTCGGCTGACAACGCACAGGTGATTGTCACGGACATGGCCGGCTATTCCGGACTTGACACACTCAAGGGGCGCGTCGTGGTTGTCTGCGATCCGTCAAAAATCCTGCTTGAACAACTCGGTGTGGAGGCGGGGAATTTCCTCTGTGTGGCTTTCCAGCAGGGACGCTCCGGCCACTGTGCCGTGCGGACTCCGGCGGAGGGTCTGGAGGTGGACGAATGCCTCAACGGCCTTGTCTCCTGGACCAACAACGCCATCCTGAACGTGGCCGGCAACTTCGACCCGTCCTCTTTCTGGGAGGAGTCATGCCTGTACACGACCTATTCTGACAAAGTCAGGGAGAAGATAACCAACGTAGCGGCCTCCAAACACGATTACCTTGAGGGCGAGTTTTTCATAGATGTGCAGTTGAAGGTCACACCGATGCACGGATTCAAGAGTGGTGACTCGGAGGCCATGGATTACTACCTCATGACCTCCACCGTTTCTGTCGTGTCGGGGAAGATGTACACGGGGAATTTCACCAAGACGCACGGCTTGGTGAAAGCGAGGATATGCGGTTTCTATCTCAAGTCTCTCAGTTCTAACATCTACATATTAAACACCGCTGGAACTCCAGTCGGACGTTTTGTCCAGACACCGACACCGGAGACCGTCATCGGCTCGACCAGCTACACGACCGGCTGGAGCTTTTCCATCGGCGGAGGTATCACCGGCGGCACGTCTCCGATGATCTCATCAAACACGGGATTCTCCATCTCCTCAAGCACATCCCGCACAATAAGCGACTGCGATGTGCTCAACAGGCACGAAGGCTCCACGGTCGGCTACGACTACGAGATCAACAATCTTCCTCGCCTGAAATCCCTGAAAATCACGGACCCTCCGCTTGTCTCGACCTCGACCGTCAATTTCTATAGCCAGTGGGTGTGGGCTGTCCCGGCGGAGGACTACGACGTGAAGACCAAGTACAGGGTTGTGATAGATCTTTACAACCTTGTCTACGGCGCTTCCTATTTCTACTCGGGAAGTGTTGACTACCACGATCTTGAGTTCGTTCAGAAGAAGTATTCCGTCACCAAGGACCTTCCTGTGCCCAACAGGGGGCCGACCGGGAAATTCGACCTCACGAACAGCGAGGAGGGCACTTTCATGACCAATGTCAGGCTGTACAACAAGAGCCACCCCGAGACCGGAAGCTACCATGACGGAAGCGTCTATGGCCAAGGCAACACCTGCTCCCTGTTCCTGGTGGCCGGCGACTACGAGCTGCAATGCGACATCAAGGACGCGAAAGGCAAGACCAGGAAACGCAACTACACCGGACTTGTCAGAGTGAGGCCGGGAGGATCTGTGAGACTATCAACCGGCTACGGCTTCAAGTAAAACTATGAATATATTCATGAACCTTCTGAATGAAATCCAATGACCATGAAACGAATAATTGATTTTCTGAATATACTTGCGCTTTGCGCGGCTTTTGGCCTGCTGGCCTCCTGCGGAGAGAAATCAGGCCTTGACCCCGATCCGGAACCGGAGCCGGAGCCCGTCGAGGAGAACCGCACCTCGGACCTGCCCTACTGTGTACTGTCTGAACTGGATGGCGACATCCTTGAGTTGATATATTCAAGATTCACCGGGAAGAGGGTCTCCTGCGAGGAGGCGAAGGTGGTTTTTGTGAGCGAGAAGGATGTCAAGGACGATGAGATCTGGAACGCTTACAAGCGTGGAGCGGCGGTGGTCGTGGTCTCTCCGACTTCGGATTTGCTGACGTTCCTTTCGCGGCACAACATCGGTTTTCTGTCCGCCGAGACGTTGGACGACTGCCTTTTCGTGGCGTTCCACAGGAGCGGCAAGGTCTTCTCAATGGATGACTTTCCTCCGGCCAACCTGAACGGCCTTGTGTCATGGGTCGGTGACGCGCATTCCGCGAACACCTCGGGAGACGACCTGCTCCAGTCCATCCATCTGTTCTCGTCCCATGACTACAAGATTGACAATGGCTTGATCTTCAAGGACGGCAAGAAGGAGTTCAGGGTGACGGGCGAAGGCCGCTTCGAGCAGTACTACTCGGTCATCCCGCTCTATGCGTTCAAAACGTCCAAGAGCAACTACATCGGGGACTTCTACATCGTTGACGCCACGTTCTCGGTGGCTTCGTCCGGGATGTACGCCGGTAAGTTCAACAAGGTGCTGCCGAATGGCTGGACCGGCGATTTCATGGGCTATTTCCTGACCGGCTACAATGTGGGCATCTCCCTGGTCGATGACAAAGGCAATCAGGTTCCGGTCCGCTTCAATCAGGTTCCGTCCCCTTCAACCACGATAAACTCCCAGACCTACACTTCCGGTGTGACATGGTCGTTCGAGGCCGGTTTGTCCGGTGGCGCCGCCGGCGCCGGGCTTTCCTTGAGCTCAGGCTGCAACTTCAGCAGTTCAAGGACGCGTGAGATCAGGGACCTGTCCATCATCGACAAATCGTCTGACGGAAGCATCCACTACAAACTGGAGGTGAAGAACCTGCCGGAGTTGGTCAACACTCAGCCTCCGGCCATATCCAGAGCCACTTTTGATTTCCATTCCGGTTGGGTCTGGAGTGTGGAGAACACCGAAGAGTCCGACGCCGCCACACGTTACCGTATGAAAGTGACATTGAGCGACATGAACTACCGTGACCTTTGCACCAATGCTCCTGGCCATCTGCCGGGCGTCCAGAACCGGCCTATCGCGAAGAAGGAGTTTTTCATCGATCTCCCGGTCCCGAACAGAATTCCTTGCGGCAATGTGAAGTTCGTCAACAGCGAGAAAGGCAAGTACATGACGGACGTCGTCTTTATTGACTCCAAGAGTCCGAGTGATCCTAAAGGCTATCATTTCGATCCGTCAGGCAGTGTCTACTCCTATCAGGAGTGCTACGAGACCAGCCTCCCTGAGGGTACCTACATTGTCCAGTACAGACTTGGAGGCACCTCCTGCACCGGAAAGAACATCGCCGTCAAGAGAGGTGAGACACTTGAGATCCAGTCCGGCTACTATGTGAAGTGATCATGCTTTTGCGTGTGATTGGCAAGCAGAAGACTTTGATTATGAGACTGATATGAAACTCTCATAACTTGTAATCCTGTCCGTGGCGTTGACGATGGCTTCTTGCGGAAAAGAAAGAGGCAACACAAGGACTCCGGAGGAGCGGATGCTGTGAAAGGACGCCAGAATTCTGGTCAGTAGACAACTCATTGTCTATGAATGGATTAAAACCCTTGTCTTAGGTTGAGTTTTCTCAAGGGACAAGAGGCTGTTCGCCAACTACCTGCGGTCAAGGAACGGCATGTTCTTTGAATAACGGGGAGGACAGGCTAACAATTAATTGGATGAAAAAGTTATTAGTGGTGCTGGCGCTGGTTTCGCTGACAGGAAGTGCGGCTTTCGCACAAAGGGTTCATTCTGACAATCAAGACTTTAAGTTTACCGCCGGAGTGAGGATTCCGCTTAAGAACACCAGTGCTAATTCGGGAGAGGTGATGAGCCTCACCTACGGGAAGTACAACGACAAAGGCTTCGGAGTGCGGGGAGGCGTGCAGTGGATGTTCGAGAACATGGACATCAACGACTACCTCGGGATTCCTCTGTCCGTGTCGTGGAGCAACGGAAAACGCACATCGTTCAAGGAATCAATAAGGCAGGGCGCCAACAACGCCGCCTACGGAGCATACCACAACAAGAGCTATTTCGGAACGAATCCGGATGCCGGCACCATTCTGGGAAGTTTCTTCGCCGGATTCTTCAACAGGATCGAATTCTTCGCCGGACTGACTCCGGGCTACATTTTCGGACACCGGGAAGAGCCGCACGGTTTCTCCTACATCGGACAACAGGAGATTGAGCATTACGTCTACATCAAGAACCGTTTCAGCCTTACGGCCGACGCGGGTCTGGATTTGTCACTCAACCTATGGCGGTTCAGACTGAGCGTAATCCCTTCCTTCCACTACTTCATCACTGACAACTACCGGGAGGTGAGCATCTCCCGCATCACCCACGACGGCAGCACCGACACCCACACCTCCGACAAAGCACACCACTGGCAGTTCGCCATCCAAGGCGGCCTAAGTTTCTCCTTCTAAGGAGCGCGACGGTATTGCACTCCCCAACACAAAAACTGATCTTCAAGGAATCACCACCACTTGAAATCCATCCATCGGCTTGTAACATTGCGACATGCGAACATTTATCCTCCTGCCGAGGAAAGGGACGAGTATTCCTGAACATCTTCGCCAAGCAATGTGTTGCCTGACCAAGACGTGGCCTTGCCTTCTTACCGAATCATCCATTTTGCAAAACACTTTCAGCGCGATCACCAATCCAGAAGGCTGTGCATAGGTTAAGGCTGAATTGCTTCACAATGAAGGCAATAGTTTTTCACCCGAATGCCGTCCCCATGCCGTTCTGTTGGCGATTGCGCTGAAGGCGTTTTGTATTATTCGTTGGCAGAGGGAGTTGGTCTTCGTGCCGCTTCGAAATGACAAGAGATTATCTTTTTTGACAAAAATATTAAGTTAGCGTTAAAAAATAAGTTGAACTAAATTTTGTGTCAGATTTATGAGGATAGATTTCTTTTGGAAGAAGGAGTGTGCCAGTGGCACATGACTGATGAGAAAAGAAATATAGACCATAAAGATGTACAAATTGTTCAAGTTATTTTTTAATGATTACTATACTAGTATACTGTAACATCTAAATGTTGCATAAGACTAAAAATAATTGTATCTTTGTTGTATCACATACAGCACGATACGATTATGCCTATTCAGAAGTACGAGGTGAGCTTGTCTGCAGAGGAGCGCAAACAGCTGACCAAGATTGTGAAGTCCGGCAATATGCCGGCGCGAACCATCCTGAGAGCCAACATCCTTCTCGCGGTAGACAGGAATGGGAAACAGCCTATGACTGTGCAAGAGGCTGCCATAGCCTTCAACACGTCTGCCACTACAGTCCAG
>ERZ773165.1594-NODE-1594-length-13230-cov-3.449412_pt1 | contig 13230 bp, 10 predicted proteins | sample MGYA00581003_ERZ773165 | MGnify/ENA primary metagenome ERZ773165 (study PRJEB29015, sample SAMEA2737817) | human gut metagenome | biome: human gut; feature: human-associated habitat; material: faeces | place: China | collected 2012 ... | reverse complement strand
GAATCTGCTCCCGTCGCAAACTATACCAATGAGTTAATGGCTACCCGTTTTTCTGTAACATTCATACTATGCTAATGAAAACAATCTCTCATTTTACGTGAAATATCTGCATCCACAAAACCTTTTTCTGCCATTTCATCAAGTATATCACATGTTTTTTCATGCGACATTCCTTTCTTATATGGACGTTCTTCCGTAAGCGCCTGATAAATATCAACACATGCCATAATTCGTTCTTGTTCATTTAATTCATCTGCAGTTTTTCCAAATGGATACCCTTTCCCATTTAGTTTTTCATGATGTAATGCAGCCCAATCCCGTATATCTTCAAAACCATCTACTTGTGACAACATAAGATATGTGTAGCCCGCATGGTTTTTCATTTTATCAAATTCTTCATCCGTAAGTTTATCCGGTTTTTCTAATATTTCATTACCGACCGCCATTTTTCCGATATCATGCAATGCTCCCGCCAGATACATTTTTTCGATATCTGAAACATCATATCCAATATACTTTGCAAACTGCGCAGCCTTTTCTGCAACACCAATAGAGTGTCTGCTTGTAAAGGGAGATTTATAATCAACAATATTCGCAAAGAAATCTGCAATATTTTTACAAGTATTCCAATCAAACATCTGTTTTTTTCTTGGAACGATCTCCCATAACTTTGACTCAAAAGATCCATCCTCTAACGAAACAAATGTTTCTTTTGATATCATTTCAAAAAAGGCTTCTACACACTCATCATCAAATAATAATCCTTTTTGTTTTACAAGAAATTCACAACATTTATCCCATTTTTCCTGTCTACATTTTATGTTGTTAGCAATCGCATCTATTACATCCGCAAGATGAATAATCCTTGCAAATAAAGGAACCTCCTGCCAAACCAACGATATCTATGCTTAACTGTTTTTCATCCATAAATCTCTTTCAAAAACTCCTATATATGACATCATTCCTGTGGAATCTGTCCATCAACATACAAAATATGATTTACTAACCATTCCGTAAGGTATGTCAAAATCTTCATAATCTGCTATATGCTTCATCCGCATATGTAAACAACTGTTTATGTTGTTCATCAATCATTTTTATTCCAATGTAATACTCTGGTTTCATCTCAAACATAATCTTACCCTTTTCTTCTATTTTTTAGTTGTTTCTATCCAACTCATTATTAGGAACAATTCTTAATATCAATTATAAAACCTATCTAATTTTTGTCAATCGAATAATAGTAATAACATTATCCCGTTCCAGAAAAAGCAACCGCATACTTTTCGTATTTCTCAACACTTATTATCTAAGTTCAAGGGAACTGGAAATATAAAAATGGAAGTCTTGCTCCTTGCAGTATTCTTTTATTTTTTGGATTAGTTTTGGGTTCGTTGTATATTCCAACAGATATACTTCCATTCCATCTGCTTTGCACGCTTCCAAATATTTGCAGAAATAATCCCTCGTCTCGCTCATTTGCTCATGAAATGTTCCTTTATCAAAATCGATGCCGCTCCATACGGATTCCTGAGAAAGCTGTCCTATAAACTTCTGCCAGTCTGGGTTTGCTACATCCACCCATTGTTCTTCCTCCCAATGCTCATACTCACCGATTGCCAGTTCCGCATAGGTTGTATAGTACTCCCTGAAGTTTTCAATCGACCCAATATTTAGATATGTATCTACCACTGTTCCATTTTGATGGAGCAATTCAATATCCCTTTTTGTAAAATACTGTGCATCAATTACAATCGTTTCATACATTTTAAATCGTTCCAAAGATGAGGCGTCCGCATTTAAAAACACCCCATAATCGTTTTTCTCAAATTCCTTTGCCTGATTGGCTTTCACAAAAAAACATCCACCAATAAACATTAGAACAAATAATACAGCCAAGGCTACTGGTTGTTTGATTCTCTTCCCGCACAATGCCTCCCACATCCTTTCGGTGATTCTCGTTTTTTCCTCATGACTATCACATTTTACACATTGATGATTATGTTTTCCCAGATTTGTTGCTCAATTTGTATTCAAATTTTACCATAAAACTTGTGAACAGTTCTACCGTCATTTTGGAATATATGAGAAAAGGACGAACTCATCTTCTAAAATGAATTCGTCCTTTAAGGCACAGTTATTAGGTTGTTTCAATACATCTCATAGGTTATTCAGTATTATTGGGTAATTTTTTGATGTACTATTTCAGGAAGAAAAACCCTTTTATTCTTCTGCAAAAAGTTTCTGCTTCCGCTCAATCATCTCATCAATTCTCTCGATATACTGCGCTACATCCTTGACATTCTCGCATCTTTCGATCCGATGAGTGCCATCCGGATTTGGCTCATTCCAGACACGTTTTGTCGAAGCTCCCGCTCCACACGCCACGATAGTCTGTTTCTCCTCCATGATCAGAATGTTATAAATTCCTGCTTTCCCCGGACTAGCGTAACCGACATTTTCCAGATTGCCAGCCATGCTCTTCTGGCGATACAGATAATATGGTTCTAACCCCATCTCCTTTGCATATTCTGCGGTGAGGTTCATATGCTCTGTGGTGTTGACCATCTTGTAATCTTTATAATCTTCCTTAAACATGTTAAGCCGTGCCGCCCTCTTTAATGCAAGTGAATGCACGGTAAGATTATCCGGTTTTAACGCTTTTACCTGCTCTAAGGTATCCCTGACATCCTCAAGGCTTTCCTCCGGCAGTCCCATGATAAGATCCATGTTGATATCATCGAATCCAAGCTCTCTCGCAAGCTGAAAACTCTCCACGGTCTGTGCCACGGTATGTCTGCGCCCGATGATTTTTAATGTCTCATCTTTCATCGTCTGCGGATTGATGGAAATTCTTGTGATGTCCCATTTTTTCAACGTTTCTAATTTTTCTCTTGTGATGCTGTCCGGACGTCCGGCTTCCACTGTAAACTCCAGACAGTGTGACAGATCAAAGCTGCATCGGATCTTACGGATCAGCCGGTCAAGCTGATATGGCTCCAGTGTTGTCGGTGTGCCCCCTCCAATGTAGATGGAATTCAGATGTTTTTTTCCAAATTTTACTGCTACATAATCCAGTTCTTTTTCCAAAGCATCCAGATAGCTGTCCACTTTCTGTCTCCAGCTCACTAATGGGTAGGATGTAAACGAACAATACAGGCAGGTGGTCGGACAGAATGGGATTCCGATATAAAGACTGTAGCCGTTCTCGTAATCGATCTTTTTTAAGATTTCAAGCTCACGCTCTGCGATATCAATGGAAAGATCGATTTTCTCATCGGATGCAAAGTACGTTTTTTGCATGTAGGCTCTGATCTCTGCCTCCGTTTTTCCTTCCTCTAAAAATTTCATCGGGATTTTCGTTGGCCGGATTCCTGTCAGAGTCCCCCACGGAAGCTTTTTGCCCGTGATCTCTGATAATATCTGATAAAAATTCTGTTTCAATTCGTTTTTCGTTTCCGTGCGGTCTGAAAAATCTACCGGAAAACTTCGGTCATGACTTTCCTGATTTTTTCCCTTCCACTCAATTTTTATCTGCTGTGGCTCATACTCCACCTGAAACTGAAAGGTGATCTCTTCCTCATATTTTTTATCTTCTGCCGTTGCACTCACATTTTCCTCCGGGAAAAATGCTTTGATGAGCGAATGTATGTCATACTCAAATTCCGGCTGGTTTAATTTTGCTAATATCATGCTTTCCTCCTACAAATAGGGATTGTACATCCGCTCTGTTCCGATCGTTGTCATATCTCCATGCCCTGTATACACGGCGGTCTCATCAGGAAGCGGCATTAGTTTTTCCCGGATCGCATGTATCAGCTGGGATGCACTTCCCTTCGGGAAATCAGTCCTTCCAATAGAAGTCTGGAAGAGACTGTCTCCGCTGAATAATGTGTTCTGATATGGGAAATAATAACAGCAGCCTCCCACCGTATGTCCCGGTGTTAAAAATACCCGTATATGAAATCCTGCAAGATCTATTTCCTGCTCATCTTTTAAATATTCATCGGCATAGAACACAAGCTCGCTTCCCTGCCATCCGCTCAGATTCAACTGCGGATTTTCCAGTGTCTCTTTTTCTTTTTCCTGCGCGTATATTTTTATATGCAAAAGCTGCGCCAGCTCCCCTGCCCCTGTCGCATGGTCAAAATGTCCATGTGTCAGAAGAATTGCCACAGGTTTCAATCCCTGCTCTTTCACTTTCTCTGCAAGCTGTTTTGCACTTGCACCCGGATCAATGATCAGTACTTCTTTTGTGTCATCATTGATCGCAAAATAGCAATTGGTCTGTACCGGACCTACTACATATATCTGTATACTTAATGGTGCCATCTTTTTCTTCCTCCATAAAAAGATGAAAGAAACCACCTGAGCCAGATCAGCCGGTGGTTCTCTCAATATCAATAATACTGTCTATCTGACGAAGCTTGTCGATCACGCTCGTCAACTCTGCTTTTCCTTTTGTGTTAAATGAAATATCAATGGTTGCGATTCCCTGCTTACTCGTCTTGGAATGGATCGCATTGATATCAATCGCACGCTCTGTAAAGGCTCTTGTGATATCCACGAGAAGCCCGGTACGGTTATTGCAGAATACTTTGATCTCTGCCAGATAAAGACCGGAATTGCCGGATTCTTCATCATGCTGCCACTCTGCATCGATGAGACGTTCTCTCTCCATATCTGAAAGATTGATGATGTTGATGCAATCTGTCCGGTGAATGGAAACACCGCGTCCTCTTGTCACAAATCCTACGATCTCGTCCCCCGGAACCGGACTGCAGCATTTTGAAAAATGGACTGCCACGTCATAAAGTCCCTTTACAATGATACCGCTCTTTGATTTTTTCTCCGGGACTTTTTCTTTATTTTCGGAGATTGTCTCAAGAACTTCCTCGTCTGTAATACGTGCAAGGTGGTCTTTCTTATATTCCTCGTACATGCGGTTCACGATCTGACCTTCTTTTAAACCGCCATGACCAACAGTTGCAAGGCAGGAATTCCAGTCGTGAAAACCATACTTTCGCATGATTTTATCCTGATACTCTGGTCTGTTGATATCGGAAAGGTTGATCCCCTTTGATTTACAACAGGATGCAAGCAGTTCTTTTCCTCTTACGATATTTTCTTCCTTCAACTCACTTCGGAACCACTGATTGATCTTATTCTTTGCCTGCGTGCTCTTTACAATATTCAGCCAGTCGCGGCTTGGTCCCTTGGAATTCTGAGAAGTCAACACCTCGATCCGGTCACCATTCTGGATCACATAATCAATCGGAACAAGCTTTCCGTTGACTTTGGCTCCGATCATTTTGTTTCCGACCGCCGAATGGATGCTGTACGCAAAATCAATTGGCGTAGAACCGTTTGGCAGGTTTTTTACATCTCCTGTCGGTGTGAAGCAGAAAACCGTATCCGAAAACAGGTCGAGATCACTTTTTAACAGACTCATAAACTCTTTGTTATCGGACATATCCCTCTGCCACTCTAAAATCTGTCTCAGCCAGCTTAACTTCTCTTCCTCGGTAACGGTCATTGGTGCTGCAGCACCGCCATTATTGCTTGCCTCTTTGTATTTCCAGTGAGCGGCGATACCGTACTCAGCAGTGCGGTGCATCTCATAGGTACGGATCTGGATCTCGAACGGCTGTCCGGTCGGTCCAATCAATGTCGTGTGAAGTGACTGATACATGTTCGGTTTTGGCATGGCAATGTAATCTTTGAACCGGCCAGGGATCGGTTTATACATCTCATGGATGACGCCGAGTGCCGCATAACAGTCTTTTACGGAATCCACGATAATACGGATCGCAAACAGATCATAAATCTGATCCAGCGTTTTATCCTGATTCTTCATTTTCTTATAAATACTGAAAAAGTGCTTTGCCCGCCCATCGATCTGCGCCGGAATTCCGGCTTCGTGGATATGTTTTTTTACCTCTTCCACAAGGCTCTGGACATAATCATCCCTGACACTTTTTCTCTGGGCGATCTGATGAACCAGATCATAGTATGCTTCCGGCTCTAAATATTTTAAAGAAAGATCGTCTAATTCGATCTTAATTTTGGAAATACCAAGACGCTGGGCAATCGGCGCATAGATATCCATTGTCTCACGCGCTTTTTCCTTCTGTTTCTCCGGCGTCATGTATTTCAGTGTCCGCATATTATGCAGGCGGTCTGCCAGTTTGATCAGGATCACACGGATATCCTTTGCCATGGCAAGGAACATTTTTCTTAAATTCTCTGCCTGAACTTCCACCTTATCCGCATCGTAGGACAACTGTCCCAATTTTGTGACACCATCTACCAACAGTGCAACCTCTGCACCAAACTCCTGCCTGATCTCCTCATCGGTCATAACGGTATCTTCCACCACATCATGCAAAAGTCCCGCTACGATTGTCTCTTTATCAAGCTCTAACTCTGCTAAAATAATCGCAACGCACAATGGATGGATGATATATGGTTCTCCCGATTTTCTTACCTGCCCCTTATGTGCCTCGTATGCAATGTTATATGCCTTCTCTATCAGACTTATATCCGTAGATGGATGATACTTACGGACACTGGCGATCAATTCCTGATATAATTTTTCGGGACTCTCAAACTCCTTCATTGGTTTAATACTATTGTCCTCTTCTTTTACGATTTTCTCTAATTCTTCTGATGAAAGTTCTGCCATGTAGATCACCCACTTTATCTATGCTTTTGTGTATAATATATGATTATATTTTATTTTCTATCAAAAATCAACGCTTAAACTTTGCATCCGGCTTCCATCACCATTCTATCTGATAATCTGACATCAGGACGCCGTCTATTTCCCGGTCACCGCAATATGAAAAGTCTAATTTTATGGCAAGTTTTTCAGAAAGAGTATTTTCTTTTTGAATCAGACAGTGCAAGAGATGTACCTGCAGCTCCTCTCCTGCATATTGCATGATCGCCTGACAGACTTCATAGGCATAACCCTGTTGTTGAAAGGATGTCCGGATCGCATACCCCAATTCCATATCTCCATTTAACTCTTCCCGGTGTTCCACACCAGCCCTGCCGATCAGCGTACCCGTTTTTTTCTCAAAAACGAGCCACATTCCATATCCGTAAAAACGATACATATTTTCGATATAGGCTTTCTGATATTCCAGCTCTTCCTCATATTCATATAACCCCTCCATATAATCGGTCATTCCGGGTTCTGCATACATGGAAAAAAGGTCATCCAGATCAGAAATTTCCAGTTCTCTCACAATACAGCGTTCCGTCTCCAGAATCGTCCATGGAATGTTGAAATGTCTCTCATACACACGCTGTAAAAACGTCATATCGACTTCCTCGAACCCCTCGACGACCATATCGGCATGAAGAAATGTATCCGTTTCCGGCTTCTGATAGGCAATCGCCGGGACATCCACATCTCTGGCAAGGTCTAAAAGAGACTGATTCGAAGATAGAAAAATGATATCTCTGCTCCGCTTCTCTGACAGCTGATGAAAGTCTTCCTCTTTTTTCATTAATACAAATGTAGTTTGTTTGATCCCTGCAAGATTTTCTCTTAACAAAGAAACTTCCCGCTCCGGTATCTGCGACACCCATATCTGTTTTGGATACTCTTTCTTATTATAATATGGCAAACCTGTTCTCCTTATTGATTGTTATGCACAAAACAACCGGTATCTGAACAGATACCGGTCATTCTTTTAAAACCCATGAATTAATATGCAATATTTACATCGACATTTCCCTTGATTCCTGGAACACTTCCCTTGGAAGAATACTGCCACATGTTATATTTTCCTTTGTAATTGCAGGTTGTGTTGTACTGTGCAACCCAGATAAAGTAGTTACTGAATGCAGATGCATCAATTTTATTATTGTACCAGCTCTTGCTTGCGTAAACACCTGCTTTTCTTCCACCGTTTGCAATGGTCTTACAGAACGCAGCCACGCATGCTGTTCTGGTGCCTTTATCTAATCCGTTGGCACGGGCTGCTCCGCTTCCGTTCTCTGTATCAACAAAGATCGGGTAAGAAAGATTGTAGCCGGAGCATAAGGTCAATGCCATACTTGCCTCCTCAACAGCTTCTGCCTCAGTTGTAGCCTGTGTGAAGAAGTAAACACCAACGTTAATGCCGTTTGCAGTTGCACCCTGAATATTTTTCTTGAAGCAGGAATCCTCTACCAATGCTCCTGTCTGTGATCCGCGGTAACCGACACGGATAATTGCAAAATTGATACCTGCTGCCTTTACAGATGCCCAGTCAATATTTCCCTGATGGCTGGATACATCAATACCGTTCTTTCCTGAACCCTGCTGTAATGCTCCATCACTTCCGAAGTTGTAAGAGATACCGCTGATCACCTGACTTCCTGTTACACGCTGATGGTTGCTGGTATAGTAATATACTTTTCCATCAATGGTCTGCCATCCGGTGTAAACCGGCTCGGTGTAGTAAGTTCCGTTTGCATTGTAATCTGCCACGGTTGCTGGTTTTTTACACTCGGAATCTTTGTAAAGTAATCTACCGGATTTATCTTTTAACTGGGTTGTTGTATTTCCAGTAAAATCATTGACTGTAACTGTACATGTGATTTTCTTGTCACTTGCGGTTGTCTTGGTATCGCCCGGTTTGGATAAGTATGTGATCGTACCTGTTACAGTTGCGCTTCCTTTTCCAACTGCTGTCAGTGTACATCCTGTTTTCGCTCCATTGGATACCTTTACAACTTTTTCGTTGCTGCTAGCCCATGTAATATTTGTGATAATATTGCCTGCGTCTGTCAATGTTGCTGTGAGACCAATTGCATTTGCATTATTAATAGTGCTGTTATATAAAGCTGCCGTCTGTGGTACTGTGACAGATGCACTGGCTGCGGCTGCAGCTTTTACCCAGTTTAATGTGTATGCTGTTGTGCCTGCTGCCACTTTGATCTTCGTGGAACCTTCTGCCAGTTTATATCCCTGTGCTTCATAAGAAGATGCCTGTATCTCAGTAGCAGTAGCATCTACTGTGATATCTTCACTTTTGGATTCTTCTGCTTTGGTCTTTCCATCAGCCTGAAAGAAATTATGTGTTACCTTATAAGTAACCTTATCTGCTGCTGTTGCAACCCACATGATGGTATATTCTTTTGCACCATTCTGAATGGTAAAGGTTGTACCGTTGGAAGCTTTATATCCGTCATATGTTTTTGCAGATGACACCGTTTTCGCATCCTTTGCAACAGTTACTGTCTCTTTTTCATCTGCTTTGTCTGCTTTTGTTTTTCCATCGTTTTTATAAAACATATGGACAATGGTAATTTCATATTTATCTGGTTTCGTATCATCCGGCTTTGTCTCTGTACCATCTGTTTTGTCTCCAGATGTTCCATTCTGATCACCTGTACTCTCACCATTTCCACTATTTCCAGAACCAGAATTCTGATCACCGCCAGTTCCCTGACCGCCTTCACTCGGTGTTGTCGTTTCCGATGGTGTTGTTGTTTCTGATGATTTTGGTACTGTTGTTTCTGATGATTTTGGTGTTGCTGTTTCTGATGATTTTGGTGTTGCTGTTTCCGATGATGTCTCGGATGATGTAGTCACACCAGATGATTCCGTTCCTGTAGCATGGTATCCCACACGTTTTGCGGAAGCCGTCACTGCTGCCTGTGCAATGTCCACTTTTGTTGATCCACCAACAGAAGCTTTCGGGAAATTGGAAGTATCCACATCTCCTGCTCCGACTTTGGATGGTGTGCAGGTGCTGTCAACCGTTTCCACTGTATCCTGAATAACAGCCTCCACCTCAACATTGTCTACCTCTGCATCCTCTGCCGGTGCTACTTCTGCTGCGGATTTAATCTCGTCTTTGACATCTACCTTGGTGTATTCAATCTTATCCTTAACCGTTACTTTGTAAGAATTCTCTTTTGAAATATATCCATCGATCTCATTCAAAGAGACATCATATTTTCCGGCATCAATACTTTTAATGTAAATAATACCATCTTTATCATCATCTGAATATGTAGTTGATTTTGCCTTCTTCTTGTCTGCCTTGATCGTGATCTCAAAAGGCTGTCCCTTTACATTTTTCGAGGACTCGTCCTGAATCTTGATCTTCAGATCCTTCTCAATAGAACTTCCGACCAATGTAACGGTTTCCGGTTCTGCCGCCTCTGTCTCTTCCGTGACAACCTCTTCAACTGCCACAACTTCTTCCGTCGGTTCTTCTGCCACCTCTGTACTTATCACAACATCCGCCACAATTGGTTCCGGCTGATGAAAATGGTCATATAAGAAATATCCTCCTGTTCCAACACCGCCAACTGCTGTCACAGTGGCTACACCTGCTATGATCGCCTGTGTCTTTGTCAGTCCGCTAAGCAAAGTCGCAACCCCTTTTACCTTTCCGGCTGCGCCCTGAACTAAATTCAGAAAATTCATTCTCGTCTCCTCCTTGTCTGCATTTCCAATTACTTATAGTAAATTTTCGTAGTTCACTCTATTATGATAAGGAATCTGTCTGCAGTAATTTCGCTGCTATTCCTTCTTTGTAATCATACGGAACTAATTATAGCATTTTCCCATATTATGTAAATATAATTTTCCTTATTTTTTTGGAAATTTTTTCCACCAGAAAATATGGTTCTTATTTTCAAGGTTACACGCCCTCACAGTCAAATGCCGGGATAAAACTCTCCTCCGCTGTGTCTCCCTCCTGAATAAAACCATTTTCTATTCCGATCTCAATCGCATAATCCACCAGTGTCTCATATTCCTCATCGGTAATCCTGCGATTTAATTCCGGATACTTTTCCAGATTGGAAAGTGGGGTAAACTGATTCATGATACTGATATAAATCATATCTCCGTAAGTTTCATGCAGATATTTTAAAATCTGCATGGAATCCGCCATACAACCGGGCAGTGTCAGATGTCTTACGATCGTTCCTCTTAAAATAAGGTTATCTTCCTCTCCATTTACAAACACAGCCTTTCCTGTCTGCCGCACCATCTCTGCGATCGCTGCCTTTGCAACCTCTGCATAATCCGGAGCATGAGAATACTTTTTACTCAAAACCGGGCTCATATATTTAAAATCCGGCAGATAAATATCGACGTAACCCTCTAGCATTTTGATCGTGTCAACCGTCTCATAACTGCTTGTATTGTATACAACCGGAAGCGTAAGCCCTTCCTTTCGTGCCTGATCCAGAGCCTTCACGATCTGCGGCACAAAATGTCCCGGTGTTACAAGATTGATATTATTGGCTCTTTTTTCCTGCAATTCAAGAAAAATATCCACGAGCCGCTCCAGAGAGATTTCTTTTCCAACCGTTCCGTTTGCGATATTCTCATTCTGACAGAATACACAATGTAACGGACACCCCGAAAAAAATACCGCTCCAGATCCCGCATCTCCCGAAATGCAAGGTTCCTCCCAAAAATGAAGTGCTGCCCTCGCAACTTTTAAATTTTCTGTCTGTCCACAGATTCCTTTTTCACCCTTTTTCCGGTCTACAAGGCATTTTCTTGGACATAAATCACATTTCACACCTGCTACCTCTTGCTAAACACGTTATTTTCCGCTATTATATAGCAGTCAAAAAGATTTTCACAAAAAAATCTATCTTTTTCATTATAACAAGAGAAAAAGAAATGGATACTATTTTTAACAAAAGTTAATGAATTATTAAGGAGTAAACTATGAGTTTAAAAAATGTAATGGTCGCACAGTCCGGTGGACCGACAGTTGCAATTAACGCCAGCCTTGCAGGTGTGATCCGTGGAGTCATGGCATCTGAGCAGTATGAGACTGTCTATGGATCTGTAAATGGAATCCTTGGCATCTTAAATAATAATTTATTAAATCTGACAGAGATTATGAATGAAAATCCGGCATATCTGGATCGTCTGGAAACAACACCGGCAATGTATTTAGGTTCCTGCCGTCATAAACTGCCGGATTATCTGGATGATGATTCCTCATATGTTTTTATCTTCAAACAGTTTGAATTATACAATGTCGGCGCCTTCTTCTACATTGGCGGAAACGACTCTATGGACACCGTTTTAAAATTATCCGAATACGGCAAAAAAATCGGCAGCAATGTCCGCATCATCGGTATTCCAAAAACAATCGACAACGATCTGTGTGAGACAGACCACACTCCTGGTTTTGGTTCCGCTGCAAAATACATTGCTTCCTCAGTTTTAGAGATTGCCCATGACACTTTTATTTACGCAGTCAAGAGTGTCACAATCATTGAGATCATGGGACGTGACGCAGGATGGCTGACCGCTGCCGCTGCTCTTGCAAGAAACGGATATAATTCCGCTCCACATTTGATTTATCTTCCGGAAGTTCCGTTTGATACGGACGACTTCCTGTTAGATGTAAAACGTATGCTGTTTGAACGCAATAACGTTATCATTGCCGTATCAGAGGGTATCCGAGATGCATCCGGCAATTACATCAGCGCTTCTGAGAAGTCAGTCGATACATTTGGCCACAGCCAGCTGAGTGGCGCCGGAAAAACATTGGAATTCCTTGTGAAAGAAAAATTAGGCGTAAAAGTCCGCTCCATCGAAGTGAATGTATTACAGCGGTGTGCAGCCCATTTAGCATCTAAGACAGACCTTATGGAATCTGTCGAATTAGGAAAAAAAGCCGTTGCGCTCTCCGAGGAAGGCGTAACAGCTTCTATGGTCACCATGAACCGTGTATCTGACGATCCATATACGATTGAATATGGATATGCCGAGATAAAAAATATTGCCAACGAAGCCAGATCCGTTCCTGCTGAATGGATCAACGCCGCCGGCAATGATGTTACACAGGAATTAATTGATTACCTCACTCCATTGATCCAGGGGGAATCCAATGTCACCTATGAAAATGGTCTTCCTGTTTATATGGATGTCAGTCATTTGACAAAACATCAATAAATTTTCCAATCTCAGCCCACGCTTTTCTGGATTCTGGCAGCATTTTTGCTGCCATCTGGAAAATGTGGAACATTCCATCATAAATACTGAGTCTTACTTTCACACCCTGATGTCTCGCTTTCGAGGCAACGCTCACCGAATCACTTAACAGCATCTCATAAGAACCTACCTGAATGAGCATTGGCGGAAATCCTCTGAAATCCCCATACAAAGGTGAAATATAAGCATCCATCGGATCATGGTCACCCACATAGTCTTTGTTATAGATCAGGCTGTCCCTCGTATTTCCG
>ERZ773165.1558-NODE-1558-length-13429-cov-9.611410_pt1 | contig 13429 bp, 8 predicted proteins | sample MGYA00581003_ERZ773165 | MGnify/ENA primary metagenome ERZ773165 (study PRJEB29015, sample SAMEA2737817) | human gut metagenome | biome: human gut; feature: human-associated habitat; material: faeces | place: China | collected 2012 ... | reverse complement strand
ACGGGCGCGGGCTACACCTTCGGGCGCGGCAACGAGTACGGCATCCATTTCAGCAGCACGCAGACGCAGGGCGGGCGTACCACCCCGCTCACTGGCGGCGCGTCCATCGGCAACGACGACGCGGTGACGGTCACGGGCAACGTGCGCACGACGAACCGCCACGAGAGGTTCAACACATTCTACATCCCCGCCTCCCTCCACGTCGAGGCCGACCTCGGCCGGCGCCTCACCGTCGGTCTTAAGGGGGAGATGGACTGGCTCCTGAACCGCGGTGACATAGCCCCGGGGCGCTACGCCTTCGCCCTTGTCACCCTGCGCTACAACCTCGTGCCGAGCCGCGCAAAGGTTCAGCGCGCCTACTACGAGGGCGAGATCTCCGCGCTTGGCGGCCGCCTTGAGTCCCTGCGCCTTGAGGCCGCGCGTTCAAGTGCGCGCGCCGCCGAGGCCGAGGAGGCGCTCCGCGGGTCCGAGGCGCGCAACGCCGACCTCCGTGGCCGCCTCTCCGACTGCGAGGAGCGCATGGCCAGGGCCGAGGCCGAGGCATCGGCCGCCCCTCCGTCGCATTTCGTGCAGTTCGGCCACGGCAGCTCCTCGGTTGAGGGCTCCGAGGCCGAGCGGCTGAGGGCCTTCGCCCGCGGCGTGCGCGGCGAGAGGCTCTCCCTTGTCGCGGAGGCCAGCACCCCGGGCGGCGAGGAGTACAACGTCAGGCTCTCCGAGCGCCGCCTCCGCCGCGTGGTCGAGATCCTCGTCGGCGAGGGCCTCTCCGCGGGCGACCTGCGTCCCGCCACCGCCATCGGGGCGCGGAACGGCAAGGACTCGGCAGAGGGGAGGAGAGTGACCATCACCGTGGTCAAAGAGTAATAAGCAACACAGTAATAACACGAACGCCCACGCCCCGGCAGCGTTCCCTCCCCCTGCGGAGGGTCAAGGAGGGGCCAAAGACTCATGAAACGTATAAAATTCATTGCGCTCGCCATCAGCATGCTGCTGGCGGTACCCGCGTTCCTGACCTCATGCCAGGAGGACGCGCCGGAGATCAACTACACGATGAGCGTGTCAGTGATCAACGACTTCACCAAGGTTGTGGAGGCCATCGACAGGGGCGCCCTCAAGAACGAGGAGGCCATCGCGAAACTCGCGGACGCCATCGACAGGATGAGCTCCGACCAGCAGGCCAAGCTGCAGGCCATCCGTGACGTCCTCGGCTCGGTCAACACCACCCTCGAGACCAGGCTCGTCGCCCTCGAGGCGGCGCTCAAGGCGCAGACGCTGTCCATGGAGGGGAAGCTTGACCTGATCAGGGGCGTCCTCGCCGACCAGAACGCCACCCTGGAGACCAGGCTCGCGGCCATCGACGCCGCGATGAGGGCCCAGACGCTGTCGCTGGAGGGCAAGCTGGACCTGCTCACCGCCGCGGTCGGCAACCAGACCCTCAAGCTGGAGGATCTGGCGGACAGGCTGGCCACCGCCATCGACAACCTCTCCTCCGACATGGAGGGGAAGCTTGACCAGATCAGGGGCGTCCTCGCCGACCAGAACACCACCCTGGAGACCAGGCTCGCGGCCATCGAGGCCGCGATGAAGGCTCAGACGCTGTCGCTGGAGGGCAAGCTCGACCTTCTCCTCGCCGCGGTCGGCAACCAGACCCTCAAGCTGGAGGATCTGGCGGACAGGCTGACCACCGCCATCGACAACCTCTCCTCCGACATGGAGGGGAAGCTTGACCAGATCAGGGGCGTCCTCACCGACCAGAAGACCACCCTCGAGACCAGGCTCGCGGCCGTCGAGGCCGCGATGAAGGCCCAGACGCTGTCTCTGGAGGGCAAGCTCGACCTTCTCCTCGCCGCGGTCGGCAGCCAGACCCTCAAGCTGGAGGAGCTGGCGGACAGGCTGACCACCGCCATCGACAACCTCTCCTCCGACATGGAGGACAAGCTGGACCAGATCAAGGGCGTCCTCACCGACCAGAAGACCGCCCTCGAGACCAAGCTGGCGGCCATCGAGGCCGCGGTCAAGGCTCAGACGCTGTCACTGGAGGGCAAGCTTGACCTCCTTGAGGCGGCCGTCAAAGCCCTTCCTGACTACGGCTCCCAGCTCGCCGCCATCAGCACGGCCATCGCCAACCTTCCTGACTACGGCGACAAGCTCTCCGCCATCGAGGCGGCCGTCAAGGCCCTTCCTGACTACGGCAGCAAGTTCGACCTCATCGTGGCGTCCCTCGACGCGATCAAGGGGCAGGCCGAGGCTCTCGGCACCGGCCAGACCGGCATCGCCACGCAGATTGCCGGCGTGACCGCCGCCATCAACGACCTCGTCGCCGAAGTGAACAGCGGCAACACCAGTGCGGCCTCCGCCCTCGCGCAGATCATCCAGAAGCTCGAGGACCTCAAGGGCAGCATCGGCGGTGGCGGCACCACCCCGTCCACGATGGAATATGTTGACCTCGGCCTTCCGAGCGGCCTGAAGTGGGCCAAGTGCAACCTCGGCGCGTCGAAGCCGTCAGAGCGGGGCGACTACTACGCCTGGGGCGAGACCGCTCCTAAGGCGAAATACTATTGGATAACCTACAAATGGATGCAGGCCGGCAATTTAGGCTGGCAGTACATGACGAAGTACACCTTCGCCGACGGCAAGACCGAGGGCATCTGGTATGACTCCTCCGGCGCCTTCATCGGCGACGGCAAGACCACCCTCGTCGCGGCCGACGACGCAGCCACCGCCAATCTCGGCTCGCCGTGGCGCATGCCGACAGCAGTCGAAATCGATGAACTGATCGGCAACTGCACCTGGACCTGGACCACACAGGACGGCGTGAACGGCTTTCAGGTGGACGGCCCGAACGGCAACGCCATCTTCCTGCCTGCCGCCGGCTCCCTCGAAGAAGGTTCCGTGTACAATATGGACGGCTACAATGGTTACTACTGGTCGAGTTCGCACAGCACGGTCGACAGCAGCAAGGCCAGCTACTTCCAGTTCAATTCGTTTGGACCCACCAGGTTCTACGTCGCCCGTCACTACGGGTACTCGGTTCGTCCCGTTCGTCCATAAATTTGTCCTGCCCCTACGGGCATGACGCAATAGAATCAATATGACTCCCTTCCCGCCAGCCCCGCCGCTGGCGGGATTTATCAATGTTCGTCCGGCACGAACACACACTAAAGGGCGCAAGTCCCCAAAATGCTTATATAAAAGTGGATTTTACGGAGATTTTAGATTTTCCATAAGTTAAAAATTCTATAAAAGTTGCTTTTTCAAAAGTGAATTCTTATTTTTGCCTATGTAGGTGTGTAAGAAAGAAAGACTATGAACGAGAATGACATTCAGCCGTTGCGGACGGTTTACCATAGGAAACTTGCGGAAACAACTTTGGATTTTAAAAGGTACCTTTACGGCCAGATTAACTGGGATGTGCGTATGTTGGGAATCAAGGGTGAGAAGGGCGTGGGTAAAACGACCCTGATTCTTCAGCATATTCTTGAAACCTTTGACAATCCTGATGATGCTCTCTATGTATCTATGGATAATATGTGGTTCACCACACACTCGATTTTCGACCTTGCCGACTATTTGTATTCCGTGGGAGTGTACCATCTGTTTCTGGACGAGATTCATAAGTGTCCGGAGTGGACGGTTGTTCTCAAGAATCTGTATGACAATTATCCGAATCTCAACATCGTTTACACCGGCTCGTCAATGCTGCGGATTGACAACTCAAAAGTGGATCTTTCAAGAAGACAGACATTGTACAGACTGCACAATATGTCATTTAGGGAATATCTTGAATATGAGAGGGTTGCTTCTTTCCCGGCATATACGTTGGAGGAACTGCTGCAAAGGCACGTGAAGATTGCTATGGAGATGGTGGCACAGTGCAAGCCTCTCAAATTCTTTTCTGACTATCTGTCAAGAGGGATGTATCCATATTTCAAGGAATCCGGGGCAGACTTCCATATCAGACTTGCGGAAACAGTCGCACAAACTATAGAAAGTGACCTGCCGGCCGTGGAGGACGTGACATTCGAGACCGTGCAGAAGTCAAAAAAGTTGCTGATGATCATTGCCGAGAAGATTCCGTTCATTCCGAACATCAGCAAACTCTGTCAGGCTTTGGGAACCACACGGGATTCCTGCCTGAAGATACTTTACGCTTTGGATAGGGCAGGAGTGTTGAATCTGCTGACGACTGAACTGAAAAGTTACAAGAAACTGGTCAATCCGGACAAGATTTACATTGGCAACAGCAACATAATGCAGGCCTTGGGCGGTTCCTGTGACATCGGAACGATTCGTGAGACTTTCTTTGCGAATCAGGTCGGAGCCCGGTATCCACTTCAATATCCGAAGAAAGGGGATTTCTTCGCCTGTGGAAAATACCTTTTCGAGATTGGAGGGGCTGGCAAGACTTTCGACCAAATCAAAGACGAACCGGACAGCTACCTTGCGGTTGATGACACCGAAATCGGCTCTGGCGCGCGAATCCCGCTTTGGATGTTCGGCTTTCTCTATTGATATCGTATTCGACTTGAATCAACGCTAAAGTCGGTTATGCAGTGTATTATAACTTGCCTTTTGGGGGCTTTCGTGCGTGGACGCAGTCCATTTGCGCACGTGGTGTTCAGCTTTGTCTAGCACGTGAGTAAAAGATGTGGTTCGGCGCACGGAGAACGGTTGACAAGGTCACAGACACTGGCTTGGGTGGTGTGGTTTCTGGGATGCTATTCCACGAGAAAGTCGTAAAACGGCGTCCAAAAGTAATTGTTTGGCTGGAGGTATAGCTCTTTTGTTTTGAAGTCGATGATCATGTTGAAGCGCTTCAGAAAATTGTTACCCACTGTGCCGTCAATGTCACTCTTGCTCTGCATACCTTCTGTCAATGTGGAGAACGCACCGGCGACTTTCGGTAATATATAAGGTCCGACAGTGACCTCGTCGAAAAAGACATTTCTGAGTTCTCCGCTTCCTCCATCTGAGCTGGAAATATGTGAGATGGCGAATGGCTTTTGGGTGTTGAGCAGATTGTGGCTGTTCACGAATGGGGTGTTAAGGTCGATTACCCTGTCTGATCCGGTGTCAACTTCCAACAGCAGATAATATTCAGTGCCGCTGATTTTCACGGGCATCGTGATGAAAGGCACATCGTATTTGTACTCGAATGGAAACGGAATCAGTTCTGAATTGACTTCAAGCGGCTCTTTCTTCGAGTAGCAGTAAATCGTCATATCGTCATAGTTGATTTCGATGTTGAAGGCTCTTAACGCGTTGAGTCCCACCACACCGTCCCAGTACTCCGGAGGGTAAGGAATATGTGCGCATCCAGCCTTTTCGTATTGGACGGTGCCGATCTTCACGGAATTGTCGTGGCTATATTCCACAGTGTTCTCACCGGACGCACCAAGATTATCGATCGCCTCTCCTTTATGAATATGCCCTTGGAGTTTTGGCGAATTGGTGTTCAGAACAAGAGACGACGCACCTGTGTCCACAAGGAAATTCAATGAATCTGACCCGTTTACAAACGCCGTGACATAAATCCGGTTATCCTCTGCAAGGTGAAAAGGAATCTCTCCTTCCGGTTGCCTGTCCACAATCTTCGCATCAATGTTCAGATAGATCAATACAGAAAATGTGCACAACAAAATCCTGAAATGTCTCATAACCAGTATGATTTTAATGTAAAGTTATCTTTTTTCTGGTAAAAAGACAAGAGATGAAAAGTCTTATAATGTGTTTGACATTGTGTGCTCCGTGAGCTGGAAGTACGCTTCTGCGCACAGACAGAACGAGAAGTGGCTCAACTCGCGTCATAGATTGTGTCTTGGTGAGCCATGCGGGATGATCCCGATCCGTTTTTGAGGATTGACAGGATATTCGCTATTTGAAAGAAAATTTACTATATTTGCAGAAACAGGAAGGGTTCCGCCGGAAAAGGGCGGGACTCCGTTTTAATATTATGGTCCCGAAAGGGGAGGGCGGAGGGCAATGGCCGCTTGTTTATTTTAGTAAATTGTTTGTCTGCACGTGATTGCCCGCTTGTGGACAGGAAAGAGCATTGGAAAACAGATTGTTGCGTGGCCTGTGACGAAGAGCCGGGCCGGGCGGTCCGTTTTCTTTGATGAAGACAAAGTAAAAATAATAACTGGTTTCATTATGGCTGAAATTCATTATATGACCCAAGAAGGGTTGGATAAGCTGAAGAAGGACCTCGCCGACGCGTTGGCGCAGCGTCCGGTGATCTCCGCCGCGATCGGGGAGGCAAGGGAAAAGGGTGACCTTTCCGAGAATGCTGAATATGACGCTGCCCGTGACGCTCAGGGGCTGCTGGAGGTGAAGATCGCGAAGCTCAAGGACCTCGTGGCAAACGCCAAGGTCATCGACGAGTCCAAGATCGGCACGGACAAGGTCCAGATCATGAATAAGGTCAAGGTGGAGAACCTTGCCGCCAAGCAGGTGATGGAGTTCACCATCGTCGGCGAGACAGAGGCCGATTTCGCCCACGGCAAGCTCGCTTCGACCACTCCTATCGCCAAGGCTCTGATCGGTCACTCGAAAGGAGAGATCGTGGACGCCAAGGTGCCGTCCGGCATAATCAAGTTCAAAATCCTCGACATCACACTTTAAGACGATGGCTACGATATTCACGAAAGTCGCAAAAGGGGAGATTCCTTCGTTCAAGGTGGCCGAGAACGATGAGTTCTACGCCTTTCTGGACATAAGCCCTCTTGCGAAAGGGCATACTCTTGTCATCCCGAAGAACGTCGAGGATGACTACATCTTCCATTTGGACGAGAAGACCTACGAAGGGCTGTGGGCGTTTGCCCGCAAGGTGGCGATCGCCATCAAGGCCGCCGTGCCTTGCCAGCGTGTCGGTGTCTGCGTGCTCGGAATGGAAGTGCCTCACACCCACATCCATTTGGTGCCGCTCCAGACCGAGGCCGACATGGACATCAAGAAAAAACGTCTGGAGATCTCTCCGGAGGAAAACAAGGCGATAGCCGAAGCTATATTCAATGAATATGAAAAATTGTAGAAACCTGTTTCTCGCGGCTGCCGTTCTGGTCGCCGCCTCTTCGTGCTCGGACAAGGTTCAGGTCAAGGGTACGCTTGCCGGTGCGCCTGATGCCCAAGTGATTGTGAAACAATTGTCCGGCAACACACTTGTGGCTCTGGACACCCTCAAGACGGACGCTTCGGGAGCATATTCCTGCAAGATTGATGTTCCTAAGGGGCAGCCGCAGTTCGTCTATCTCTTCAAAGGGGACACCAAGATCGCGTCGCTGCTTCTGCAGAAAGGCGACAAGGTGAAAGTCGTTTCCGACACTCTCGGAAAATATTCCGTAGAGGGTTCCGAGGAAAGCGGGAAGCTGCGTCAGGTCGAGGAGGATTTCGCCGCGTTCATGGACAGGTTCACGGCTGACGCCGCCGCAGGCGACAATGCGGCTGCCTCGAAGGATTACATCGACTACTACCGCAGCCGCACCAGGTACATCATGGAGAACTCGAAGTCCCTGACGGCGATCCCCGTCTTGTACCAGAAGATCAACGATGGTTTCCCGGTGTTCAGCCAGGCTACCGACGCCATTCTGTTCCAGAATGTTCACGACTCGCTGATGACTGTGTATCCGGAATCGAAGTACGTCGGGAATTTGAAGAAAGAGGCTGAGAGGAGATTCAACATATTCAATCTCAGTCAAAGAATCAAGGACACCAAAGAGTCGTCGTATCCGGATTTGAATCTCCCTGGGGTTGACGGCACGAAAGTCACGCTCAGCGAGGTGGATTCCAAGGCTGTGCTTGTCTATTTCTGGCAGGCCGCCGACGCCGCCCAGAAGATGTTCAACCAGGATGTGCTGATGCCACTTTACAAGGAATATCACCCTAAGGGTCTGGAAATATATTCAGTGTCCCTTGACACCGACAAGGGTGCGTGGGCGAGTGCCGTGAAGAGCCAGAACCTGCCGTGGATCAACGTCTGCGATGGTTTGGGAGCCGCCTCTATGGCTGCGGTTCTGTACAACATCAGCCGTGGCCTGCCGGTCGCCTACCTTATCGTGGACGGAAACCTCAGCCCGGATGTCATCAAGACGGACAAGGATTTGCGCCGCGTCATTGCTTCAAGGCTTTAATTTTAGGAATATGTCGAAGGCTGACCACGTTTGATTGCTGGCCAGCCTTTTTCCCACCTTTCTTCACCGCTTGCGGTGAAAGTAAGTCCCTCCCCCGAGACTGTCTGAAAAGTTTCGGCTAGAGTTGAAAAGTCTGTACCCCACAACAGGGGAGACTACGAATTTTCAATCCTCACTGGGGGGTACTTTTACTTTTCAGACAGTCTCCCCCGAGGGGAGGGATTTAGGGAGAGGGTAACGTGAATTGAAGAAGGTTGGCAATAACCTTCGGACGTGAGATAATGTTTTTTACAGCAAGTAATTGCCTGCTTGCGAGAGTTGAGTTGATATGACCAGAAAGACAAGAGTAAGATTCGCGCCGTCGCCGACCGGCCCGCTGCACATGGGCGGAGTCCGCACGGCTCTTTATAACTACCTCTACGCCAAGCAGCGCGGAGGAGATTTCATCATCAGGATCGAGGACACCGACTCCCACAGGTTCGTTCCCGGGGCCGAGGAATATATCATCGAGGCTCTTAACTGGTGCGGCATCATTCCGGACGAAGGCGTGGACACTGACGGCAAGGTGGTCGAGACTCCTTCCGAGCGTCATCCTCACGCTCCTTACTGTCAGAGCCAGAGGCGCGGAATCTACCGCAAGTACGCCGAGCAGTTGATCGAGGCCGGCTACGCCTACTATGCCTTCGACTCATCCGAGGCTCTGGAGAAGGCCCGCGCCGAGGCAGAGGCCTCCGGCCAGACCTTCATCTACAACCAGGTGACAAGGATGAGGATGCGCAACTCGCTGACCCTTCCGGAGGATGAGGTAAGGAGGCTTTTGGAGGAGACTTCCGACTGGACTGTCCGCTTCAGGATGCCGACCGACACGGTTGTCAAGATGGATGACCTGATCCGAGGCCACATCGAGGTGAACACCGACACTCTCGACGACAAGGTCCTGTGGAAGAGAGCAGACGAACTGCCTACCTACCATCTGGCCAACATCGTGGACGACCACCTGATGGAGATCACCGAGGTCATCCGAGGAGAGGAATGGCTCCCGTCCCTGCCGCTCCACTACATGCTTTACAAGGCTTTCGGCTGGGAGGACACGATGCCTCGTTTCGCCCACCTGTCCCTGCTGCTGAAGCCGGACGGAAAGGGCAAGCTCAGCAAGCGTGACGGCGACAAGCTCGGTTTCCCTGTGTTCCCGCTCAAGTGGGTGAACGCCCAGGGAGAGGTCTCCAGAGGCTACCGTGAGGACGGCTACTTCCCGGAGGCCTTCGTGAACCTGCTGGCGTTTCTTGGCTGGAATCCCGGCGATGACAGGGAGATGTTCACGATGGATGAGCTGATCAAGGCATTCTCGCTTGACCGCATCGTCAAGTCCGGCGCCCGCTTCAACCCGGAGAAAGCCCGTTGGTACAACAAGGAGTATCTCCGTCTGAAATCCGATGAGGAGTTGACGGAGTTGTTCGTCCCGATTCTTGAGGAACACGGAATGAAGATTGTCGTGAGTCCTGGTTGCGCCAAGGCAGCCGGTGGCGAGGTCAACGAATTGGGGGCCGATCTGGACAAGCACATATTCACGAAAGGTTACGTTCAGAACGTAATCTCCTTCACCAAGGAGAGAGCCACGTTCGTGAAGGATTTCTGGACGATCGCCTCTTACCTCTTCATCGCGCCGGAGGACTTTGAGAAGTACGGTGTCAAGGCCGGGGCAGCCGTCGAGCCGCAGAGCAATGACCCTCGCCGTCAGGCCGACCCTCGCGCGAAAGTCTATGACGATGCCGCCACCGCGCCGTTCCTTGCCAAGGACGTTGACAAATTCTGGAAGCCCGAGGTAGCCGAATATGTCGCCAAGGTCGCTTCCTTTGTCAATGAATATGCCGGTGAATGGTCTGTCCCGGCTTTCGAGACAGCACTTGAGGACTTCATCCGCGGCAACGAATGGCCGATGGGCAAAGTGATGAACGCCACCCGTCTGGCCCTCGCCGGTGCCGCCAGCGGTCTGGGCATCGCCGACATAATCGTCCGCATCGGCAAGCCCGAGACCCTCTCCCGCATCGCCTACGCCACCGCCACTGTTGCCCGCAGCCATTGCGATAAGTAGCAAATAGCCCGAGACCCTCTCCCGCATCGCCTACGTCACCGCCCGTCTGGCATAGGGCTGACGTTGCTCCTGATGGCAAACCGGTGGCCGACGTTTATGCTTACCAATGGCACGACCCTTAGGCACAGCCTGTAATCCTCCCACTTTCAGACATCGCTTTGTCCGGTGAAAGCCCACTTTCTCCGGACAAAGATCGTATTGCAACCATTTTCTCCTGCCATAAGTCGTTTCTCCGGACAAAGAACGCATAGCAACCATTTTGTCCGGCGTTTCGCCGCAAGCACCATAAACAGAAACAACTTATAGAATTTGTTTATTGCGATAAACAAATCTGATACAAATTTGTTTATCATGATAAACATTTCTATATTTGCAAAAAGCATTGCATTATGGATATTTTATTCGACCGCCACCTTGAATACCTATCTGATGTACCTACGGAATTCACTCGTGGACTGATGAATGTGATAGATTGGGATTCAAGGCTTGTGATGATTCGTGGGCCGAAAGGAGTCGGGAAATCCACTCTGATGCAGCAGTATGTGCTGAAGAATTACCTCCCTACAGATCGCCATATTCTTTATTGCTCCGCCGACACGGCATATTTTTCCAACCACACGCTGCTTGACACAGCATCCGAATTTGTGAAGATGGGCGGTAAGGTTCTTCTTATTGACGAGATTCACAAGTACGAGAACTGGAGCAGGGAAATCAAGGAAATCTATGATCTCTATAAAGGATTGAAGGTTATCCTCAGCGGATCATCACTGATTCAATTAAATGACGGACAGGCGGATCTGTCAAGAAGGGCTGATGTGTATGATATGCCGGGATTATCCTTCAGGGAATATCTTTGGTTCCGCACCAAGCGTGAGATAAAGCCTGTACACCTACATCAACTTCTATCCGACCCCAATGGGTTCTGCCTGGCGGTAAGAAAGGTATGCCGCCCGTTGGAATTTTTCCCGGATTATCTTAAAATCGGTTATTACCCTTTCTCGTTTGAAAAAAGCAAGACCTACAAGAATCTTGTGGAAAATGTAGTCAATTACATCATTGACAGCGAATTGACCAGATACAGAGGAATAAGTGTCTCCAACACGAGAAAGATAAGCGCTCTTCTTCAAGTGATCTCTGGAATGCTGCCTTATCTTGTGGATGTGTCAAAATTATCGAGGAGCTTGAGCATAGACAGAGTCACGCTATTAAAATATTTCAAATACCTTGATGAAGCGAAAGTGATCAGATGTCTATACACAGAAATGGACAAGATTTCCGATCTTCAGAAGCCCGACAAGTTGCTGATGGACAACACAAATCTCCTCTATACATTCTCAGATGGCGAACCTGAGACAGGAACCGCACGAGAGACATTCTTCTGTAATCAATTGGCCTCCGCCGGACACAAGATTGAGTATGGAGGACTTAAAACAGGAGATTTCAGGATAGACCACAAAAATGTGATAGAGGTTGGAGGTGCAGGAAAGGATTACTCCCAGATAAATGACGCCGACATCAATAACGCAGCTCTTGCCGTTGACAACATCGATATGGCAAACGGCAAGAAAATTCCACTCTGGGCTTTCGGCTGCCTATATTGACTGCGTCACGACAAGAGAAGGCAGCCTTCCTGACGATGTCAGCCCTCGCCCCGGAGCCTCGCCAGGTAGAGTCGAAGGACGGATAGAAATCAGTTCTGAGATGCTGTAAAGAATATCAGGTAAACAACCTCTGAAGTGTCAACCATTCTCAGGGAAGGTCAGGGAAGGTCAAGGGAAGATCAATCAACGCGGTGATTTTCCCTCAATGAGTGATGATTTCCTGCGTTTTCTTCCCTTAATGAGGGAAAATTGCTATATTTGCGCGGAAGTTATACAAATTCATGTTATTATGATTGACACACAACTTTATGAATATATGATGGAGATGCTGAGGAAAACTCCCACGGGGTTTCATCGGTATCTTTATCAGGATATTCCCTGGGAGGCGCAACTTGTCGGGATCACCGGGGCGAGAGGAATCGGAAAGTCCACGATGATAAGGCAGTATATTCTTGGAAATCAAGATAAAGGACGATTCCTCTATGTTTCGGCTGACCACACGTATTTCGCTGACCATAGATTATCCGATCTGGCGGATGAGTTTGTAAAGGATGGGGGAACGCATCTGTTCATTGATGAGATCCATAAGTATAGTGACTGGTCAAGAGAACTGAAGCAGATTTATGATGTTCATTCAGATTTGCACGTGGTGTTCACAGGATCTTCTATTTTGGATATCGAGGACGGTGCCGCGGATTTGAGCCGTCGCGCGCTTGTCTATCCGATGAGCGGACTCTCGTTCAGAGAGTATCTGAAACTCTTCCACAAAGTTGATGCACCGACATATTCATTGGAGGAGATTCTTGCGGGGAAGGGAGGGATCCCTGGCATTGAGCATCCGTTGCCATATTTCCGTGAATATTTGAGGAAAGGGTATTATCCTTTTTCGGCTGAGATTGGATTTGAGATGCGTCTGCAACAGGTTGTGTCGCGGACGATTGAGTCGGATATCGCCCAACATGCCAACCTGAAGGCCTCCACCGCCCGCAAGCTGAAGAAGATGCTTGCCGTCATAGCTTCGTTGGCACCTTACAAGCCTAGTATGGAGAAACTGGCGGTGGAGATAGGGGTTAGCAAGAACAATGTTCCTGAATATCTGACGTATATGGAAAAGACAGGCCTTATCGGCCAACTTCGGGATGACACTGGAGGGCTCCGTGGATTGGGAAAGGTAGAGAAAGTTTACATTGACAACCCGAACCTGATGTATGCGTTGTCGGGAAGTTCTGTTGACATCGGTAATGTCCGGGAGACCTTTTTCTATAATCAGATGAAGGTCCGTAACGATGTCATCTCATCCAAGGAATCGGATTTTGTGATTGGCAAGAACACCTTTGAGATAGGTGGCCGCAAAAAAGGTCAAAAACAGATAGATGGGATAAACGGAGGCATAGTCGTGAAAGACGACATTGAATATGCCCACGGCAACGTCATTCCGCTCTGGCACTTCGGGCTTAACTATTAGGCTGACGTTTTTTTATACATTACAAGTGATTTAGTAACGTTGAAAAACAAGTTGCATCAACCGATAAATTGAATACATAGAATCACCCTGAATATCATAGAACGGCTCTGCTGTTTTGATTTTTTTGAGCCTTGTGCAAACCCTGTGC
>ERZ773165.1555-NODE-1555-length-13460-cov-26.515181_pt1 | contig 13460 bp, 13 predicted proteins | sample MGYA00581003_ERZ773165 | MGnify/ENA primary metagenome ERZ773165 (study PRJEB29015, sample SAMEA2737817) | human gut metagenome | biome: human gut; feature: human-associated habitat; material: faeces | place: China | collected 2012 ... | reverse complement strand
TAATGATAGCCACGCTTTCGACCTGTGCGCAATTGGAACGTGATAATATCTCATTTCGATTGCAGTCTGGACGGAAGCGGTATATAGAGAAAGGCGGAAAACTCGGACGCAAGGTTGGCTCTATAAAAACTACAGAACAGATAAAGACCGAATATAGGGAAGTAATAAGTTTGCTCCGCAAGGGATATTCAATTCGGGATGTGGCGAAACTGAGTGGCAAGGGTGTGAGTACGGTGCAACGAGTAAAGCGATTGATGATGCTATAAAAGTTCATTTTGAAGAATAAACAGCTACAAATGACACTAAAACCGCACAAATTCGCCTTATTTATGCAGAAAACAACCTCGCAGTTGTGTTTTCTCATTAAAATCAGTTATCTTTGTAGGCAAAATGGCAATAGCCAGAATTATAAATGGAACAAAGCGAAATACGTCTAAGATGATAAAGGAAACAATATCTCCTGTTCAAAATGCAGGAACACAAATGAGCCAAGAAGAAAAATCATGGTTAAATCATTCTCAAATGATAGCCAATGCCATGTCCGCAAGAATGAAGGAACTTGGAATGACTCAAAAGATGTTGGCTGAAAAAATGAATTGTACGCAACAGTACATTTCAAAAATCTTAAAAGGACGAGAAAACCTTTCGCTTGAAGCCATAAGCAAAATAGAGAATGCCTTGTATATTCATTTCCTGCAAATGGATGAATAGTCATATTCTCATAAGTGTAATGATAAAAACAAGATAAGATATGCCAGTACAAAGTGAAGCCGCTCTCGAAAACGGACTTATAGACACTCTTCAAAAGATGAACTACGAGTATGTTCATATTGAGGAGGAGAAGAACCTGTCTGCCAATTTCAAGAAGCAGTTGGAGATACACAACAAGAAGAAATTGGAAGAACTCGGTCGCACAGAATTTACTGAGTCTGAATTTGAAAAGATACTAATTTATCTTGAAGGTGGCACTCGCTTTGAGAAGGCAAAGAAACTTCGTGACCTCTTTCCGCTTGAACTTGAAAGTGGTGAACGCCTGTGGGTGGAGTTCTTGAACCGTACCCATTGGTGTCAAAACGAGTTTCAAGTTTCCAACCAAATTACAGTTGAAGGAAGGAAAAAGTGCCGTTATGATGTGACGATACTCATTAACGGTTTGCCTTTGGTTCAGATTGAACTGAAGCGCAGAGGTGTGGAGTTGAAACAGGCGTACAACCAGATACAACGCTACCACAAAACTTCCTTTCATGGATTGTTTGACTATATCCAGTTGTTTGTCATATCCAATGGTGTGAACACTCGCTATTTTGCCAACAACCCGAATAGTGGCTATAAGTTCACTTTCAACTGGACGGATGCAGCCAATGTGCCGTTCAACGACTTGGAGAAGTTTGCCACAGTGTTCTTCGACAAGTGTACGTTGGGCAAGATTATAGGCAAGTACATCGTTCTGCATGAGGGTGACAAGTGCCTGATGGTGCTTCGCCCTTATCAGTTCTATGCGGTGGAGAAAATTCTTGACCGTGTAGAAAACTCCAACGACAATGGCTATATTTGGCATACAACTGGTGCAGGCAAGACCTTGACCTCATTCAAGGCTGCACAACTCGTTTCTGAGTTGGACGATGTGGATAAGGTTATGTTTGTGGTTGACCGCCACGACCTTGACACTCAGACGCAAGCCGAATACGAGGCCTTTGAGCCTGGTGCCGTTGACAGTACCGACAACACGGATGAGTTGGTGAAGCGTCTGCACAGCAATTCTAAGATTATCATCACTACCATCCAGAAGTTGAATGCCGCTGTTAGCAAGCAGTGGTACAGTAGTCGCATAGAGGAAATACGCCATTCTCGTATCGTAATGATTTTCGATGAATGTCATCGAAGCCATTTCGGAGAATGCCATAAGAACATCGTGAAGTTCTTTGACAATACGCAGATATTCGGCTTCACTGGTACGCCTATTTTTGTGGAGAATGCCGTGGACGGACACACTACAAAAGAGATTTTCGGTAACTGCCTTCACAAGTATCTTATTAAGGATGCCATTGCCGATGAAAACGTGCTCGGTTTCCTTGTGGAGTATTACCACGGCAACGAGGATGTGGACAATGCCGAGCAAGACCGCATGACGGAGATTGCCAAATTCATCCTTAATAATTTCAATAAGTCAACATTTGACGGTGAGTTTGACGCACTGTTTGCCGTGCAGTCTGTGCCAATGCTTATCCGCTACTACAAGATATTCAAGAGTCTCAATCCGAAGATTAGAATTGGTGCGGTATTCACATACGCTGCCAACAGCAGCCAAGATGACGAGCAGACAGGCATGAACACAGGTGGCTATGTAAGCGACAGCACAGGTGAGGCTGACGAGTTACAAGCCATCATGGATGACTATAATAATATGTATGGAACGAGTTTCACCACCGAAAACTTCCGCGCGTATTACGATGACATCAACCTCCGCATGAAGAAAAAGAAGGCCGACATGAAGCCTCTCGACCTTTGCCTTGTGGTAGGAATGTTCCTTACTGGCTTCGACAGCAAGAAACTCAACACGCTCTATGTTGATAAGAACATGGAGTATCATGGCTTACTGCAAGCGTTCAGCCGTACCAACCGTGTGCTGAACGAGAAGAAACGTTTCGGAAAGGTGGTGTGCTTCCGTGACTTGAAAAGCAAGGTGGACGAGTCTATCAAACTTTTCAGCAACAGCAACAATCTTGAAGATATAGTGCGTCCGCCGTTTGATGATGTGAAGAAGAACTATCAAGAACTGACCAAGGATTTCTTGACACATTATCCCGAACCACATTACGTGGACTATCTCCAAAGTGAGAACGACAAGAAGCAGTTTATCCTTGCTTTCCGTGACATCATCAAGAAACACGCAGAGATACAGGTGTATGACGAGTTTGATGTAGATGCTCCCGACCTTGGCATGACCGAACAGCAGTTTATGGACTTCCGCAGCAAGTATCTTGACATTCATGACAGCATTATTTTGGTTGACCCACCTGCACCAAAGCCAACTCCCAACCCTAATGAAGACGAACCAACTCCAGAAGATCATAAACTTACGGATATTGACTTCTGCTTGGAATTGTTGCATAGTGACATTATCAATGTTGCCTACATTTTGGAGTTGATTGCAGACCTCAATCCATACAGCGAGGATTATTCAGAAAAGCGCAAGCACATCATCGACACAATGATAAAGGATGCCGAACTTCGCAGTAAGGCAAAGCTCATTGACGGATTTATCCAGAAGAATGTAGATGATGACCGTGACAACTTCATGGCTCGCAAACAAAAGGCTGACGGTACGAGCGACCTTGAAGAGCGATTGAACAACTATATCGTCACAGAGCGTAACAATGCTATCAATACGCTTGCCAAGGACGAAGATTTGGACGCTTCCGTGCTCAATCATTACCTTTCTGAATATGACTATCTACAAAAGGAGCAGCCAGAAATCATACAAGAGGCATTGAAAGAGAAGCACTTGGGACTGATAAAAAAGCGCAAAGCATTAACAAGAATACTCGATAAACTGCGTTCTATTATAAGAACATTCAGTTGGGAATGACAAAATTGCAATGATAAAGATAGTTAGAGATATAGATATAACGGCTCTTGGAGTCAGCGTGTATAACCGCAAGTGGCAACCTATCCATTTACAACAAGGTGAAATGGATGGAGCATGTGCTGTGTATTCTATGATGATGAATCTTCTTATACTAAAGGTTCTCACTCGTAGCCAAGTTGTAAACTTGAACACTACATTCAAAGGAAATACCGCCAAAGGAAGGCTTTTCAAAGAGTTCTTTGTAACAGAAGGACTTTGCCGTGATGGTTTCTATTTCTCAGAAATCAAAGAAAAACTTTCTCACTCTTTTGCTAAAGAAGTAACATCATCTGCACTACAATATACGGCTTCTCTATCAGACCAAACCATATTTGTAGAAGAACTTAAAACTGCAATAAATGACAACTTGCCTTTGGTTACTGCCATATCATTTAGAGGTGGTGCTCATGCAATACTTGCTATTGGCTATGAAGAGCAAGAAGGGGTTGTTGAAAAAATATTTTGTTTAGACCCAGGCTATACCATCAATCATACCTCTTTTTGGAATAGCGTTATAATACTAAATAAGGGGAAAGGGAAGTATTGCCATCAGTATATAACAGACAAAGACGATGACAATGTCTTTATTAGTGAAACATTGAAAATAAAAAAGAAATAACGATATGAGCGAAGAATTACAACAGAAACTCCGTGACCAGCTTTGGGAAGTCGCAAACAAACTGCGTGGCAATATGTCAGCCAGTGACTTCATGTATTTTACCCTTGGCTTTATCTTTTACAAGTATTTGTCGGAGAAGATAGAGAAACATGCAAACTCCGCCTTGGTGGATGATGAAGTCACGTTCAAGGAATTGTGGGCAATGGAGAAAGACGAGGATATTGAAGCATTGCAACAAGAAGTAAAGACTGACTGTTTGGAAAACATCGGCTACTTCATAGAGCCAAACTTCCTGTTCTCGTCAGTCATTGAAAGCATTAAGAAGAAAGAGAACATCCTACCTATGCTCGAACGCTCATTGAAGCGCATTGAGGACAGCACTCTCGGACAGGACAGCGAAGAGGACTTTGGCGGTCTGTTCTCTGACATTGACCTTGCTTCGCCTAAGTTGGGAAAGACTGCTGATGATAAGAACACATTGGTGAGCAATGTTCTTCTTGCCCTTGATGACATAGATTTCGGTGTAGAAGCATCGCAAGAGATTGACATTCTCGGTGATGCCTACGAGTATATGATTAGCCAGTTTGCAGCTGGTGCCGGCAAGAAGGCTGGCGAGTTCTATACACCTCAGGAAGTGAGCCGTATCTTGGCAGAAATTGTTACCATCGGTCACGCTCGTCTGCGCAATGTCTATGACCCAACTTGCGGTAGTGGTTCGTTGCTGCTCCGTGCTGCAAGCATCGGTCATGCCAACGAGATTTTCGGACAAGAGAAGAACCCTACGACCTACAACTTGGCTCGTATGAATATGCTTCTGCATGGTATCAAGTTCAGCAATTTCCGCATTGAGAATGGCGATACTTTAGAGGCTGATGCTTTTGGCGACACTCAGTTTGACGCTGTCGTCGCAAATCCACCTTTCTCTGCCGAATGGAGTGCAGCCGACAAGTTCAACAACGACGACCGTTTCAGCAAGGCAGGACGCTTGGCACCACGCAAGACAGCCGACTACGCCTTTATTCTCCACATGATTTACCACCTTAATGAGGGTGGCACAATGGCTTGTGTTGCTCCTCATGGTGTGTTGTTCCGTGGTAATGCCGAGGGCGTAATCCGTCGTTTTCTCATTGAGAAGAAGAACTATGTGGATGCCATCATCGGACTCCCTGCCAACATCTTCTATGGCACAAGCATTCCGACTTGTATTTTGGTGTTTAAGAAATGCCGTAAAGAGGATGACAACATCCTGTTCATTGATGCAAGCAAGGAGTTTGAAAAGGTAAAGACCCAGAACAAACTCCGTCCGCAACACATCAAGAAAATTGTAGATACTTATCGTGAGCGCAAGGAAATAGAAAAGTACAGCCATCTTGCCACACTGCAAGAGGTGGCAGAAAACGACTACAATCTCAATATTCCTCGTTACGTTGATACTTTCGAGGAAGAAGAGCCTATCGACATTCATGCCGTCATGAAGGAAATCAAGGAGTTGGAAGCCAAACGTGCCGACCTTGACAAGGAGATTGAAGGCTATTTGAAAGAACTGGGATTGGTTGAATAGTCTTTCTGCCAGTTTTGTGCAATTTTTAATTAAGAGGTTTAAGCAATGAGTGAATCAATAAACATATTGGATAAGGATTACTTGCAGTGGGTCGAAGAACTATGCAAGCGTTATCGCAAAAGTCAAATAAGGGCAGCAGTAAAGGTGAATACTGAAATGCTGCGTTTTTATTGGGAGTTAGGACAGGATATTGAGACAAAAGAAGCGTCTAACAAATATGGTAGTGGCTTTTATGCGGCACTGAGTCGTGATTTAAGACATAAACTGCCTGATGCTGACGGACTTTCTGAAACATCTGTCCGCTATGCAAAACGATTCTATTGCTTGTACTCACCTCTTGAAAAAAGTCTTCCACAAGCTGTGGAAAAATCAGAGAATACAAATCTTCCACAAGTTGTGGAAGATTTGCACACTATCCTATTCTCTATACCTTGGGGACATCATCGTTATATCATTGACAAGTGTTCGGAGGATGCTCATAAAGCATTGTTCTATGTTCGCCAAACAATGGAAAACGGTTGGAGTCGTTCTATGCTGTTGAATTTCCTTGGAACAGACTTCTATGAAAGAAGTGGAAAGGCATTGACAAATTTCAAGAAGACTTTGCCCGATATGAATAGCGACCTTGCACAAGAAATTACAAAAGACCCTTATGATTTCTCTTTTACTGGTGTTCGTGGTAAATACAATGAACGCAAATTGAAAGATGCTTTACTGGCTAACATTACGAAATTCCTGTTGGAATTGGGTACAGGTTTTGCGTATGTTGGCAAGGAGTATCGTTTGCAGATAGACGAAAAGGAGAAGTTCATTGATTTGCTTTTCTACAATTTGAAGTTATCTTGCTATGTTGTGGTAGAAGTGAAGATTGGAGAATTTGACTTTCCAGATGCTGGACAACTAAGTGGTTATGTAGTAGCTTGCAATCACCTCTTGCGCCAAGAAGGTAGAGATAACCCGACCATAGGATTACTCATTTGTAAGCAAAAGAGCAACACCATAGCCCAGTATGCTTTAGAAGGTAGCAGTCAGCCTATCGGAATCTCCGAGTACGAACTATCTAAGTTGTATCCTAAAAAGGTGGAGGGAACCATTCCATCCATCAAAGAATTGGAAGAAAAAATAGAAAAGGAAACAGAGAAAAGTACAAAGGACGAATAATTTTGGTATTTGCTTTTATGATTTGACATTCATACGAGGAAACATGAAAACATGTAACTGGTATGTAACTGAAAGTCGAGAAAGCACATCAAAATCGCCTCTAATCCTTTCTAAAATAGGGAAAAAGGTATGTAACTACCATGTAACTGAACCGCAATGGTGAACTTAAATTAAGGATTAAAAATGACAACGACAATAAATAACGAACATAAGAAACTCAATGTCCCAAATCTCAGATTCCCTGAGTTTCAGGGGGAATGGGAGAAGTACGAATTAGGTGATATTTGTGATATTATCACTGATTTTGTGGCAGCTGGAAGTTTTGCCTCTTTGAGAGAGAATGTCAAATATTATCAAGAGAACAATTATGCACAATTGATACGAACTATTGATTTAAAAAACAATTTCACCAATAGCGATTTTGTTTATGTTGATGAAGTCGCTTATGACTTCTTGTGGCGCGTTCAACTCAAAGAGCCTAATATCGTATTGCCTAACATAGGTGCGAACATCGGAGAAAAGTATTATGTCAAGCCACAAGATTTACCCAAAAACAAGAATGTTTTAGGACCGAACGCAATACTGTTAAGAAGTAAATGTAATGACACTCATTTTGTCTATTTCAGATTAACAACATCTTCATATGACAATGAGATGAAGAAGTTGGTTGGCGCAAGTGGACAGCCTAAATTCAATAAAACAGACTTAAAGAAAGTAAGTCTCTTTATGCCTTCACTGATAGAACAAAAGAGAATAGCATATTTTCTTGCATTGTTGGAAGAGCGTATTGCTACCCAAAACAAAATCATTGAGGATTTGAAGAAGCTAAAGTCTGCGATTAGCCATATTCTGTTTTCTTCAAAAGGTGCGATTCATTTGTCAGAGATTGCTAATGTTGTAATGGGGCAATCTCCATCATCTAACGCATACAACGACCAAGGTCTTGGTATGCCCTTGGTTCAAGGCAATTTAGATATATCAAATGGCAAAACAACGCCTCGTCTATATACCGCCGAATTTAATCAAACGACCGAAAAAGGGAATATAATTTTGACGGTTCGTGCTCCTGTTGGTGAAGTAGCAAAAGCTACTCAAAAAGTATGTTTAGGACGTGGCGTTTGCGCTATTATACCACATGAAGAAAATATGTCAGATTTTATATATCAGTATTTGACATTCTATAAATTTATGTGGCGTAGGTACGAACAAGGAAGTACTTTTACATCTATAAATGGTTCTGATGTACGCAACATTTTTTGCCCAAAGGTCAGAAATGTTTCTATTCTGACACTTTTGGACATAAAAATAAATATTGAAGAAAGGCTGGTTAAACAATATCAATCACAAAAGCAATATATGTTATATCAGATGTTCATATAAACATATGACAAAGCAAATATGCCTTTTGGCTATTTAATAAATCAAAAAAGGTTCTTTCTTTTTTAATTTTGTCATCTAATGTAACCAAACATTTAGCCATTCTATTTTGTTCTTCCAAAGAAGGCAACAATAGTTTGGCTTTTTCAATATCTGCGTAATGCAAATGAATAATGGTGCTACCCTTAGCAAATTTTGCCAACTGCCTTTTGGCAATATGATTGAAGTAGTAACTTAGATATTGTGCATTAAAGTTAGGACTGATATGAATTCCAAACATATCTCCACCTAATATAACTCCGTCCATATTGATGACGGACGGAGCAATTAAAGACATTGCGTCAACAGTAGTTGAAGAAGGGAACAACAAATCCCCTTTCTTGCTCAATATAATACCCTCTGTTTTATAGGTATGACTTTCTATTTGAGATATAGTTTCTCCATAAGTCGTAAAAAGTTCACCATAAATAACACAAGGTATTCCGGTTTCTGTCAAGTCATCCTTTGCCAAATTGCCAACACTGAAAGGTTCGCCCAAATCTCCGACACAAGCAATCTGTTTCTCAACTTTACAATAATGTTTTTCAATAATCGCAGACCTACAAAACAAACAATCCTTAATCAAGGGAATTGCACAGAAGATAGTTCGCAGCAACAAGCCCAATGTTCGTTTGTATGAGTGTGTAGAATGTAGTTCTTCCACCCAGCAAGAAAGTGAAGTCTGTGAGCAAGGCGCATATCCTGTGTATGGCGCAAATGGCATCGTTGGCTATCTTGATGATTATAATACAGAGGGTGAAGCCGTTTATATTATCAAAGATGGTTCTGGTGTTGGTACAGTTTCTTACGTTACAGGCAAATGTTCTGCAACAGGAACTTTGAATACTTTGCAAGCTAAAGACGGTTATTCACTTCAATACCTTTACTATCTGCTGAAAGTGTTCAACTTTGAACCTTACAAGACAGGCATGGCTATTCCTCACATATATTTCAAGGACTATGGAAAAGCCAAAGTGTTTTGCCCATCATATACAGAACAACTTCAATATGCTCGGTTGTTGTCTGCAATTGATAGCAAACTATCAGTAGAAAAGAACACTCTAAGAAACCTGAGTTTACAGAAGCAATACTTGCTCCGCCAGATGTTTATATGAACATTTGGCGAAGCAGATACTGCTTTTGTAATTCAAGCATATCTCTTTGCTTTACTATAGTTTGCATTCGTGATGATAATGTGGAAAAAGCATGTGCTATTGTTCTAACTATTTGCGTAGTTGGCAAAATGAATTCTTGTTTTTGCGTTTCAGCAATATAATGTCTTTTATGCTCATCCGTAGATAAATCAAGATACTTCAAAAACTCAAATGTATAACGCAAGAGTTCTTTGTTCTTTGCCGTTAGAATTTTGATAGCAGATGATTTGACCTTAAAGGGAAAATCAACATATTTGCAATCAAGAGTGAAATCGTCAAATATTATGCAATCGCCCTTGTCGTATATTCCGTCAGTTTCTGATGTGTAACCCAAAACAAAGGCTTTGTTGGCAGTTAATACTGGAGTTCCTCCTGCTGTATATTCAGTATCTTCAACAATATATGGTTGTGGCTGCTCATAACTAAGAACATCGCCAACCTTTGCATTTAAGCCAATATCTTTTCTAAGTTTTCCAAATACATCATTTCCAATTCCCTTGATTAAGGACTGCAACTTGTCTATGATTTTGTTTTGGGTGGCTATGCGCTCGTCTATTTTACATAAAAGGGTTGCAATCTTCTCCTGCTCTCTTACTATAGGAATAAACACAGGACATGACAATACTTCGCTCTTTTTTAGATTTGTCTGATTAATACCATCATCAAATCGCAAATAGTATTTATTGCGATTAATTTGATACATCAAAAATCTACTGACATTCCCGTCATTTGAAGTGAAAGAACAAACACGTTGATTTAACGTGTATTTATTATCTTCTTCAACATAAAAACATTTAGCCAAAGCCTTTCCGTTAGGTAAGTCACTCATGACCATAACGAATTGAGATTTATGCAAAGGTGATAACTGGGATGTTACTCTTTTTTGTACTTGTCCATTTGTCGAGACGAATTTTGAGTTCACAAGAATATAATCCCCGTCATCATTCACACAATTTTCATGTGCTTTCCCATTTGAAAACGTAACTACATCCTGAAGCGTATACTCCTCCCACTCCCCTTGAAACTCAGGGAATCTGAGATTTGGGACATAAGAGGCTACTTTTCTCTAATTATTATGTACACCTTCAAAATTAAGGATTACAATGACAACAAAAACGATTAGAGAAATTGCGTTGGCTTGGAAAGTTGACAAGCAACGCTACGTTAAGCAGTCCACATATGCTGCTTATGTGTTAGTTTTGGAGAACCACATATTGCCATCGTTTGGCGATTGTGAGGCTCTGAGTGAGAAACTTGTGCAGGAGTTCGTTTTGCAGAAACTAAATGGCGGACTAAGCATAAAAACGGTGAAAGACATTCTGATTGTTTTGAAGATGGTGATGAAGTTCGGAGTAAAGAACGAATGGATGAACTATTGTGAGTGGGACATCAAGTACCCTACGACAGAGACGAACAAGGAAATTGAAGTGCTAACGGTGGCACACCACAAGAAAATCCTCGATTTCATCAAGCAGAACTTCACGTTCCGCAACCTCGGCATCTATATCAGTCTGACCACTGGTTTGCGTATCGGAGAGATTTGCGGTTTGAAATGGTCGGACATCAATACCGACAACGGCACAATCACCGTGAACCGCACCATTGAGCGCATCTACATTGTTGATGGTGAGCGTAAGCACACAGAGTTGGTCATCAACACGCCCAAGACAAAGAACTCATGCCGTGAGATACCGATGAACAAAGAACTCTTGGCAATGGTGAAGCCTCTGAAAAAGGTGGTAAACGATGATTTCTATGTGCTGACCAATGAGGAGAAACCGACAGAGCCACGGACTTACCGCAACTACTATCATCGGTTGATGAAGCGTCTTGACATTCCACGTCTGAAATATCATGGACTGCGCCACAGCTTTGCCACTCGTTGCATTGAGAGCAACTGCGACTACAAGACCGTAAGTGTATTGCTTGGTCATGCCAACATCACTACAACTCTCAACCTCTATGTTCACCCGAACATGGAGCAGAAGAAAAAGTGCATCACCAAGATGTTCAAGTCTCTTGGAAAATAGGGAAGGAAAATAAGCATTGGTTATAAACGGCAAAAGGATGAGGTGATTTCAAATTACCCCATCCTCCACTTATTTTTCTATGTATGATGCAACAAAATAGACAATCGAAATGACAGTGTAAAGAAAACACGGCAGGAAAATCCAGAGTAAAGCCTTCACCCAACCATTCGACAACCAAACACCTTCATTCCTTGACATCATATTAGACATATCATAGAAATGGCGAGTGAGAATTTCTTTATTCTCCTTTCGGTGGTCTTCAAGAAGTTTGGACTCCTCCGATATGTATTTCTTCCTGTCATCAGTTAGCTTTTCTATATCGGCATTATCAACTTTAGTCGTGAACTTTATATCTCTCACCTTGGCAATAAAGCTGTCAATGGCTTTTGTAACGGCATCAGCTTTATCGGTGGCTTCAACCAAGTTGTCTTTTGCCTCCGTTAAGGAAATCGTTGCCGTATCAAGACTTGATTTTGCAGCATTCAAAGTGGCTTCTGCATTCTTGTAGGCTTGAAGCTGTTTGTCGAACTTGTCAGAAGCCTTGTCTGTCTCGATGTTCTTGTTAATCGTATTCTCGAAAGAACCGAAATCCATATCCGATATTTTACTTTTACCTATTGGCATAGTACTGACGTTGTTTGTTGAACATTCGGCTATCTACCATATCCTTGTTTTTTACGAGGCCGGCACAAACGGTTTGCCATTATAGCGCAACGATGCGCCCATGACAGTTCATCCTCGTCCTTATCTCGTCCCCAACCAGAGGTTGCGCCACCTCCGCCACCGCCAGACTGAGCAGCAATGGTTGTGGCTGCGTCAATATATTCAGCAAAAAGAAGTATGGCTGTCTTTTGTACATCGCTAATCTTGGCAAACACATTGTCGGCATCCAAGGCAATATTCTTGTCGATGACATCCAGACAATTCTGAGAAATATCAACAGAATAAGCGTGGAACTCGTCCGTAGAAAAGTCGAAATGTCGTATCTTGGGAGTGTTGTCCACAGTGGGCATAGTCTTTGATGTCGTTATGTTCTTTGGCTGTTGAGTATTCTTTGGGGGAATAGAAACTGCTTTAGCCACCTCTTGGTGATGCAACTTTGCCCAAGTGCTTTCGATTTTTGACGGCATCAAACAGCGACCTTTGCCAAGTTCAGATGACTTGTAAATGGAATTGCCACGCTTAATGGCATAGCCACGCACTTGTCCTTTGCTATCAGATTGCAGTTTCACATCATATCCCATTTGCGTGAGACATTTTGTGTAAAGTCTCCAATCAAAGTACGGCATCTTAGCCAATACTGAAAGACAATCATTCGTTACTGTTTCCTTGTTCTGACGGCTTACCTCTTGTGCATCTTTCCAACCACGCTGTTACCCAACTTTGGCGGCAGCAGTCATTGCCCTCTCATAGATATAATGGGCATCATTCACGTTGCCCCTCATGTCTATGCGGTTCGCATCAATGTGAAGGTGCATAATGCCACTCTTGCTGTCATGATGGAGTGCAACTACATACTGGCTGTCTTTGAGGTTGGTTGCCTTTGCACTCTTGCGCTTCGACTTGGCTGAAAGGTCAACCGCATCAAACTCACGGATAAAGTCATCCGCCAACCTCTGCCAGTCCTCCATCGTCCAACCTTGCGTTTCCTCCGAGGTTGGGGAAACCTCAATACGTATCATGTTCCTTTTGAGCGAATGATAACGGTTTAACTTGTCCTCGAACTTTTTCTGCAAGGCAAGCATTCTCGCCCACATTGCCGTTGGGGAAATATCTTCAGGCAAGAGGTTGGTTTTTACTATCTCTGCCTTGTCCTTATCCACTGAGTAACGTATAGCATTTGCGCCATGACTTATTACCTTTGCTTTTGCTATCATATATGTCGTATGTT
>ERZ773165.1554-NODE-1554-length-13462-cov-28.158052_pt1 | contig 13462 bp, 12 predicted proteins | sample MGYA00581003_ERZ773165 | MGnify/ENA primary metagenome ERZ773165 (study PRJEB29015, sample SAMEA2737817) | human gut metagenome | biome: human gut; feature: human-associated habitat; material: faeces | place: China | collected 2012 ... | reverse complement strand
AAGGAGGATATGCTAAATGGCAAAAGTAATTAATACCAAAATTGATGATGGAATTTTTACATTCACGTTTACCAACAACGAAGACGAAGTTTTTTCTTCTTTCAAGCTTAACCCGACTGATATCAATGTAGCAGCACGTGCGGAGGAACTGGGAGAGTACTTTGACCAGCTTAAAAATTCTATTCAAAAAGTCACATCTGGTAAGGAAGTGGCAGAACTGAGCAAACAGATCGAAGACAAAATCAACTATCTGCTCGGATATGAAGCATCAAAAGACCTGTTCAAGGAGCCGATCACAGCGACTACTGTATTCGGCAATGGTCAGGTATTCGCCTACATCGTACTTGACAAGATCGCAGAAGCAATCGCACCGGAAATCGAAAAGAGAAAAAAGAAAATGCAGACGGCAGTCAATAAGTACGTGGAGAAATATACAAAATGACCGCCTATGAGCTACCCACCTCACTGAACATAAGTGGGGTGGATTTTTCTATCAGAACGGATTTTCGAAAAATAATAGGCATATTAATCGCTCTTGGAAATCCGGATTTTAGCAATGAAGCGAAAGCAATAATTGCTGTTCAGATAATGTACGAAAAATGGTGGGAGATACCAGAAGAAAATTTAAGCGAAGCTCTTCAAAAAGCTTATGAGTTCATCGACTGCGGACAGTCTGACGATAATCCGAACCGCCCAAAACCCCGTTTGATGGACTGGGAACAGGACGGAGACATGATTGTGCCAGCAGTAAACAAGGTTGCAGGTAAAGAAATCAGAGCCGTGCCGTACATGCACTGGTGGACGTTTTTCGGATATTTCATGGAATCCGGCGAGTGCCTGTTCAACACAGTTGTTGGAATCCGGTCAAAAAAAGCAAAGGGCGAAAAGCTCGATAAATGGGAAAAGAAATTCTATCAGGAAAATAAGAACATTATTGATATAAAAACACGTCTCAGCGAAGAGGAGCAAGCGTACAAGGATGCGCTGAATGAGATGTTAAACCTCAAATAGTTAGGAGGTGAATGTATGGCTGCTGATGGCTCAGTCATTATTGATACCAGAATGGATACAACCGGTGTCCAGAATGGTGTCTCAGCTATAAAACAGTCATTTAACGGCCTTGGAAGTGCTGTAAAAAAAATCGGTCTGCTGATTGGTGGGGCTTTTGCAGTTGGTAAGTTAGTACAGTTCGGCAAAGAGTGCGTGGAACTCGGCTCTGACCTTGCGGAAGTACAGAACGTGGTCGATGTTACATTTACAACCATGTCTGACAAAGTAAATGAATTCGCAAAGAACGCCATGACTTCTGCCGGATTATCTGAAACTATGGCAAAAAGGTATGTCGGCACGTTCGGAGCAATGTCTAAGTCGTTCGGATTTTCAGAATCACAGGCTTACGACATGTCAACGGCCCTGACACAGCTGACTGGTGATGTGGCATCATTCTACAACATCAGTCAGGACTTGGCTTATATCAAACTGAAATCAGTGTTTACGGGTGAAACGGAAACATTAAAAGATTTGGGCGTGGTAATGACCCAGTCGGCACTTGACCAATATGCACTTGCAAATGGCTACGGCAAAACCACATCTGCAATGACTGAACAGGAGAAAGTTGCTCTCCGCTTTGCTTTTGTGCAGGAACAGTTATCAGCCGCATCTGGTGACTTCATTCGTACTTCTGACAGCTGGGCGAACCAGGTGCGAGTGATGCAGTTGCAGTTGCAGTCCCTCAAGGCAACAGTCGGACAAGGGCTGATTAATATTTTTACACCTGTTCTGAAAGTAATCAATATTCTTCTCGGTAAACTGGCGACTCTGGCAAACGCATTTAAGTCATTCACGGAGCTTATTACTGGCAAGAAATCTTCCGGTCAAACGAGCGGAAGTGGAGCAGGCCTTGCCGGAACAGACGCGATCGCAGATACAGCAGATCAGTATGGACAGGCAGCGGATAATGCAGAGAAACTGGCAGATGCCACGAACGACAATGCAAAAGCCACAAAAAAAGCGAATAAGGAAACAAAAAACTATCTTTCGTCACTTGATGAAGTTCACAAAGCCACATCTACTGGCAGCAATTCATCTTCCACACCATCTTCATCTGGTGGAAGTGGTGGAGCAGGTAACAGCGGTCTTCCGAGTTCAGTTGGTAATGTGGACTACGGAAATCTCGCAGAAGGTGAAACCGCGCTTGATAAGATTAGCGATTCCGCAAAGAAACTTGCTGACCTTCTCAAAAAACTCTGGAAACCGTTCCGGGAAGCATGGAAAAAAGAGGGTAAGAATACCATTGATGCGGCAAGTATTGCTTTGTCGGGAATTGCAAAACTTGCTAAGAGTGTAGGTAAAAGCCTTGTAGAGGTCTGGACAAATGGCACAGGCACAACGATGCTTACGACCATGCTGAGGATTGCTCAGAACGTGCTTAAAACTATCGGTAATATTGCATCTGGTTTCGCTGATGCTTGGAATAAGAACAATGTCGGAACGCAGATTATACAGAACATTGCAGATGCCCTTGTGGTGGTTATGCAGTTTGTTGAAAAAATCGCAGAGGATACAGCAACATGGGCGGCAAACTTGGACTTCTATCCGTTACTAGAATCCATCAGTAACCTGACCAGTACCTTTGCGCCAATTCTGGAATCTATCGGAAATGTTCTTGAATGGATTTATAACAATATTGTTCTCCCAATGCTGAAATGGCTGATTGAAACAGGAATTCCGACAGTGATTAACCTAGTGTCTGATTTGGCTGGATTCTTTGCAGATCATCAATCAATCATTGAAGCATTTGGCGCAGCTCTGATCGGAGCATTTGCGGCAGCGAAGATTGCAGGCTTAGCTTCGAGAATCGCAGGAAGTATAACGACAGTAGCAAGTTTCATTAAGGGTCTTATTGCACTCATGACCGGCTCTGGCGGCATTATTGGTGGAATCAAAGCCATTGCGACAGCTGTCGGACCGGGCGGAATTTTTATAGCAGCAGTAACAGCTTGCATTGCGATTGGTGTATTGCTGTACAAAAACTGGGACAAAATAAAAGAAGTTGCAGGTGCGGTATGGAGTTGGATTAAAGACAAAACCATAGCTTTCGTTGATGGAATAAAATCCAAACTAAGTGATTTGGCAGAAAAGATTGTTTCTATTTGGAATGGTATCAAATCAAGTGCAAAAGAAAAGTGGAGCGCTATATGGTCCACTATAAAAGAAGTTGTAAAGAGGATAGTTGATGGAATCGTTGATAAATTCAAAAGTGCAAGAGACAAGGTTGTTGATACGTTCGAGGGTATTAAAAACAAAGTTAAAGAGATATTCAATAAAGTTATCGGTATCGTAAATGGCGCAATCGGTACGGTGAACGGCGCGATCAGTGGAATTGAATCTGCAATGTCATTTGGTCCGTGGGAAGTGCCTACACCATTCGGCTCTAAGACGATCGGATTTAGCGCAAGCTTTCCAAGAGTACCGACTATTCCATATCTGGCAAAAGGTGCAGTTATTCCACCAAGAAGCGAATTTCTGGCTGTCCTTGGAGACCAGAAACAGGGTAATAACATCGAGGCACCAGAAGCACTACTTAGGAATATTGTCCGAGAAGAAACTGGTGGACAGCAGAGTAGTGGAAATTATCGTTTTACCGCTCAGATTAACCGAAGAACAGTGTTTGACGAAATTATCGAAGAAGCAAAGTTAAGACAGAATACAAGCGGCAGAAATCCGTTTGAACTGGCATAGGAGGTGGAAGAATGGCAACTATTCCAAAAAGCATAACAGAACGATACAAGATGAACGGGGCCTCCATCTATCAGCCAGATAAAGATATGGGTTATAACCTCGAAACAACTTATTCAGAAGGTAGTAACCGTACGCAGTTCGGAAAAGCGTTGTTAACTCCATTGTTTACAGTTGAACAGTATAGCTATGAAGCATCAAACGTTCCAGTTATAGAAACAAACAAAATTCTCAAAATTATCGCAAAAGGAAAAACTTTCAATTTGTACCATTGGTCGCTTTACCACATGGCATGGAGAACTGACCCGTTTTATGTCGGAAAAGCAAGCCTAACTATTGGAGAAATTTCGCCAGACTTAAAATTTGTATCAAAAATATCTTTTAACATGCAGGGGGTGAATCCACTTGATTAATGTATCTGATACATTTAAGCAAAAACTACAGGACGGAGAAAGAGTCTGGCAGGAAGTGGAAATCACCTTTCCTGACGGAACTGTAAAAACAGTCAAAAATGAAATCATGGGCGAAAACTGCACTTTTTCCGATTGTGCAGAAAGTAGCGGCTTTCCGATTGGCTGCGTTGTTTGTAAATCCATGACATTGGAGTTGGACAACACTTCTGATCAGTGGAAAAACTATAATTTCTACATGGCAAAAGTTCATGCGTATCTTAAAATGCAGACCTCTGTAGCAAGTCCGGCTACAACAGATGAATTGCTGGATGAAAACTATGACCCAATTCTTGACCAGAGTGGCGGTGCGATTCTGGCAACAAAAGCAGCGACAGAAGACAGAATCGAAACTATTGATAAAGGTATTTATACAATTACGACACCAGAACAATATGGCGAAATCCTTAGTTTTACTGCTCTTGATGATATGTACAAAGCAAATGCCACATATACATCAAAATTGGTATTGCCTCAGACAATTATTAATCTTGTCAGAGATGCGTGCGATACATTGAGCATTCCATTTGGTGGAACAATGCAACATGGCAATCTGATTATATCGGAGATTCCAGAAAATATGACATTTCGCCAGTTATTCGGATGGGCGGCAATGCTTGAGACTGCGAACGCTCGCCTGGACAGCAGAGGATACTTGCGATTTATCAAATGGGATTTTTCCAATGTGCAAGAAGATTATGGTGCAATTGCGGATGCTGATGGAAACATTACGTTTAAAGGTGGTGCAAATGTTGACTCCGATAACTTTATAAGCCCGGTAGGAAACTGGTCGATTGACAATGATGGTTTCTTGACACTGATTGAATCAGCTACTGATACATCTGAAAAACTCAAAGACTTTTTTACAAGTCCGACTGTATCCAGCGATGATATTATAATCACTGGAATCAAGCTAAAAAATAGAGAAAATGAAGCCATGTACGGAAGCACAGGATATGTTCTTGAATTGGAGAACGACCTTGTTGCGGATTCGGACTTGGACACGGTAGCTGCTCAAATTGGTGATTCCATAATTGGAGCTAAATTCCGTAACATGTCGGGAGAACTTGCATATAATCCACTCATTGAGTTTGGAGATATGGCATATACTTACGACCGCAAGTGGAATAGGTATATCACTCCACTGACAGACGTTTCCTGTTTCGTTAATGGAAAGACCACTGTAAAAACTCAAGCCGATGATCCGATCAGAGGAATGAGCAAGTTTGTTTCTGATGGGACGAAAGCCATTGTTGAAGCAAGACGACTTGTTAAAAAAGAACAATCAGCTAGAGAAAAAGCAGTAAAGAAATTAGAAGAAACCTTAAAAAATTCTTCTGGATTATATGAAACATCAGTCGCACAGGAAGATGGTAGTACTATCACATATCTGCACGATAAGCCTACACTCGCAGAATCAAAAAATGTAATTAAATTCACAGCAGAAGCCATTGGCGTATCCAATGATGGTGGCAAAACATATCCTTACGGTTTCTTTCTGACAGGCGATTTGATAGCAAAAATTCTGTACGCGCATGGTATCAATGCTGATTATATTGACACAGGCGCACTGACTGTCAGAGATAGCGATGGAAACATAATCTTCCAGGTTGATATGGATACCAAAAAAGTAATCATCAGTGGTGATAATGTTGTAATTGGTGACAGTTCTTTGCCGGATAAACTGACAAAAATGGACAACAATATTGCATCTGCCAAGAATATGACATTCCAGCTGTCGAACGATATGCAGACGATCACATCTGACGCAGACGGAAACATTCCGGTATTTCCGACAGTGGCAACTACAGCGAAAGTTATGTACGGATCGTCAGATATCACAAATGATTGTAGCTATACCATTACAAAATCAGACAGTGTAACCGGCTCTTGGGATGTCAATACGCACACCTATACAGTCACAGGACTGATAGCTGATAACGGATGGGTGGATATTAAAGCCACTTACCTGCAAACCTTGTCCATCACAAGAAGATTCACGATTGCCAAGCTTAAAGCTGGAAAGAACGGAGTCAATGGGCTGGATGGTTTGCAAGGCGAAAAAGGCGAACAAGGAGTTCCCGGAAAAGATGGCAAAGATGGAACAAATGGAGTAGACGGCAAGACATCATATTTCCACATCAAATATAGTTCCGTGGCAAATCCGACATCATCTAGTCAGATGACTGAAACTCCGTCCACGTATATAGGTACTTATGTAGACTATGAACCGAATGACAGCACAGACCCGAAGAAATATACGTGGTCAAAATTCGAGGGGTCTGATGGTAAAGATGGTATTGCTGGAACGAACGGCACAGACGGAAAGACGTATTATCTACATATTGCCTACGCGAACAGTGCTGATGGAAAGACAGGCTTTTCGGTTTCTGATGGAACTAATAAACTGTATATTGGCCAGTATACGGATACCACCAAGACAGATTCCACTGACCCGACAAAATATACATGGAGTAAGATTAAGGGCGAGACGGGAGCTGATGGAAAACCGGGAAGAACCTACATCATTGAGCCGTCTTGTAACGTGCTGAAACGTGGTTCAGATAAAGTGATTAGTCCAAACTTTATAACCTTTAAAGCGTATTATCGTGATGGTGATTCAGCTGCTAGAGTACCTTATAAAGGCAGATTTATCGTTGAAGAAACTGTTGATGGAAGTGCTTGGAAAACCATTTATATTAGTTCAACCGATGAGGATACAGTAACACACTACCTGTATTCTATTTTAACAAATAGTTCAGGTCAAGCAGTAGCAAGCTCCAATGGCTCAACCATTGGTATTCCTAGAGATGTGACGAATGTTAGATGTAAATTATATGCATCCGGTGGTACTACGACATTGATGGATATGCAGAGCGTGGCGGTCGTTATTGATATAGACAATTTGACGCAGGAGCAAATAGTTAGCATTCTGACTAATGACGGGGCTTGGAAGGGATTATATTATAGCAATGGGCGTCTCTACGTCAGCCTTGATGCTCTTCTTGGTGGAACAGTTACCTTGGGCGGCAAAAAGAATGGGAACGGTTATCTGAAAATTAAAGATGCCAGCAATGCTGTTAAAGGATTAATTGATCGCTCTGGATATACTGTATTTACAAGCTACGAAGAAAATTCAGAGTACATGAAATATACAGGTGTACAGTTTTCAAGCGATGGAATATTCCCTGTTGATATCAAGAAGTTCTTTGGCGATGAAGTAGATATTGAAATCGAAAATAGCGAAAATTGGGGAATCAGTTGGGACGATAACAGTCTAACCGTACATGCCACAGAGGTATCGGCTGACACTGGTACATTTGAAAATTTAACTGTTACTAATCCTGCATCTTTCGCAAAATCGCCAAAGATAGAAGACATGGAGTATACGACATCATCAAATACTGTTTGTTGGGATGGACGTACAGGATACAAACAGCTGATGCTAAAATCTTCATCTTCAAAGCGCTATAAAGATATCGGAAGCGATATTTCGGAGCAAGAAATTGAAGAATGGTACAATATCGAACCAACGTGGGCGAAATACAAAAAGGGATATCTAGTTAAAGGGGACGAGAATGAAGGAAGATATATCCCGATGTTTATTGCTGAGAATGTAGAAGCATTCTTTCCGGAAGCTACTCGGCATCAAAACGGACTTGTTGAGGACTGGAACGAACGTATCATGATACCTGCTATGTTTGCAATGATAAAAAGCCAGAAAGAACAGCTTGACCGACAGGAGAAACTAATTAATCAGCTCTATGAAAAGTTCAATATAGAAAAGGAGAATTAATATGGCAAAATTTAATGAATATCCCGTAAAAACAACACCAAAAGATGCAGATAAATTTATGCTTTACAGTGCGGAGGATGCGGCAAACAAGCTGATTGATTATGATAAGCTTGCTGATGCGGTACTCAATAAATTGACATCAAAGACCTTCGGACTGGATCAGGGAACGATGACGTTACCGGCCGCGCTTAACCAATTAAATAGTAACCGGTTAAAACCCTTTTATAAAGGTATGATCACCAATAGACTAGTTACTGTTCCTCTTGTTCCGGGACTTTATCTAGTTTCAACGTATCGTAGTGGAGGATACAAGATAAGTTCATTATCTATAGTTAATATTCAGATACAGGACGGTTCTTTTATCGAAACGCTTGTTAAAGGTGCGGATTACGACAACACCATTGAAATGAAATATACTGATAGCAACATTTCATTTCAATATAAGATTGACTTATCTGGTGGATGTACAATCGTTATATTCAAGTTGGCTTAAAGATTTATGAAATATAAAATAGTAACTCCTTTAGAATCTCAAATATTAATTCATCTTCACGCACAATAACGATTCATAGAGTTTCCAAAAATAAATCTCTTTTACATTGCACATTACTATATAGAATGAATTATGAAATGGAGGTACATAAATAGCCGGTGCAAGCATAAGCCCTACATCAGTGCAGACAGGGGCGAAATATGCGATTGCTGTTGATGTTCGGAATGTCCAGTATGTATTAGGCACAAGTGATGGATCAGCACTTGCCACTTCTGATGGTTCGATGCTGAGAGTGAAATAATAGAGGTGATTATATGGCAGAATCATTAAAAACAATATTAATGTCGGCACTGGCTTCGAAAGCAACGCCGGCAGAAAGTGACACATTGATAGTTGGAGAAGGGAATGTATTAAAAAAAATATCGTTCTCACAATTATTTACATACCTGAAAGACAAGCTAGGCATTAATACATTAAACACGAAGATAACTTTTGTAAATCAAGTTTGTAAAGGTACTGGAGCAGGATATATCTATATTAATCCACCAGATACTAACAATGATTATTACTTAATAGGAGCTACTAATGCGGACTGGAACGCTTGTCCAGTTAGTATAGTTGCTGTAAGTAGGCAAAATTCTACTCATATAGTGCATTTTACGGGTAACATTGAAAATGGTAAATCTGTTCGAATACTCAGTATGTGGACACAAGCTAAATATATAACTTTTAAATAATAATATAATTTATGCTCGTATAAACATTAAATCTGCTATATAATTAGCTGCAATTATAAACCCAGAAGCAACAATGTCATAACCATTTGATGAAACGGATAATGCACCAATATATGCTTTGTAACCTTGTACAGTACCCATACCAATAACACCAATATTAGCATTAACCGTTGATACTTTTACAGGTAATGTCATAATCACTGTTCCTGACTGTATACCTGAATTATCAATAGAGTTAAATCCAATATGAAGATATAAAAAACTATCGTTATATATACAATATGTTTGCCCAGTTTGCAAATATCCGCCACCATTATATGTTTTTAATGTAACATTTTTATTATTTATCTTCGTGTTTAACACACTCTTATCGTATAATTGAGGTAGGAGGTGTTTAACATGGATATAAGAAGAAATATCATACAATCGGTATTACAGATGTTGCACGGAAAAGTCGATACAGAAGTTATTGATACTGTTCAGGACGTACTTGTGATTCAACTTAATCAGTACGAGATTCAGGAACGCAGTACGAAACTGACGGTTTCTGACAACAGCTCAGAGGGATTGCTGAGACGCTACATTGCTACAAAACGTATTGAAGGCAAAGCAGAATCAACTCTAAAAAGATATTGGGAACAGAATTTGAAACTGATTCAATTTATCCAAAAGCCACTTCATGAAATCATGATAGATGATATCAGGTTTTACATGGCTTATCGCAGACAGCAAGGTGGTATCAGCAACCGCACACTTGACGGTATGAGACGGTGCTATAGGACTTTCTTTTCTTGGCTCACAGCAGAGGGATTGATTAACAGGAATCCATGTACTGCACTAAGTCAGATTAAAAGCCGAAAGCAGATAAAAAAACCGTATTCAGCGGTAGAGATGGAGTTAATCAGGAAATCATGCACTGACAAGCGTGATATTGCATTGGTAGAATTTTTGTATTCTACTGGGTGCCGTGTATCTGAGGTGTCTGGATTAGACATCATGGACATTGATACAAATACTGGCGAATGCGTTGTTATCGGTAAAGGCAATAAGGAACGCACAGTATATCTGACAGATGTGGCATTATTGCATCTCAGGATATATCTTGACAGCAGAAATGACAACAGTATAGCTTTATTTACCGGCAAAGGCTCAAATAGATTAACAAAAAGCGGAATAGAGAACCTATTAAAGCGAATTGGAAAAACAGCAGGTGTGACAAATGTTCATCCTCATCGCTTTAGGCGAACACTGGCAACTAATTTGCTTGATCGTGGAATGAATATTCAAGATGTTGCCATGATACTAGGTCATGCAGACCTAAAAACAACTCAGATTTATTGTTTCATAAGTCAATGTAACGTAAAGAATGCATATCGCAAGTATGCAGCATAACCATTAACCGAAGTATTTGATACTCCGGGGATAACTCCGGAGTTTTTAGTATGCAATAAAAAAATTAAGAAAGGAAAAGAGATAGAAAATTAAACACGAATATAAGTAATTTAATGCAAATATCATCTGATACAATTAAAGACATAGATGTTCCTGCGTCAGGATCTGTAATGATAACATTTACTAAATTCAAACCTAAAAGTGGTTATAATAGGGTTGTTTTAGCTCATAGTTTTAATAATTCTTCTAACGGAGGTTCAAATTATTCTGGAATGTTTATATATAACACTACAGGAGTAACGGACGGAATACAAGTATTTATTCATAATGTATGGAATAGCAAAGGAAAGGTTAATTTATCATTAACTGTTGCATATATACAATCAAATTTCTTTAATTAATGCTAATAAATCCGTCTTTTATATAGTTATTAATAGCATTGATGGTGCTAACTGCGCCTGTAACACTATTTGCACCTATTCCTAACAAAGTCTTTAAATTTACTCCATTTGGAAATGTGGCTAGTAGAGTACCATTAGCAAGGCCATCAGGAATTGCTAAAGTTAAATGAGCAAATACTATATCATTATTGTATATGCAATATGCGCCGCCAAGTTTGTTGTGACTGTTTATGGCATGCCAACGGCAACAGAATAAGGCAAGTAATAGCACTTTAGATGGAATGAGGAATAAAAAAGGCTCAGATCGAGCAGATTGTGAACCAGATAAGCGAGAGAGCAAATCTTGTAAGACAGCTGTATCCTCATCTTATCCGGCATACCACAGCCACAATGTCTCTTGAGCGTGGTATGGATGTTACGGAATTGCAAAAGATGTTAGGACATGAAAAATTAGACACGACTATGATTTATGCGAAGGTATCGCAAGAATCATTGAAATACAGTCACCACAGATACGTGGTGTGAAAGGAGCACAACATGGAAATTAAAGGAATTGACGTATCATCGTGGCAAGGGAAACCGGATTGGGCAAAAGTATCAAAATCTGGAGTTAAGTTTGCAATATTAAGAATCAATCAGAAATCTGGAATTGACGAATCATTCGAACACAACTACAAGGGCTGTAAATCCAATGGAATTCTTATTGGTGGATATAAGTACAGCTATGCTTTAACATCGGCACAAGCTATCGAGGAAGCTGAGAACGTAATTTCTGTTCTTGGTGGACGTGGACTTGACTTTCCAGTATTCTACGATCTGGAATGGGCACAGCAAAGAAGTCTCGGAAAACAGGCTATCGAGAATATTGCAGTAGCGTTTCTGACCAGAATCAAGAAAGCTGGTTATAAGGCCGGTATCTACTGTAATCTGGACTGGTATAATAACGTTCTGTCAGATGCTTTGAAGCAGTATGATTGTTGGATTGCTCGTTATCCAGCGGATGATAACGGCACTGTCCAAACACGACTGAAGCCATTGGCCGGTGTAGGCTGGCAGTATTCCAGCAAAGGAAAAGTTCCAGGAATCAGCGGAAATGTTGATATGGATGTGTTCTACAAGGACTACAGAGATTCTAACCAGAAAGGAGAAACTAAAATGGTAAAAATCAGTAACTGCGGACATGATGAAAGAGGAAGATATGCAGGTGGGAAAGCAGGAGATCAGACTGGTACAGAATATCAGATCATGAACTGGTACAGTAGACCGTGGCTCTGTGTCCTAAGATTCAATGACGCCAAAATCGCAACCATGATTGCAGACATGGCGACAAAAGCGGCACAGAACAATCTCATCGGATACGATCAGGGCACTGCCGGAAACAGCAATGACCGGTATTCGTTCTGGCGGCACTTAAAAGCAAGTAACTACGATCCGGCGCAGATCACAATAGCTTGTGAATCTGACTGTAGTGCAAGTACAGCTGCAATCGTTAAGGGTGCTGGATATCGCCTAAATAATGCAAAACTGAAAGCAGTAAGCATCTATCTGACAACGCGAAACATGAGACAGGCATTGAAGAATGCAGGGGCAAAGGTACTGACAGATAAAAAATATCTGACTTCCGGCGATTATCTGAAAGCCGGAGACATTCTTCTGAATGACAGCCACCATGTAGCTATTGCAGTCACAAGCGGAAGCAAATCCAGCAATACTGCAAATAATACAACAACTACAATAACCACGAAAGGAGCCGGTTATATGTTTGAGCCAAAATTAGTAAAACTTGGAAGCGAAGGAACTTCTGTCCTGTTGCTTCAAGAGATTTTGATCGCAAGAGGATTTAAAGGAAAAAACGGGAAAGCACTGAGCTTATCCAGAAAAGCAGATGCAAATACCATTTATGCATTAAAACAGTATCAGAAATCCAGAAACGGGGTTCTGAGCGTTGACGGGGAATGCGGAAAGAACACCTGGAAAGATTTGATTGCCATCTAATAATTGGCTAATGGCATTGCCACCTTTTTGTCGCTGATAGGAACAAAAGACAAAACCGACTGGTACTATATCCGCATTGCCGGAAAATATTTTGGATTTGTTTCTGCAAAATACATCAAAAAAGTATAAAATATCCCGGGGTTAATTCCCCGGGAGTTTCTTTTTAAAATTAATGATAGCATCATTGCGCCAGCGAACTGGCACATAGAAGATGTCATTAATCATTTTTTTGAATTTTTGGGAAAATGTCTAGCTCAAAATTAATCTCGTTACCTTTGCCGTAAGTGTTTTTTATATTTTTCGAGTAGACGACTTTTTCAACTAGATTCTTGAGCATTCTATTTCGTGATTCTATGTTAAGGTCCCAATAGTTATTAAGCAGCTCTTCACAACGCGGAATAAAATTCGACTGTTGTGCCTTAATATTCTCATCGTGTTCGATTTCTTCTCTTAATTTCGTA
>ERZ773165.1552-NODE-1552-length-13484-cov-9.893663_pt1 | contig 13484 bp, 8 predicted proteins | sample MGYA00581003_ERZ773165 | MGnify/ENA primary metagenome ERZ773165 (study PRJEB29015, sample SAMEA2737817) | human gut metagenome | biome: human gut; feature: human-associated habitat; material: faeces | place: China | collected 2012 ... | reverse complement strand
GGCAAAAGCGTTCATTATCAACGCTTTTGCCCTTACAGGGCGTATTATTTATAATATCCGTTTACCCAGGGCGTTGCCCTGGGCTAGGCGAAATTTGGGCTTTCAGCCCGCATTGTTTGAGTTTTGACACACCCTTATCTCCTTACTTAACAATAAGCTTCTTGCCGTCAACAATATACAAACCTGCTGCAGGCTTGCCGTTGACACGCACACCACCAAGGGTGTATACCTTGTGGTTCTTAGTCTCATTAGCTGAGATAGAACCTATACCTGTTGAAGTGTTGTCGAAGTGGATTGTGTATACTGTCTTACTGTCGGCATTAACGCTAATGTCGTTGCCTTCAACAGTAATCTTAAGCACGTTGTTCTCAAGGTCGACTGATGTAGAGGCGTTAGCGCCCTTACCCTTAACCTTGTATGCTATCTTGTTGCTGTCATCAGCAAGGTTGCCCTTAACAGTATACTCGGTCTTGTCGGCATTAAATCCCTCTACAGCCTTACCGTCGAATGTAAGCTCTGACAGAGCGTGCCAGTAGATAAGCTTAACGTTGTCAAGGTCGAGCTGGTCGTCCTTTGAAGCACCAGGTATAGGATTTGTTGTAGCCGAAGCAAGCATATACTGCTTGTCAGAAGGCTCGCCAACATAGTTGAACTCACCAGTAAACTTAGTCCAATCGGTTGCCTCTGTTATAAGCACGTTAGCCGAAGCAATCTTCATAGAAGCCTGTTTTTCAAGCTCCGGATCCTGATAAGCTCCTTCGTTATGTATAATAAGTTGTACACGTCCCTGGAGCTTAATCTCTGTACCGTTAGCCTTCTCCTCATCAGTAAGGTCACGTGCTGTACCCGGCTTGAATCGGGCATATACCTCAAAAGCATCAGGAATGCCGGCAAACGGAAGGTTGCCATCAGACTTCTTGAGATTAGTATAGTTATAGTTGCTCTTGTCGGTAGGTGTGGTAGATCCCATATTTATTGTACCTGTAGTAAGATTGCCATTGGCAATAGCAAGACCAAGATCTTTGGACACCAAACGTATTGCCTTGCCTTCGAAACCATCTTCAATCATAGCTGGAGTTGGCGATAGGAATGCCAAAGAAGCAAACATTCCAGTAGCCGACTCAAAAGAATGCCATCCATCTGTCAATGCTTTATCCGAAGCCCAATTCTCAAAATCAGAGTTAGGAATCTGATAAACTGCATCTTTAACATCGGCAGACTCACTGCCCTTAACCTGCTGCGCATTCATCGAAAGCACTGCACCACTCAAAAGAAGAAGAGTGTAAAACTTGTTCATAATCTAATTTTTAAGTATAAAAATAAAACATAAGCCTTGCATTTGCATCAATACTTAGATGGTTAGCCTCACGGCTAACAAAAAGGCATGAGCAAACTGTAGTAGGCTACCTTTAATAATATGGATGCAAAGATAATAAAAACAATACGATAAAAACCAAAACACTTAGTAAAGTTTTCTTAAAAAACGACTTCTTGGATATTTATCACTACATAATGACAAGTTGGTATTCAGATGGCTCTAATTGTATTCTAACATTACTCTAATGGCTTTCTAAAAAACCTACTTTTGGGTATTTAACAAAAATGTAGTAATTTTGCAGACGAAAATAAAAATTATATATTACAACAAAAATCGCATAATAAAACTGATATGTATGAGAAAAATACTTATAATAATGGCTTGCCTGAATGCCTATGCAGTGCAAGCTCAAATCTTTAGCGGAGAATATACCACTGAATGGCAGTGGAATTTTAACAACAAAACCAATTGGCTAAATCAACTTAGACTGAACCTCAGCATACCAGTAGGCAAAGGCAACGACTCGTTTGAGGCTGCCACACTGCATGTGGCAAAGACCAACGAGACTATTATTGACGATTGGCAGGGTTTCTCAAATATAGAGGCCGATGATATGTTTGCAGCTATTGCCGTTTTGGGATATATGCACGAATGGAAATCGGGACATCTGTTTGTTGGTGTAAGAAATGTGAACGAGGATTTCTTCACGTCTGACGTAACGTCTCTATTTGCCAATGGCTCAGGTGGAATATTCCCTACAATATCGGCAAGCTACCCAATAGCCAACTATCCCTTGTCGGGGCTGACAATATATTTTGATGTTAAAAAAGGCGGTTGGACATTCCGTAACAGTATATACAACGGTGTAGGCTATAACGGATGGAAACACAACGACAATCCATTTATAATAAAACCTAAAAGAGACGGCATCTTCAACATGTCGCAGCTGGAATACCAGTACCCAAAAGGACACTACTTTGCAGGTGCTGCCATACACACACGCCACTTTAAAATTGATGACGAAGGCGAAATGGCAACATCTGACGATGCCACAAACAACACCACTTGCGCATGGTGGATATATGGCGAACAAACAATATGGTCGGTTGACGATAAAAACATATCGGCTATGCTGCAATATTCGGAGAATACAAACCACAGCAACGGCTGCTACAGGTTTGCCGAAGCTGGATGCGCTTATAAAGACAGTAAAAACGAGTGTGGCATATCGGCTCAATATGCCCGCTTCAATCAAGGCACCGAATGCTCTTTAGAGCTGACGTGGAAAAGACAACTGACAGAATCAATCGCCCTACAACCCTACTTTCAATATATAAATAACAAGAATGGCGACTTCACCGTTCTATGCACACGACTTTACTATAGTTTTTAATTATTTGTATACATTTTTGCATAATTATGCATACAAGCACACCAACAAGTCATAAAAACCTATAAATTCTTGGACAAATGGATATTTATACTTAACTTTGCACAGTTAAAACGAATCAATAACATTAAATTCAGGAATTTATAAGTTTTTACCCATGCATAGAATGCAAATTATACTAGGGGCTTTTGTGGCCTCACTTATCGGTAGCTCTTGCCAGGCAACAACATTAGAAATGATACCCGAGATGGGAATCTTTAAGAAAAAAAAGAAGGTAGAGCAGAAAACCGATTCGGATTATAAGAAACTTGTTGGCAGCGATTCTGTCAATGTCAAAGGTGTAATGAATGTTGTAAGAAAGGACCAGGACTTTTATCTTGAAATGCCCACAAAGCTTATGGGCAGAGTCTTTTTGGTATCTAACAAGCTACAACGTGTTCCTCATGAGCTGAACGAGGCGGGCGTTAACCGTGGTATTAACTACGAGAACCAGTGCATACGCTTTGAATGGGACAAGAAGAAGAAAACTGTTTTTGTGCGTCAACAGCGTACCACTCCTGAAGTGAATGCCAATGACGCTATGGCTGCGTCGGTGGAGAACAATTACATCGACCCATTAATAGCGAGCCTTAAGGTAGAGGCTGTCGCTAAAGATTCGTCTACTGTTATTTTTAAGGTAAACGACCTCTTTAACGGCAAGAAGACTTACCTTAACGACGTATTCAACCTTATCAATCTCGGCACTTCTGCCGACTCGGATCTCTCACAGATTATCGATATCAAGGCTTTCAGCAACAACGTTACAGCTACATCAGAGCTTACAACAGTTGTACACGAAGGAAAAAGCAAAACCAATATCACCATTGAGGTGAGCAGCTCGTTGGTGCTTTTGCCCGAACAGCCTATGGTGGCTCGTAAGGAAAACCAGCGTGTAGGCTACTTCACAACAACTCGATTGCAGTATGGCGACCATCAGCAAGAGGTTACAAGCAATAATTATATCACACGTTGGCGCTTGGAGCCTAAGGACGAACAGGCTTATATGCGCGGCGAACTGGTAGAACCAAAGAAGCCTATAGTATTCTATATAGACCAGGCTGTACCCGAATTCCTACGTCCTTATATTAAAAGAGGTATGACCGATTGGAACGTTGCCTTCGAGAAAGCAGGTTTCAAGAATGCCGTTCAGGTGTTCGACCTTACCGACAGTATTGCTGCAGAGGGCGACGACATGAAGTATTCGGTTTTGACATACGATGCCTCTGAAAAGGCAAATGCTATGGGCCCATCGGTTATCGACCCTCGTACTGGCGAGATTCTTGAGGCAGACATCATCTGGTGGCATAACGTTAAGTCGCTATTGCGCGAATGGATTATGGTACAGACTGGCGCATACAACAAGGATGCACGTCAGTATAAATTGCCAGAAACATTGATTGGCGACGCAGCTCGCTTTGTTGCTTGCCACGAGGTAGGCCATTCTCTTGGATTGCGCCATAATATGATTGCATCTAATGCCTACCCTACCGACTCGCTACGCTCAAGAGAGTTTACCGATCGTGTTGGCGGCACTGCTGCTTCTATTATGGACTATGCCCGCTTCAACTATATAGCACAGCCTGGAGACAACATCCGTATGATTTCGCCACAAATTGGTCCATACGACTTGATGGCTATAGAATGGGGTTACCGTTGGTTCCCAGAGGAGAAGGATGCAACTGCCAAGCTTAACGACTTCTTAAAGAAGCACACAAGCAAAGAATATCGTTATAGCGAGACACAGAGTCAGCGCACTGCCATAGACCCACGTTCTTTGAGCGAGGACCTTGGCGATGACGCTATGAAGTCGGCTCACTATGGTATAGAGAACCTAAAGCGTGTGATGCCTAACATCATCGAATGGACACGCACCGGCGAACCTGGTCAGACATACGACGAGGCCTCTAAGCTATATCAGGGTGTTATATTCCAGTGGAGCCTTTACCTATACCATGTACTTGCCAATGTGGGTGGTATGTATATCGACAACACTACTGTTGACGACGGCAAACCTACCTTCACATTTGTAGAGAAGGACAAGCAAAAACGTGCTGTACAGTTCCTTATCGACGAGGTATTTACATGTCCTAAATGGCTCTTCAGAAGCGAGCTCAACAAATACACGTTCATCAACAAGAACACTCCGATTGGTGTACAGGAACAGTCGCCCGACTATGCCTTGCAAAATCAGCAGAGCTATATGCTCTGGGATATGCTCGACAACAGTCGCATTATGCGCATGTTTGCTAACGAGCAAGCTAATGGCAAGGAGGCTTTCAGTGCTGTAGACATGATGAATATGCTGCACAAGCACTTCTTTGGCAATACTATTGCCGGCAAAACTCTAAGCATAGACGAGCGTCAGCTTCAGAAGAACTTTGTGGATGCGCTTATCACAGCTGCTGCACAGATGGAGGGAGTGAAGATTAACAAGCGTATATTCAATTCGCCTGCCATTATCGACTCGCCTGAATTTAACATGCCATGCCATAGCCTCAGCTCTGCATCACGCACTATAGACATGGGTGGAACACAGACTGCACGTGTGAGTGATGCAATAAGCATTAAACGTGGCGAATTGATTAGAATTCTCGGTTTGCTTAAGTCGAAGCGCCACTCTGGCGATACAGCCACACAGTTCCACTACGAGGACGTAATAATGCGTATACAGACAGCATTGGGACAAGAGATTAAGTAAAAATAGTAAGGATAACAAAAAAGAAAGAGAAAAATGAGAATGAGAACATTCATGCTATTGCTCATGGTTTTCACCATGAACATGCTCTCGGCACAAGAGCGCACTATCACGGGCATCGTGGTAGATGGCACAATGGGCGACGATCCATTGCCAGGCGCTACTATATCTGTGTTGAGCGGACCCAACAAAAAAGTTTCGCATGGAACGGTTACCGATTATGATGGTAAGTTTACGCTTAAGGTCGATGCCAAGGACAATTTGTTCTCTGTAAGATTCATGGGCTTTGAGACACAAGACGTGAAAATCGTTGCAGGAAAGAACGACTATAGAGTTGTGCTCAACACTGACGACAAGCTTATTGGCGAGGTGGTTGTTACTGGTTATCAGGAACTCGACCGCCGTAAGCTTACTTCGGCTGTGACTACTCTTAAGATTAACGAGGAGAAGATTGGTGCTGTAAACAATATCGACCAAGCTTTGGCAGGACAGATTGCAGGTCTTTCGTCTATTACATCTACTGGTGCTCCAGGTGCACCGGTTAAGATTCGTATACGTGGTACTGCCTCGCTCAACGGTACTCAGGAACCTTTGTGGGTACTCGATGGTATTCCTATGGAGGGTACCGATATTCCAAATATGGAGGATTTGAAGGACATCGACAACATATACCAGACATCTATAGCTGGACTTAATCCTTCAGACATCGACAATATCACAGTACTTAAGGATGCTGCCGCTACTGCTATCTATGGTGCAAGAGCTGCCAATGGCGTTATCGTTATCACTACCAAGAAGGGACGTGCCGGCAAACCGCTTATCAATTTCTCTGGCAAACTGACATATATGCCTAAGACAGATATCGACCGCCTTAACCTGCTGAACAGCAAGGAGAAGGTTGACTTGGAGCTTAGTCTTTTGGCTTCTGATTACACCTATCGCCAGAACAAGGGTGGTGTTGCAAGCATTCTAAACTCTCTTGGCGAGACCAATGCATATAAGACCGGCGGATGGGATGCGCTGAGCGAGACGGCACGCAACCAAATAAACCAGTTGCGCAACACTAACACCGATTGGAACGATATTCTCTTCCGCAATGCGCTCACACAGGAGTATAATATGAGTATTTCGGGTGGTGGCGACAAGAGCGACTACTATACATCTGTGGGCTATAACGACGAGCAAGGTACCGTAAAGGGTGTGGGCAATACCCGTTATAACATCACTCTTAAAACAAATTATCAAGTTAACAAGATGCTTAAAGTAGGTGCTTCGGTTTATGCCAACGAGCGTAAGCAGAACACATATCTTACCGACAGCAACGGATTCACCAATCCTGTATACTACTCGCGTCTGGCTAACCCCTACTTCACTCCATTCGACGAGAACGGCAACTATAACTATGATACCAATGTGCAGGGTAAGGAAGACTCATCACTTAACTTTAACATCTTTGAGGAACGACTCAATGCCAACAGCAAGCGTCGCGACCGTTCAATGATGGCTATACTTAATGCCGAGCTTAGACTTACCGACTATCTCAAGCTTACATCACAGTTTGGATTACAGGAGGATTCTTACTCGCTTAGCAAGTATGCCAACGAGAACACATACGCTATGCGCAAGGAGATACTATTCACCGAATATATTGGTGCAGATGGCGTTAAGAAGAGTTTCTTGCCTGATGGTGGTATGCACAAGACTACTGAATACCACAACCGTCAATGGACATGGAAGGCAATGGCTGAGTTTGTCAAGACATTCAACCGCATACACGATGTCAACTTTATGCTTGGTACCGAGGTGCGTCATGCCAAGTCTAACTCTATCTATAGTGTAGCTTACGGCTACGACTCGCGCACTCTTACAACACAACCTGTTATATTTCCAAGCCAAACATGGGCTGATGCCTATCCTCTGCATATAGAAACAGAATCGGAAAATGCCTACGTGTCTTGGTATGCCACTGGTTCTTATTCTCTCTTCAACCGCTATACATTTGGTGGTAGTGTACGTTTTGACGGATCTGACGTCTTTGGCGTTGCCAAGAAGTATCGTTACTTGCCACTCTACTCTGTCAGCGGTCTTTGGAGAGCAAAGGAGGAAAAATGGCTTAAGTCGGTTAAGTGGCTCGACAACCTTTGCTTACGTGCATCATACGGTTTGCAGGGCAACATCGACAAGAACACTTCACCTTATCTTATAGGTATTCTTAAGAAAGGCACTATCCTGCCTGGCACTACAGAGGATATCATCAACAGCGAGACAGCTCCTAACCCAAACCTTAAATGGGAGAAGACAGAGAACGTGAACGCTGGAGTCGACTTGGCTTTGTTAAACAATGCCATCACCCTGTCGGTAGACTACTACTATCGTCATAGTACAGACCTTATAGGCTTGAAGATGCTGCCTCTTGAGAGTGGATTCTCGTCTACTACCATCAACTGGGCAAGTATGAACAACAAGGGTGTAGAGATTGCTCTTGGTACACGTAATATCAAGACAAAGGACTTTACATGGACAACCAACTTGAACATTGGCTACAACGAGAACAAGGTTATTCAGGAGACTGTAGCACAGAACGCCACTTACCCTGGACGTGAAGGCTATCCCGTAGGTGCTCTATTTGCATATAAGACAGCTGGCCTCGATGCAGACGGCTATCCTCTATTCGTAACTAAGGATGGCAATAAGGTTTCTGCTACTGAGTTCCTTAAGCTTAACAATCATGGAGCAAGTACTCTTACAGCTGAAGAACAACGCAACCTGTATACATATATGGGTAGCACTGACCCTAAGTGGACTGGTGGTTTCATCAATACATTCGACTACAAGAACTGGCAGTTGGGCATCAACTTCATATTCAACCTCGGTATGAAGGTTAGAGTGCAGCCAAGCTATTCGCCTGCAAGCTACGACCGTGGATTGAATGTAAACCGCGATATACTTAATCGTTGGACTGCAGACAATACACAGGGCAAGTTCAGCAAACTGATGATAAGCACAGAGCGTCCACGCGAGTTTGTACAATACAACGAGTACAACCTCTACAGTATGCTCGACACATGGGTTAAGAGTTGCAACTACGCACGTCTGCAGAGCCTGCGTCTTGGCTACAAGCTTCCAACTCAGTGGATAAACCACATTGGCTTAAAGAGTGCTTCACTCTCGTTCGAAGCTCGCAACCTCTTTGTAATAGCAAGCAACTACGACAACTATCTCGACCCAGAGACAATGGGCAACCCATACGCTCAGCCTATACCTAAGAGCTTTATCTTTGGTGTAAACGTAAACTTCTAAAAAGGAAACGAGAGTTTGGAAAAGAAAGGGATATATAATTCTAAAAGATTGAACACAATGAAAAGAAAATATCTGATGGGCATCGCCATGCTCTTGGCTGCGTTGACACTTACCAGTTGCAACGACTTTCTCGACATCACCCCTACCGGAAAGGTTATAGCCAAGACAGGCAAGGAATATAGAGCCTTGCTAACATACGAATACAAGAACTTCCCTGAAGACCGTGGACTGTCTACATTGCGCAGCGACGAGATGACACTGAGCAAGGATGCAACATCATCAGAGGATTACGACTCATACTTTGACATATGGGCATGGAACGACCTCAAGCAACAAAGCACTACGGTGTCGTTTGGATGGCGTCGATACTATCACGCTATATATATAGCCAACTATATCATCGAGCATCAGACTAATATTACTGAGGCCACAAGCGACGAGATCAACCAGTTGGTGGGCGAGGCTTATATGATGAGAGCCTATTGCCACTTCCTTTTGGCTAACCTCTATGCCGAGCCTTATACACACTGCAATCCTGCTACAACACGTGGCATTCCTCTCTCTATGGTGGCTGATGTCAATGCTGTGCTGTCATGCAACAGTCTTGAGCAGGTATACCAGCAGGTGATAGACGACATAAACAATGCCAAGAAGTACCTTACTGTGGACACTTGGGACGAGGGCTTTACCTATCGATTTAATAAGATTTCGGCCGACGCACTATTGGCAAGAGTTTATCTATACAAGGGCGACTGGCAGAATGCATTGGCAGAAGCCAAGACAGTAATAGAGAAACATGGCACCTTGGAAGACCTTAATACATCTAAGGTTCTGCCTAACTACTACAAGTCGGTTGAGAGCATCGTTGCATTGGAGCAGGTTATGACCTCTGGATATATCAAGATTGGCGAACCCAACAAGGCACTTATTGATAACTATCGCACTGGCGACAAGCGCAAGTCTCTATACTATAAGGCTATTACTGCCAGCGCATACAGCCTTACCAAGTATGGTGATAAGGGAAATGACGGATACCGTTGCAGCTTCCGTTCTGCCGAGGCTTACCTCATAGCTGCAGAGGCTGCTGCTAATCTGGCTGCTGATAACGCTGACGCTACAGATAATAACCTTAACGATGCACGCACATATCTCAAGGATCTTATGGTTAAGAGATATGCATCTGCAAAGTATAATACATATGCCAAAGAACTTGACAATATGCAAAAGGCCGACTTGCTTAAGGCTATATACAACGAACGCACAGCAGAACTTGCTTTTGAGGGACATCGTTGGTTTGACCTTCGTCGCACCACTCGCCCTGCACTTAGCAAGAGCTATAAGGAAAAAAAGGGTGACGAAGAAATCGTACACAACTTTGAACTCAACGAGAACGACTCGCGTTATACACTCCGATTCCCGACCGAAGCTGTAGAGGCTAACCCCAATATCGAGAAGTGGAATAAATAACCGGAATAATCAGTACTCCAGTGCTTGACTTAAATTGGAGGGTGTATCAAAACTCAAACAATGCGGGCTGAAAGCCCAAATTGCTCCTGGCCCAGGGCAGCGCCGGGTAAACGGATATTATAATAATACGCCATGTAAGGGCAAAAGCATTCATTATCAACGCTTCTGCCCCTTCGGGGCGTACCACTTGAAACTTTTGACACACCCTCCATATATATAATAAGGTATAATATACATATATAATAAGGTATACAAACTAAAAAATTTTTAGCATATGAAGAAATTTACTTTTTCTGTTATGTTGGCATTGGCTACGATAGTTGCCAATGCAGAAGAGAATGCAGCTCCTACATGGACAGCCAACCTTGCTACAACAGAGCAGGTAGCCGACATGCAGCGTGGCTCAGCCATGACTATAGACAATGAGGGCAATGCCATTGTTACTGGTACTTATACTAAGGATATTGAGTTTGCAAGCAGCTATCTTGAGCCTATCGCAACAAGTGCTTTCATTGCTAAGTACGACAAGGCAGGAAACAAGAAGTGGGCTGCCGGATTGAAGGGTGCTGCCACCATTACAGCTGTCACCAACGATGCTGAAGGCAATGTATATGCTGCAGGCGTATTCGCCGATAAGGTTGAGATTCTCAACGGCAATGGCGACTCTAAGGAGATTATCAATGGTATGGATGGTAAGATTGCTCAGGTTTCTGCCTTCATCGTTAAGTATAATAAGGAAGGTGAGTATGTGACTTCAAAGGTTGTAATCCCAGAACAGGCTCGTAATGACGAGGGATACGGCGATCCAAACCCTAACTTCATCCCTTCTAAACTATTAGCATCAAACGGAAAGGTTTATCTTGCCGCTTCTTTCCAAGGCAACGTCAATATTAACAACCTTGCATTGGTTGGTCAGTACGGAAGTTTGTATGGCATTTACACATGGGATGTTCCTACTTTAGCTATCGTTTCATTGTCAGCTAACTTTGACAATGCCGAGCTTGTAGCACAATTGGCTGCAACAGATATGGAGACAGAAGTTGGTTACGGAGCTGATGAAGCCAATTTCACAACTGATGGCTCTAAGGTATATGCAGCCTTCGTGGCTTATGGCAACGATCTCACTTTGAAGTCGGCTAACGATTCTAAGCAGATTACCGACTTGCTTAATAGTGTGACAGGCGAGGAAACCAAATACGAACACGCCTATATCTTTGCTACTATCGAGAATGGCAACATCACAGCAACAAAAACCTACCACTCTAAGATTGACGACAATCTGCGCGATGCCAAGTTCAATACTATTGACCAGATGACTTTATACAATGGCAATATCTACTTGGCTGGTACATTCAATGAGACTTTCCCGTTTGATAATACCAAGGCATACGTTGGTGGTTGCGATACTTATATTGCAAGTATTAAGGCAACCGACTTGTCTAAGAATTGGGCACTTACAAGTGGTTACGATGAGGGTGATGTAAACAAGAAGGCTGAGGTTGTAACTGGTATGGCTGTCTTTAATGGTGATGTGCAGCTTACTGGTTGGGCAGAACAAACAAGCGGACATGTTGTAGACACTCCTCTCAACTTCTATATCGATATCGAAACTGTTCCTTCTGAGATGAAGGTTGAGGCTGGTACCGATGCTATCTTTGCCACCTCTGTAGCACACAACGATATTTATACTATCACTCAAAGTGACAACAAGGCTGACGAGAATCCTACAGAAGGCGTATATACATACAACTTCTACAAAGATGGAGAGGATACTGGTGTTAAGCAGCTCACTGCCAACGGCAACACTATCAGCTGGAATGGCAATACCATTACCCTCGCTAAGGCTGCCGACATCGAACTTTACACCGCAAGCGGTATGCTTGTAAAGAAGGCTAACAATGCTTCTTCAATGTCGCTCCAGAATGTAGCAGCAGGCATCTATATGGTTAAGGCTGGCAAGCAGACAATCAAGATTGTGAAGTAACAACCACAAATCAATCTGATATAATAAACATTAATAAAATAAGGGTGTGTAAAACTCAAGTCCACGAGTTTTATACACCCTTATTATATATCTAATACAATAAAATATTGCAAGAGCATCTACATACTTATATCGAACCAAATCTATGGGTGTCTCTATAAGTTTACGATTGAAGTATTCAAATAACTGTTCCATTTACTCTACTTTTTCTGCAAATATAGCAACTTTGCATGAGTTTTATGCAGCTTTTGCTAAAAACTGCATAAAGTTTATGCAACTTTAAAGAAAAACTGCATAAAATGATAGCAAATTCTAATTCTCCCTCTTATAATTCATCGGCGACATTCCCACTTGTTTCTTAAAGAATGTGCCGAAGGCTGATGCATTGGGAAAATTTAGATAATCGGCTATCTCCTTAATACTCTTATCTGTAGTAGAGATTAAGGAGATGGCCTTTTTTGTTATCGCCTTGAACACAAGTTGCTGAACGCTGTTGCCCGACACCGACTTAACAAGCGAGGTCAAGTATTTTGGCGACAGGCACAACCTGTCGGCATAAAACCTCACTCCCCTCTCCTTTATATAATATTGGTCTATCAACTGCATCAGCTGCATATATGTCTCAAGTTTTCTACTTGGCGCATTATCCCCTTCCTTCGACATTTCATGGAATATGCCGCAAAGCCTATACGTAAGCGATAGCAATAGCAGTCTACGTTCGTTAGCGGCAAAGACATTACTGTATCGGTTGCCCACAGCCAATAGTTCTGAGTATTTTGTCAACTCATCCTCATGTCCTGTGTGCATCACCCAGCACGCCCTTGGATTAAGCATCTCTATGAATCGCATCCCGACAACGGTACTGCCAAGGATGTCGCGTATAGAATCTACGCGATAAAGAATAATAACCACAGAGCAATCGGCACTTTGATTGATAACCGAAAAGTAAACATTGTGCGATATAAAAACTGTCTCGCCTTTGTTTACCACATATTCCACGTCCTCACAACTAAACTTAAACGTACCCGATGTGCACACTATAATGCCCACATCAGCAACGCGGAAGTTGTCAAAAAATGCTTTCGGAAAAGACTGTATATTACCACACGAACAGCAGATGTCCTCATTATTGGCCATCTGCTGTTCGAGTATATCTATGTCGTTATTGCTATTCTTCATTACTTTAGCCGTTTGTACGCGACAAATTTAGCAAAAATATATGGAATAACAAAATATCCTTAATTCCGCAACACTTTGATTTAACTTTATTTATAAGTTCCTGAGCAACAAA
>ERZ773165.1529-NODE-1529-length-13659-cov-17.588503_pt1 | contig 13659 bp, 9 predicted proteins | sample MGYA00581003_ERZ773165 | MGnify/ENA primary metagenome ERZ773165 (study PRJEB29015, sample SAMEA2737817) | human gut metagenome | biome: human gut; feature: human-associated habitat; material: faeces | place: China | collected 2012 ... | reverse complement strand
ATCAGGAGACTGTCCGCTGCATCGTTCTGACCGGCGAAGGCGACAAGAGCTTCGTTGCTGGTGCTGATATCGGTTCTATGAGCACCATGACCAAGGCAGAAGGCGAGGCCTTCGGCAAGCTGGGCAATGATGTGTTCCTGATGATCGAGCATTTCCCCATCCCCGTCATCGCAGCCGTCAACGGCTTTGCACTGGGCGGCGGCAACGAGCTGGCTATGAGCTGCGATTTCCGCATCTGCTCTGACAACGCTGTGTTCGGTCAGCCGGAAGTCGGTCTGGGCATCACCCCGGGCTTTGGCGGCACCCAGCGTCTGGCTCGTCTGGTCGGCATGGGCATGGCAAAGCAGCTGGTCTACTCTGCGCTGAACATCAAGGCTGACGAGGCTTACCGCATCGGTCTGGTCAACGCCGTGTATCCGCAGGCTGAGCTGATGGAGAATGTCCTGAAGCTGGCCGGCAAGATCGCAAAGAACGCTCCCATTGCTGTGCGCAACTGCAAGAAGGCAATGAACGACGGCATCAGCCTGCCCATCGAGAAGGCTGTTGAGGTCGAGGAGAAGCTGTTCGGCGATTGCTTCGAGACCCACGACCAGAAGGAGGGCATGGCCTGCTTCCTGTCCCGTGAGAAACCGAAGCCCAAGGCAGTGTTCACCAACAACTAATCCATTACATAATTTTTGATATTAAAGGAGAGATTTCCTATGAAGATCGGTGTTATCGGCGCTGGCACTATGGGTCAGGGTATCGCAAAGGCATTTGCACAGGTTGAGGGCAACACCGTTGCTCTGTGCGACATCAAGCAGGAGTGGGCTGAGAATGGTCTGGCAAAGATCAAGAAGGGCTACGAGAAGCTGGTTGCTAAGGGAAAGATGACTCAGGAGAAGGCTGACGCGATCGTTGCCGCCATCACCCCGGGCCTGAAGGAAGATCTGTGCGCAGACTGCGATCTGGTCGTTGAGGCTGCTTTCGAGGATATGAAGGTCAAGCAGACCACCTTTGGCGAGCTGGACAAGATCTGCAAGCCCGAGTGCGTCTTCGCTTCCAACACTTCTTCTCTGTCCATCACCGAGATCGGCAAGGGCCTGACCCGTCCCCTGATCGGTATGCACTTCTTCAACCCCGCAGACCGCATGAAGCTGATCGAGGTCATCGCCGGCTGCAACACCCCCGCTGAGACCGTTGAGAAGATCAAGGAGATCGCCGTTGCCATCGGCAAGAGCCCCGTTCAGGTCAACGAGGCTGCCGGCTTTGTGGTCAACCGCATCCTGATCCCCATGATCAACGAGGCTGCCTTCATTAAGATGGAGGGCGTTTCCGATATCGCTGGCATCGACACTGCCATGAAGCTGGGCGCTAACCACCCCATGGGACCTCTGGAACTGGGCGACTTTATCGGTCTGGACATCTGCCTGGCCATTATGGACGTGCTGTACAACGAGACCGGCGACAGCAAGTACCGTGCCTGCCCGCTGATCCGCAAGATGGTGCGTGGCGGCAATCTGGGCTGCAAGACCGGTAAGGGCTTCTACGTTTACAACGCAGACCGCACCAAGACCCCTGTTGACCAGCTGTAAGTTCTGATAAACATTTCTCCCGGCTGCGGGGAAAGCGGTCGGGAGGAATTTGTTTGCACCGGGCTATTCCGGTAAATGAAAAAAGACCTGTTAGGAGGATATAGCGATGGATTTTACTCTGTCCAAGCAGCAGCAGATGGTGCAGAAAATGTACCGCGAGTTTGCTGAGAACGAAGTCAAGCCTCTGGCAAAGAAGGTTGACGCAGAGGAATACTTCCCCAAGGAGACCGTCGAAAAGATGGGCAAGCTGGGCATGATGGGCATCTATTTCCCGACTGAGGTCGGCGGTGCAGGCGGCGATGTGCTGTCCTACGTCATGGCCGTGGAGGAGCTGAGCAAGGTCTGCGGCACCACCGGTGTCATCGTCTCTGCTCACACCAGCCTGTGCGCTGCCCCCATTTATGAGAACGGCACCCCCGAGCAGAAGGCTAAGTACCTGCCGAAGCTGTGCAGCGGCGAGTGGCTGGGTGCTTTCGGCCTGACCGAGCCGGGCGCTGGTACCGATGCGCAGGGTCAGCAGACCATTGCCAAGGAAGATGGCGATTACTGGGTGCTGAACGGTTCCAAGATCTTCATCACCAACGCCGGCTTTGCTGATGTGTTCATCGTCATCGCCGTTACCGATAACGTGCTGGATAAGCGCGGCCGTCCCACCAAGCTCTGCTCTGCCTTCATCGTGGAGCGCACCGACCCGGGCTTCTCTGTTGGTAAGGCAGAGGACAAGATGGGTATCCGCGGTTCTTCTACCTGTGAGCTGATCTTTGAGGATTGCCGCATCCCGAAGGATCGTATGCTGGGCGTGCGCGGCAAGGGCTTCCAGCTGGCTATGGCTACGCTGGACGGCGGCCGTATCGGCATCGCTTCTCAGGCTCTGGGCATTGCCGAGGGCGCTCTGGAGGAGACCATTGCTTACGTCAAGGAGCGTAAGCAGTTTGGCCGTGCCATCGCCGCTTTCCAGAACACCCAGTTCGAGCTGGCTGAGATGAAGGCTCGTGTTGAGGCTGCTAAGTATCTGGTTTATGCTGCCGCTCTGAAGAAGCAGCAGGCTATGGATGGCGCAAAGGTTCGTTACAGCGTCGAGGCTGCACAGGCTAAGCTGATCGCAGCCCGCACCGCAAGCGATGTGACCCGCCGCTGCCTGCAGCTGTTCGGTGGTTACGGCTACACCCGTGACTACCCCATCGAGCGCATGATGCGTGATGCCAAGATCACCGAGATCTACGAGGGCACCAGCGAAGTGCAGATGATGGTCATTTCCGGCGCGCTGCTGAAGTAAGGGAGGCAAGAGTTACAATGAAAGCAATTGTTTGTGTAAAGCAGGTTCCTGATACCTCCGGCAAGGTGTCCGTCAAGCCCGATGGCACTTTGGATCGTGCATCCATGGCAACCATCACTAACCCCGATGACCTGAACGCTCTGGAGGCCGCCCTGAAGCTGAAGGACGCCACCGGCTGCGAGGTCGTTGTTGTCACCATGGGTCCCCCGCCGGCAGAGGGCATGCTGCGTGAGCTGCTGGCCCGCGGCGCTGATAAGGCTGTTCTGGTTTCCGGTCGTGAGTTCGGCGGTTCCGATACCTTTGCAACCAGCCAGATCCTGGCTGCTGCCGTCAACAAGATCGGCGTTGGCCCCGAGGACGTTGTGTTCTGCGGCCGTCAGGCAATCGATGGCGATACCGCACAGGTTGGCCCCCAGATCGCTGAAAAGCTGCATCTGCCGCAGGTCACCTACGTTGCCGACATCCAGAAGGACGGCAACACCCTGACCGTGAAGCGTATGCTGGAGGACGGCTACATGATGGTCAAGGTGCAGACTCCCTGCCTGCTGACCTGCATCAAGGAGCTGAACGACCCCCGCTACATGAGCGTGAACGGCATCTTTACCTGCTACGACAAGCCCATGGAAGTGTTTGATTACAACGCACTGAAGGACGATCCGCTGATCGAGGTGGACACCATTGGCCTGAAGGGTTCTCCGACGAACGTCTTTAAGTCCTTCACTCCTCCGCAGAAGGGCGCAGGCACCATGCTGCAGGGCAACGATGTTGCTGCCCAGCTGGCTGGCATCCTGGCCAAGAAGCACCTGATCTGATGAAAGGAGCATAGGATTACAATGGCTGATTTTAACGAATACAAGGGCGTATGGGTCTTTTGCGAGCAGCGCCAGGGCGCACTGATGTCCACTGACTTCGAGCTGGTTAGCGAGGCCCGTAAGCTGGCCGACGAGCTGGGCTGCGAAGTCACCGGCCTGTTGCTGGGCGACAACGTTGAGGGCATTGCCAAGGAACTGGGCGGCTACGGTGCCGACAAGGTTCTGGTCTGCGACAGCCCCCTGCTGAAGGATTACACCACCGATGCATACGCTAAGGTCGTGTGCGATATGGTCAACGAGTACAAGCCTGAGGTGCTGCTGATCGGCGCTACCAACATTGGCCGCGACCTCGGCCCCCGCTGCGCAGCCCGTCTGCACACCGGCCTGACCGCCGACGCTACCCATCTGGATATCGACACTGCAAAGTACATCGACTTCCTGAAGGAGAGCTCCACCATCGACCTGTCCAAGCAGAAGTTCGATATGGAAGACCGTAACCTGAAGATGACCCGTCCCGCATTCGGCGGCCACCTGATGGCTACCATCATCTGCCCCCGCTTCCGTCCCCAGATGTCCACCGTGCGTCCCGGCGTTATGAAGAAGGCTCCCTTCGATCAGGCCAAGGCTGATGCCTGCCAGATCGTCAAGCCCGCCTTCAGCCTGACCGCTGAGGATATCAAGACCGAAGTGCTGAGCGTGGAGAAGGCTGCTGAGAAGCTGGTCGATCTGATCGGCGCAGACGTCATCGTCTCCGTTGGCCGTGGTATCAGCAAGGATGTCAACAAGGGCATCGAGCTGGCCGAGCAGCTGGCAGCCGCTCTGGGCGGCGGCGTTGTGGGTGCTTCCCGTGCCGTCACCGATGCAGGCTGGATGACCGCTGACCATCAGGTCGGTCAGACCGGTAAGACCGTGCACCCCAAGATCTATGTGGCTCTGGGCATTTCCGGTGCCATCCAGCACACCGCCGGTATGCAGGATTCTGAGTGCATCATCGCTGTCAACAAGAACGAGGGCGCTCCCATCTTCGGCGTTGCTGACTACGGCATCGTGGGCGACCTGTTCAAGGTCGTGCCTGAGCTGATCAAGCAGATCGAGGCAGCAAAGGCTGCTCTGTGATCGTCTGTTCCTGAGCATCATTCAATAGCATAGCCTGAATTGTGAGAGGTCGTTGCACATTTTTGTGCAGCGGCCTCTTTTTGCGTTTTTTAATGATGGAGCTGTTGTGCCGGACACTGCACAGCAGCTCCAATTTGCTTTCCATGGGAAAGGAGCGGAGAAGGGAATAGAACAAAGCGGCACAAAAGCGTACACAAAGCTTTGATATGCAAATAAATGTATATAAATGCTATAATATGCAAACTGGAACGCACCAGAACGCCCCCAAAAGTGTGCGATGCCTGTTGCACTCGGCTGATTTTGGGGAGAAGCGCAACACAACTGTAACGTTTTCGGACTGTTTGTTACGCTTGAGTTGCGATAAAAGGCCGAGATTTTTTAAAAAAATCTGTATTTTTTCCTTAAAACAGCCTCTGAACCTCTTGACGTCTGTATGGTTTTGTGATACTCTTGTGACACAAGAGTTGCGGATGTGATACGACAGAGTTGCAAATGAGTTGCAACATCCAACATCACACTGCATAAGGCAACAGACCGGAGGCAATCTTATGAAGCGTGCAATGAGTACCGTAAAGAATATCGCAGCGACTGTGATGACGCTGGCTGTGGTTTTTGGCTTTGCAGGCTTCAAGCCCGTCACCGCAAACGCCGCACAGGCTGCCGTTCCTTCTACTGCATCTGTGGAAGAAGAAAACTCTTACTTTGAGGAAGACGCCTACCAGCGCAGCTTCCTGACTCTGGTCAATAACGAGCGCGCACAGGCCGGTCTGGCTCCCGTTGCTCTGGGCGACAGCAGCCACAACGCCGCTGCAATGGAGCGTGCCGAGGAGCTGGCAGTTTCTTATTCCTACGTTCGTCCCAACGGTCAGCGCGATTTCACCGTTCTGGCAGAGAACGGCATCAGCGATGTTTCCACCGGCGAGAACTACATGGCCGGCTGCTCCACCCCCGATGCCGCAATGGATCAGTGGATGGCTACCGATTTTACCCGCGAGCGTATCCTGAACGCCGATGCTACTACTGTGAGCGTTGGCCACTACGAAGGCGGCGTCTACAATAACTACTGGGTGCTGATCTTCTCTTACCCCGAAAATTCCCACACTGAAAATTACCGTCAGGAAGTTTTGGATCTGGTCAATGCTCAGCGTGCAAAGTACGGTCTGACCGCTCTGGAAATGGGCAATGACGACCTGACCGCTGCTGCACAGACCCGCGCCGAGGAGATCGCCGTTGTGAACTCTCACGTCCGTCCCGATGGCTCCAAGTGCTTCACCGTCCTGAAGGACTACGGTGTCACCGATACCCCCACCGGCGAGAATGCCGCATGGGGCAGCGTCTCTCCTGAAGAGGTCGTCAATGCATGGATGAACTCCGAAGGCCATCGCGCTAACATCCTGAACCCTGAGGCTCGCAAGATGAGTGTTGGCTACTACTACAATAGCAACAGCACTTGGGGTCATCAGTGGATCCAGATCTTTACCAAGTGATCAACTGCTTTCTTCTTATAAAAGACTGGCGAGGCCGTAAGGCTTCGTCAGTCTTTTTATTTGTGCCTGTTTGTGTTATACTTATTCTGAATTATTATCAGGAGGATCTAACGTGGAGGATTACCGCACCGTCCGGGGCACGGCCACCGGCGAATACGAAGAGAAAAAGAGCCGCTTTATCGCGCAGCTTTCCTTTGCCGACAGCGAGGAAGCCGCCGTTGCCTTTCTGGAGCAGGTGCGGGCAGCCAACCGCACCGCGCGGCACAATGTTTACGCCTACCGCCTTCGGGCGGGCAACCGCGAGCGCTATTCCGATGACGGCGAGCCGGCCAAGACCGCCGGTACGCCCGCGCTGGAAGTGCTGCAGCATAGTGGCCTGACAGACCTGATCGTGGTGGTCACCCGCTACTTTGGCGGAGTGCTGCTGGGCACCGGCGGCTTGGTGCGTGCCTACACCACCGCTACCGCCCGCGCACTGGAGAATGCCGAGGTGGTCACGGTGCGCAGCGTGGTGGAGCTGCAGGTCACCGTGGACTACGCCCTCTACGAGCGTGCATCTCTGCTCATTGACGCCGCCGGGGCAAAACAGGCACCGCCGGAGTTTGCAGACCGTGTCACCCTGCGCTGGCAGATGCCGGAGCACACCGAAGCGCCGTTGCTGGAGCAGCTGCGAGAACTGACCCGGGGCAGTGCTCAGGTAACGGTGTCTGACCCGTTCTACGCACCATTTTAAAAAACAAAGTCTTTTTTGCAAACCGACACCGAACTTCCCCCTTCGACACTGCCGATGTGCTACAATTGCTGCAGCGCAGCAATTGGGATCGGCTGCGTGCAGAGGGGAGGGGGAGAAGCCCGAAAAATAAAAGGAGGATCTGTATGGATGTGCGCTGGAGAACCGAAGAGATCGAGCACCTCACCTTTGCACCGTGGGCGACCTTCAGCGATGCAAGCCGCGGCAGAGTCGTGCCGGAGCCGCAGGACCCGCTGCGCCCGGTGTTTCAGCGGGATCGCGACCGGGTGCTGCACTGCAAGGCCTTCCGGCGTCTCAAGCAGAAAACGCAGGTGTTCCTCTCGCCGGAGGGCGACCTGTACCGCACCCGGCTGACCCATACACTGGAGGTCTCGCAGATCGCCCGCACCATCGCCCGGGGTCTGCGCCTGAACGAGGATCTGACCGAGGCCATCAGCCTTGCGCATGATCTGGGACACACCCCCTTTGGCCACGCAGGCGAAAAGGCGCTGAACGATCTTTGCCCGGAAGGCTTCCACCATTATATGCAGAGCCTGCGTGTAGTGGATCGACTGGAAAAGGACGGCGAGGGGCTTAACCTGACATGGGAGGTGCGCAACGGCATCGTCACCCACACCAAGGGCACATGGGCGGCTACCCCGGAAGGGCGCATCGTGCGTCTTGCGGATCAGATCGCCTTTGTCAACCACGATATTGAGGACGCCGTGCGCGCCGGTGTGCTGGACGCTGCCACCCTGCCCAAGGACTGCACAGCGGTGCTGGGGCAGACCAAATCCGCCCGCATCACCACCATGATCAACAGCATCCTCACCCACAGCGAGGGGGATGTGCGCATGGGCACGGAGGAATACGAGGCGTTTCTCGCCCTGCGGGATTTCATGTACGCTACCGTGTATGTGGACAAAAACGCCAAGCGCGAGGAGCAAAAGGTGGATAAGCTTATCGCGGAGCTGTACGAGTACTACCTGACCCATGTGGACCGGATGTCCAACTTTTATGTGCAGCTGGCCTATCAGGAGGGGCGGGAGCGCGCCGTCACTGACTACATCAGCGGTATGAGCGATGAGTTTGCCATCCGCACCTTTGAAGAACTGTTCGTGCCCCAAAAATGGCACGTCCTTTAAAACTGGAGAGGTCGTTTAAATCAACATGATCCCACACGAATACATCGAGGAGCTTACCCGCCGCACCGACATTGTGGAACTGGTGGGCAGCTATGTGCAGCTCAAGCGCAAGGGACGTCTGTACGGCGGTTTGTGCCCCTTTCACAGCGAAAAAACACCGTCCTTCTATGTGTACCCGGACACCCAAAGCTTTTACTGCTTCGGCTGTCAGGCAGCCGGAGATGCCATCAGCTTTGTCAAAAAGATCAACAATATCAGCAGCGGCGAGGCCATCAAGATGCTGGCCTCCCGCGCCGGGATGCCGGAGCCGCAGGAGGACGACAAGACCGGGCGCCTGCGTAGCAGGGTGCTTTCCATGAACAAGGAGGCTGCCCGCTTCTTCCACGCCTGCCTGAACTCTACCGTGGAGGAGGCACGGCAGGCGCGCGCTTACTGGCGGCGGCGTGGGCTGGACGATAAGACTATCGTCCGGTTCGGGTTGGGCTATGCCCCCAACGACGGGCAGGCGCTGTACCAGTACCTGCGGGATAAGGGCTACAACCAGCAGGAGCTGGACGCCAGCGGTCTGTTCAAGCGCAGCCAGTCCGGGCGCATCTACTGCCTGTTCTGGAAGCGTGTCATGACCCCCATCTTTGACCTGCGCGGCAATATTATAGCCTTTGGCGGGCGCGTGATGGACGACTCCAAGCCCAAATACGTCAATAGCCCGGAAACGCTGGTCTACCACAAATCCGAGACGGTGTTTGCTATGCAGATCGCCAAGCGCAGCGCCTCCCGGCGGTTCGTGCTGTGCGAGGGCTACATGGACGTCATCAGTATGCAGCAAGCGGGCATTGATACCGCCGTCTGCGCCTGTGGCACCGCGCTGACCCCCGGGCAGGTGCGCATCATCAGCGAATATGCCGACGAGGTCATTCTGAGCTATGACTCGGATGAGGCCGGTCAGAAGGCGACCCTGCGCTCGCTGGAGCTGTTCCGCAACAGCCCGGTAAAGGTGGGCGTCTTGCAGATCCCCGGTGCAAAGGACCCGGACGAGTATATCAAAAAATATGGCCCGGAGCGCTTTCAGGCGCTTCTGGATGGGGTGGGCAACGCGCTGGACTTCCGGCTCAAGCGCCTGCGGGATCAGTATGATCTCTCGCAGGACGCACAGCGTCTGCAATATATAAAGGATGCTGTGGAAATGCTGGCAGAGCGCTCCAACCCCACCGAGCAGGAGGTGTACGCCGGGCGGCTGGCAGAGGAGACCAACATCTCCAAAACCGCTATTCTGGCGCAGCTGGGCACCGCAGCAAAGCGGGCGGGCGGCAAGTACCGCCGGGAGAAAAACCGTGAGCTGCTGCGCTCCGGCGAGATGGATCAGATCAAGGTACCATACAGCGCAGGCGGCAGTCAGGCGCTGGGCATCGCCAGTGCCCAGCAGCGGCTGCTGGCAGCCATCCTGCGGGAGCCGCGCTATCTAGAACTGGCCAAACAGCAGCTGACGGCGGAGCAATTTATCCAGCCGCAGCAGAAGGAATTATACGAAGCAATGCTCAATTGCAGCCGGGAGGGCGTGGAGCTCAGCCTGACGGCACTGCGGGCATTTGCAAGCGAAGAAGCATTGAATGAACTGAGCCGACTTGCGGCACAATACAGCGATGTGAACTGCACCCCGGAGGATATCCATCTGTATCTGGACAGGATCGCCCGGGGCATGCCGGTTGCAAGCAAAGCTGCTGCAATGTCCGGCGATGAGATCACACAGTATCTTCAGTCGATGCGCGAAAAAAAGCAGGGGACGCTGCCCGAACAAGACTGATCCCTGTTTTCCCTCCGGCTGGAGCTGGAGAGAAAAGGAGCAGGAATCATGCAGAAATTGTCGCAAACGGAAGAACTTGCCCGCAGCCTTGCCGCAAAGGCTCGCCGTCACACCCTGACCCCGGAGCAGATCAGCCGCGCCATGGAGGAAGCGGATTTCGATGTTGTACAGCTGGACGAGCTTTACGCGGCGCTGGAGCAGCGGGGCGTTCATCTGGCAGAGGAGGAGCCTGCCGAGCTGCCTGTGCTGGATGATGCCCAGATCGGCAGGCTGGAAAATGAGCTTTCCTCGGAGGGAGTGGCGCTGGATGACCCGGTCAAGACCTATTTAAAGGAGATCGGCCGGGTGCCGCTGCTGACCGCCGGGCAGGAGATGGCGCTGGCAAAGGCCGCCCGGGCAGGGGATGCAGATGCCCGCCGCGCTTTGAGCGAGGCAAACCTGCGGCTGGTGGTATCGGTAGCCAAGCGCTACGCCGGGCGGGGACTGCCTTTTTTGGACTTGATTCAAGAGGGCAACCTCGGCCTGATGAAGGCGGCGGAAAAGTTTGAGCCGGAGCGGGGCTTCAAGTTCTCTACCTACGCAACCTGGTGGATCCGCCAGTCCATCACCCGCGCCATTGCGGATCAGGGACGCACCATCCGCATCCCGGTGCATCTGGTGGAGAGCATCAACCGGGTCAAGAAAACGGCAGGCGACCTGCTGCACAAAAATGGGCGGGAGCCTACCGTGGAGGAGATCGCCGCCGCACTGGATATGGAACCGGACAAGGTGCGGGAGCTGCTGCAACTGTCGCAGGAGCCCATCAGTCTGGAAACGCCGGTGGGGGAGGAAGAGGACGCCCATCTGGAGGACTTTATTCAGGACGAAGATGCCGGTGTCCCGGTGGACGAAGCCGGGCGCCAGCTGCTGCGGCGGGAACTGCTGCACGTCCTCAAAAGCCTGACACCCAGGGAGGAGAGGGTCATCACTCTGCGCTTTGGTCTGGAGGATGGCCGTGCCCGCACGCTGGAAGAACTGGGCAAGGAGTTCAACGTGACCCGGGAGCGGGTGCGCCAGATCGAAGCAAAGGCGCTGCGCAAGCTGCGCCACCCCAGCCGCGCAAAGCTGCTGCGGGATTATCTGGACGAATGAGCATTCTATATGATAGGACGAGACTGCCGCACGGCATTTTGTGCGGCGGTCTCTTTTTTGCAGTAGGAAAGTGCAAAAGTCACACTTCCGGGCACAAGGGTAAAGATAGACAAATTGCACAAGGGGTTTATGAACAGGAACGTGCAAAATAAAAAAATCAAGTACTTGGAAGACAAACAACTACACGCTGCCGGGCGTGCGAAAACAAAACGAAAATTAAATTTATTTCAGCAAAAAACTGAAAAATGGCTTGACAACAGGACTTTTTGGGTGTATACTGCGTTAGTATCACATAATGGACTAGTGCGCCAAAAAGGGAACAGCGATGGCTGCCGCTTGAGGGGGTGCCCCGAAAAGTTTGTGCAAAACGCCGGAACGTTCCGCAGGACGCGGGTCGAATTATGTGTGTCTGCTCAAATTTGACCCGTGTATACGACATCCCGTAGAATATAAAAGTAAGGAGTGGTTGATTTTATGATGAAAGTCAAGCCCGTTAAGCTCGGCAAAACCGAGCGCATGAGCTTCTCCCACATCGACGAAGTCATCAGTATGCCGAACCTGATCGAGGTGCAGAAGAACTCGTATCAGTGGTTTCTGGATGAAGGCCTGAAGGAGGTCTTTCACGATATCGGCACCATTGAGGACTACACCGGCAATCTGGCACTGAGCTTTGTGGACTTCCGGCTGGATAAGGAGCCGAAGTACAGCATCAAGGAGTGCAAGGAGCGCGACGTTACCTATGCAGCCCCCCTGCGCGTCACCGCCCGTCTGCTGAACAAGGAGACCGGCGAGGTGAAGGATCAGGAGATCTTCATGGGCGACTTCCCCCTGATGACCGACGCAGGCACCTTTGTTATCAACGGTGCTGAGCGTGCGATCGTCAGCCAGCTGGTCCGCTCTCCCGGTGTGTTCTACGGCCATGCTAAGGATAAAGTCGGCAACGACCTGTATAGTGCCACTATGAACCCCAACCGCGGTGCATGGCTGGAGTACGAGACCGATGCCGCCAACGTGTTCTATGTCCGTATCGACAAGAACCGTAAGCTGCCCGTCACGGTGCTGTGCCGTGCGCTGGGTCTGTCCACCAACGAGGATATCCTGAACTACTTCGGCGAGGACGAGCGCATTCTGGCTACGCTGGAAAAGGATACCACCAAGAACCGTGAGGAAGGTCTGCTGGAAGTTTACCGCAAGCTGCGCCCCGGCGAGCCTCCCACGGTGGAGTCCGCTACCAGCCAGATCGATATGCTGTTCTTCGATCCGCGCCGGTACGACCTGTCCCGTTTCGGTCGCTACAAGATGAATAAAAAGCTGTCTCTGGCACGCCGCATCATGAACTATGTGGCCGCAGAGAACGTGGTGGATCCCTTCACCGGCGAGATCCTCGTCGAGGCTGACAAGAAGATCGACCGCAAGCTGGCTGAGCAGATCGATGCCGCCGGCGTGGATCTGGTGGTGCTGAAGATCGATGATCCCATGAAGGATAAGCCCCACAAGGTCAAGGTCATCACCAATGGCTGCGTGGATGCACAGGCCATCATCGACAACTACTACCCTGCATTCAAGGGTGTGGATGTCAAGGAGTGCGGCATCAACGAGCGCTGCAACCTCAAGGAGCTGCGCAAGATCCTTGATAACGCTTCCAGCGCTGAGGAGGTCATGGAGAGCCTGAAGAAGGATCACGACCTGCTCATCGGCCGTACCGTCACCATCGACGATATCCTGTCCTCCATCAACTACCTGAACGATCTGGGCTACGGCATTGGCACCACCGATGATATCGATCATCTGGGCAACCGTCGTATCCGCAGCGTGGGCGAGCTGTTGCAGAACCAGTTCCGCATCGGCTTCTCCCGTATGGAGCGCGTCATCCGTGAGCGCATGACCCTGCAGAGCCAGGATCAGAGCGTTATTACTCCGCAGGCACTGATCAACATCCGTCCTGTGGTGGCAGCTATCAAGGAGTTCTTCGGCTCCTCTCCGCTGTCTCAGTTCATGGACCAGAACAACCCTCTGGCTGAGCTGACCCACAAGCGCCGTCTGTCTGCTCTGGGCCCCGGCGGTCTGAGCCGTGACCGCGCAGGCTTCGAAGTCCGTGACGTTCATTACAGCCACTATGGCCGTATGTGCCCCATCGAGACCCCTGAAGGCCCCAACATCGGTCTGATCTCCTATCTGGCATCCTACGCCAAAATCAACGAGTACGGCTTCGTGGAGGCTCCCTACCGCAAGGTCAAGAAGGTCTACGACGAGAACAACAACCTCATCGAGCAGGTCGTCACCGACGAGGTGGAGTATATGACCGCCGATGTGGAGGACGAGTACGTTGTGGCACAGGCCAACGAGCCGCTGGATGAAGGCAAGCACTTTGTCCGTCCCCGCGTGTCTGCCCGCCGCCGCGACGAGATTTTGGAAATCGACGCAGAGAAGGTCGATTATATGGACGTTTCTCCGCGAATGATGGTTTCTGTTGCTACCGCCTGCATTCCCTTCCTGGAGAACGACGACTGTAACCGTGCGCTGATGGGTTCTAACATGCAGCGTCAGGCAGTGCCTCTGATGGTCACCCAGCAGCCCATCGTTGCTA
>ERZ773165.1521-NODE-1521-length-13735-cov-37.218129_pt1 | contig 13735 bp, 9 predicted proteins | sample MGYA00581003_ERZ773165 | MGnify/ENA primary metagenome ERZ773165 (study PRJEB29015, sample SAMEA2737817) | human gut metagenome | biome: human gut; feature: human-associated habitat; material: faeces | place: China | collected 2012 ... | reverse complement strand
GTATCCGCGACCGGAGACGTATCAACCGGTGCATCGGTCTGCGGGGTAAATCCAAGGATCTGCTGTACCGTATCCAGGGAAACGGCACCACTGCTGCTGGCGGCAAGCAGTGCGTCCACTGCCATGGCCTGTACGCTGCGCTCAGCGGAAGCCAGACATTCCTTAAATGTGGTGACGGCTTCATCCGTATTTTTCGGTGTCTGTATATTGGCAGAAGCTGCTTCCTGCAGCCTGGCTGTCTGTGTCTGATCAATATAAGGTAAAACTGTTACACCCATGATGTTCCTCATCTTTCGTTCGCTTAATCTAACATTCGATCATGCATATCATATCATAATCTGTGGAAAAATAAAAGGAAAAGGCGAAAATTGCTTGAATTTGTAAAAGAGTTGTTGTAGCATAACATCAGACGAAAAAGTGTAGATAAAGGAGCCAGATTATGGAGAAAAAGCCGTTTGTAACAAAGAGTCAGGTGGAGGAGATCGTTAAAACATACCCGACACCGTTTCATTTATATGATGAAAAAGGCATTCGTGAGAATGCAAAAAAAGTAAAGGAAGCTTTTGCATGGAATCCGGGATTCCGCGAGTATTTTGCAGTGAAAGCAACCCCAAACCCATATATTTTAAAAATTTTACAGGAATATGATATGGGATGTGACTGTTCCTCTTACACAGAACTGATGCTTGCAAAGTCCTGTGGATTTGACGGAAAGCATATTATGTTTTCTTCAAATGATACGCCGGCAGAGGAATTTGCCTATGCGGATGAACTTGGGGCAATCATCAATCTGGATGATTTCACCCATATTGATTTCTTAGAAGAAACGATCGGTCATATTCCGGAGACCATCAGCTGCCGTTACAATCCAGGCGGAGTATTTGAACTGAGCAACGGAATCATGGACAACCCTGGAGATTCCAAATACGGCATGACAAAGGATCAGCTCATCGAAGCGTTTAAGATTTTAAAGGATAAGGGAGCAAAGCATTTCGGTGTCCATGCATTTCTTGCCAGCAATACCGTCACAAACGAATACTATCCGAAGCTTGCAGGAGAACTGTTTGAACTGATTGTGGAATTAAAGGAAAAGACCGGATGTGATATCAGATTCGTAAATCTTTCCGGTGGTGTGGGAATCCCTTATACACCGGACAAGGAGCCGAATGATATCGCTGTCATCGGAGAAGGTGTGCACAAAAAGTTCGATGAGATCTTAGTTCCGGCAGGACTTGGGGATGTATCCATTTATACCGAGATGGGACGTTTCATGCTCGGACCTTACGGATGCCTTGTGACGAAGGCCATCCATGAGAAACATATCTACAAAGAGTATATTGGTGTGGATGCATGTGCAGCAAACCTGATGCGTCCGGCAATTTACGGGGCATATCATCACATTACGGTTCTTGGAAAAGAAAATGCACCATGCGATCACGTGTATGATGTGACAGGAAGTCTTTGCGAGAACTGCGATAAGTTCGCGGTTGACCGGAAACTGCCAGAGATCGACATGGGAGATTATCTTGTGATCCACGATACCGGAGCACATGGATTTTCCATGGGATATAATTACAATGGACGTCTTCGTTCTGCAGAATTACTGCTCAAAGAAGACGGAAGTGTGAAGATGATCCGCCGTGCAGAGACACCGGAAGATTACTTTGCAACATTTGACTGTTTTGATGATATCAGGATCACAAAATAAAAGAGTTAGGATGTACAGATAAAATAACAGAGGACGCAAATCCCGGGGAAAACGGGATGCGTCCTCTGTTGGTTTAAGAAAACGATGTGCCGCAAAAAGAAAGACCTCAGATTTCCGATTGGAAACCTGAGGTCTTTTATATGCCGGCAGTGGGACTTGAACCCACACGATGTTGCCATCAACAGATTTTGAGTCTGCCTCGTCTGCCAATTCCGACATGCCGGCGCGAACAAATATTATATTAACATATGAAAGACGCATTTGCAAGCCTTTTTATGATTTCGGGAATAGGACTTTTGGTTCATTGACAGAAGTTATCATATATGATAACTTTAGAATACATGAGCACGATTTATAAAGGTGTAAGGGGGCGGATATGCAGGAACATAATCACGCCAGACAGGAAATTGCAGCCCAGCTTCGGCAGGTGCGAAAGGAGCAGGGGATGACACAGGAACGGCTCGCAGAAAAAGTCGGTACCAGAAAGTCAAATATTTCCCGTCTGGAGAGCGGGAGATATAATCCGAGTCTGGACTTTTTGGAAAAAGTTGCAGGAGGACTTGGCAGGGAGATTGAGGTAAAAGTCACGTAAGGAGGAAGATGCAAAAAGCATGACGATGAAACTTGGAAATTATAAGGATAACGACGTGGAACTGTGCCGTACCACCAATTCCAGAGTGAGTACACATACGGCGGAGGCACTGCTTGAACAGCACATTCCATTTACAAAGAACAGTAAAAAGATTCCTTTTTTCAAGAGGGAAACCTACCAGGGGGCAGATACCCTCTGGGTGATCACCATCAATCCACGCAGATACGGGCAGGCACGCCGCGTGATCGATGGTATGGATCGTGCATACCGGGAGCGTCTGGTGTTATCCAATTACTAGAATGAAATTATGATAAAAATGTGAAATGCGTTTTAAAAGCAGAATGAGTGTGGTAAAATTCTATTCAGATAAAATCGTATGAAAGCGATGGAAATGGAAGGAATGGAAGGAGCCATACTCATTTTTATGTTAGGGAACATGGAGCAGACAGTCGCACGCAAGCAGACAAAAAGGGAGAAAAACAACGCACAGAAACGGACAGAAGGGTGGAAACAGAAGGGCATATGGCTGTTTTGGTATGCCGTGGTTCCGGTGTTTGCTTTTTACCTGATGGAGTGTTATGAACACAATCCGTTTGCGGAAGTGCGTGTGGGAGCACAGCTTTTTAATATTTTTTTGTTTGAGCTGATCGGATGGATGTTATATTTTCTGACCGGAAGAATGTGTTTTGCGTCCAGAGTGCTGTACGGACTTGCTGTGGCGTTTGGAATTACCAATCATTATGTGATGAAATTCCGTTCCACACCGTTTGTTCCGTGGGATCTGTTTTCGGCTGGAACAGCAGCCAGTGTGGCTGGAAACTATGATTTTACACCGGACCGGCGCATGGTGATTGTTACACTTGTTTTTATTGCATTATTTGTGCTGACCTGCCTTTTTAAAAAAGGCCCGCGTTTTTCCTGGAAAATAAGGCTGGGGAGTATCGTACTGGTGGGACTGGTATTGTGTACATTTGTCAATGCCCTGCAGCAGGAATCGTTTCAGACAAAACATTATCTGTATCCGTTTCTGTTCACACCGGCATATATGACAAAAGTAAATGGCATGGCGGTGACCTTTGCCATGGATCTTGCCTATGTGGCAGTGGAACGTCCGGCAGGATACGATGCGGATGAAGCAAAAGAGACACTGGCGAAATACGAAACGAAAACAACAGAAACCGACACACAGGATCTGCCCAACATCATTGTCATCATGGATGAGGCATTTTCGGATTTAAAAGTGCTGGGACCGTTAGAAACCAATGAGGATTACATGCCGTTTATGCACCGGATGCAGCAGGGGGAGAAAAACACGGTCACGGGATATGTCCAGACATCTGTGTGTGGGGGAAACACTGCGGATTCGGAATTTGAATTTCTGACAGGCAATACGATGGCATTCCTTCCGAACGGAAGTATTCCGTATCAGCAGTACATCAAGAGCAGGACACCGTCTTTAGCAGGTTATCTGAAATCCTTAGGATATGCGACCTATGCACAGCATCCGTATCAGGCCAGCGGATGGAACCGGGATAAAGTGTATCCTCTGCTTGGATTTGACAATCTGGATTTTATGGAAGATTACAGGGATGTCTCCTATGTGCGCAATTATATCAGCGATGCATCGGATATGGAGCACATTATAGAAACTTATGAGAAAAACAAAGCCTCTGGCAAACCGGCCTTTATTTTCAATGTGACGATGCAGAATCATGGCGGATATACCGATACCTATATGAATCTGACGAATGATATCCAGTCACAGTATGCCAGCGAACCGCTCAATCAGTACCTGACACTGATCCACAAGACCGATCAGGCACTCGAAAATCTGATTGATTATTTTTCCAAAGTGGATGACAGGACGATCATCGTATTTTTCGGGGATCATCAGCCGAATGATACAGTGGCTTCTGTCGTGGAAAACGGGGCACAGGTAGAGACACAAAAACGTTATCTCGTACCTTATCTGGTGTGGAGTAATTATGGGATCGAGGGAGCGAAAGATAAAAATACGAGTTTGAATTATCTTGCGGCGCAGGTACTTACCGCAGCAGGAGTGCCAACGAATGCATACCAGAATTACCTCTTAAGTCTGAGCAAAACTTACCCGGTGATCTCTGCAGCGGGGCAGACAAAAGGGATCGGAGCCGATGAAAAACAGCTTCAGACTTACAAGAAGCTTCAGTATTATCAGTTGTTTGAAAAAAACAAGGAAAAGGATGAGTAAGAACATGAAAAAAATGATTTCGCGGATGGTGTCGCACCGGTCATTTCCTTATGTGATGGCATTTCTTATGCCATTTATAATCTGTGTGGTCATCTGTATCGGAAACGGGGTATATCCTTTCGGGGATAACTGTATTCTGCATATCGATATGTATCATCAGTACTGTCCGTTTTTTACAGAGTTTCTTCATAAATTAAGAACCGGCGGAAGTCTGCAGTATTCCTGGAACCTGGGACTGGGATCGGATTTTGTTTCCCTGTATGCCTATTATCTGGCGAGTCCGCTTAATTTTCTGATCGTGCTCTGCCCGAAACATTATGTGATCGAGTTTATGACGATACTGGTGCTGGCAAAGATTGCCCTGTGCGGACTGACTTTTTTCTTATTCTTAAAATATCATTTTCATCTGATTGGAAAAGACTCAAAACTCCATAAAAATCAGGTGATTCCGGCACTTGTATGTTCTACGGCATATGCATTGTCCGGATTTGTGGCAGCCTACAGCTGGGATATCATGTGGATGGACTGCATCCTTCTTTTTCCTCTGATCATGGTGGGACTGGAAAAACTGGTACGGGAGCAGAAACCGGGACTGTATTTTGTGACACTTGCATTGTCGGTGTTTGCAAATTATTACATTTCCATCATGATCTGTATCTTTCTGGTGTTTTATTTTATTCTTCTCTTTTTTACGCAGAAAGGAGGAAAACTGAAAGCATTTTTACGGTTTGCATGGTATTCCCTGCTGGCAGGGTCTGTCTCGATGGTACTGCTATTGCCGGAGATCGCCGTGCTTTCTGCTTCCGGGTCTGCTGAAGACAGCTTTCCGAAAACGCTGGAGTGGTATTTTTCTGTTATTGCGGAGCTGGGGCGTGCGGCAGCCGTCACTACAAGTTATACGGGAAATGATCACTGGCCGAATCTGTATGCCGGGGCATTTACCCTGGTACTGGTATGGCTGTATGTGCTGAACCGCAGAATCTCCTGGAAGGAAAAAGTTCCGCGTATGCTGATGCTTGTCTTTTTCCTTGTGAGCTTTGCGGATAATCAGCTGGATTATATCTGGCATGGCATGCATTTTCCGCAGGCGTTGCCGGGCAGACAGTCATTCCTTTACATTTTTGTGCTTCTGGTCATGGGATTTGCAACGATCCGCAAATGGAAAGGAACCAGATGCTGGCATATCATCATAGCAGTGCTTGCCGCACTGACACTGATGGTTCTCTCCGGATATTACGGGGATGAACTGGTGACGGAGTACATGGCTGTAGTTATTACCATGCTCTTTATCCTAGTTTATGGAATCCTGCTTCTTTTGCTTAAAATTGCCCCGAAGAAAATGCGGATAGCCCTGCGGGAAGCTGCCTTTTGTGTTGCCATTGCAGAACTGGCAGTCAATATGGCGGTAACCGGGCTTGGCGTTACCAGCCGCGTGGCATATACGGATAAACAGGGGTACTACGAAGATCTGCTGCAACAGGCAAAAGAGGATAACGGAAATGACGGATTTTACCGGGTGGAGGACAGCGGGCGGAAAACCAAAAACGATGACAGCCTGTACGGATACCGTTCGGCAACCATATTTTCCTCCCTGATGAATCTGGATGTCAGCCATCTCTTCCAGAGCCTGTATATGGAGGGCGGAAAAAATTTCTATTGTTACAATGGTGCTTCCCCGCTTCCGTCAGCCATGTTTTCGGTGAAGTATATGCTTTCCTCTAATCCGGTGGATGAAAGTCCACTGCGGACACTTGTGGGAAGCAGCAATGGAAATTATCTTTATCGGAATAACTACTGCCTGCCGCTTGGCTATATGATGAGCGAGAAGGCAATAAAAGGCTGGGAATCTTCCATGCTTGATAGGATCGGTTCCCTGAATTCCCTGGCACAGCAGCTGGGCGCAAAAGGAGACATGCTTTATCCGGCAGCTTGTACACAGTCGCAGGCAGCCGGGGATACGACAATTGATATATCTGAGGATGGATATTATTATGCGGATTATGTGACCTGCAACGCGGATTCCCTGACGGTATCAAGAGATGACGGATGGACGCAGCAGTATGGAAAGACCACCCACCGGTATCTGCTGGATCTGGGAGAGTGCAAAGCCGGAACAAAGATCCATATTACCAATCTCAATGTAGAAACGATCGAATACCATGTGTACCGCCTGAATTTCAAGGCCATGTGCACTGCATATGAGACGCTCAGCGAACAGACCATGTCACTCGAAAAAATGACAGATCGCAGGATCGTTGGAAGTATCGATGTCAGGCAGGCGGGAAGACTGATTCTGTCGGTACCGGCAGATGAGGGATGGACGTTGTATGTGGATGGGAAAAAGACGAAAATAAAGCCTTTCGCAGATGCACTCATTGGTGTACACTTAAAAGAAGGAACGCACAAAATCGAGCTGCGTTATACCACACCGGGCGTACAGATCGGAGCTGCCATCAGCATAGCTGCGCTTCTGTTATTCCTGTTTAGTATGTGGATAAGATATAAGACAAGGGGGAAACATGGGGAAAAAATGCATCAGTATCGTCGTACCGATGTACAATGAGCAGGAATCTCTGCAGATTTTGTACCGGGAATTAAACCGCGTGACACGGGAAATGGGCGATTATGATTTTGAATATTTATTTGTCAATGACGGATCGAAGGATGCAACACTGCAAAAGATCCGGGAACTTGCAGCAGAAGATGAGCGCGTGCACTATCTTTCTTTTTCCCGCAATTTTGGAAAAGAAGCGGCGCTGCTGGCAGGATTGTCCTATGCAAAGGGGGATTATGTGACGACGATGGATGCGGATCTGCAGGATCCGCCATCGCTCTTGCCACAGATGGCTGCGATGTTAGAAGCCGGAGACTGTGACAATGTGGCAACCCGCCGGGTGAACCGGCAGGGAGAGCCAAAGATCCGTTCGTTTTTTGCACGCATGTTTTATAAAGTTATGCGGAAACTTTCCCACATTGAGATTGCAGACGGGGCAAGGGATTACCGTCTGATGAACCGTGCAATGGTAGATTCCATTCTTTCTGTCAGTGAATATAACCGGTTTTCCAAAGGAATCTTTGCCTGGGTCGGATATGATACCAAATGGCTGGAATTTGAAAATGTAAAACGTTCTGCGGGAGAAACCAAGTGGAATTTCTGGAAACTTGTGCGCTATTCGTTTGATGGGATTATCAATTTTTCGGATGTTCCGCTGAAGATTTCCTCGTATCTGGGGCTGGTGCTCACCGTGGTTTCTTTTATTGCAATCATCGCGGAAATCGTACGCGCATTGGTATTCGGGGATCCGGTTGCCGGCTGGCCGTCGCTGGTATGTATCGTGACATGCATTGGCGGAATCCAGCTGTTTTGTATGGGAATTATGGGACAGTATATTGCAAAAACCTATATGGAAGTCAAAAGACGTCCGCATTACATCATAAAGGAGAGTAACTGTACCCGGAACAAAAAGAACAACGCACAGAATTGACGCAGATATGCTTTTTCTATATAATGATACAGAAAGACTGCACTGCATTTGGGATGCCGCGCAGTCAGATCATAACAGGTGAGGAAGAATATGCGAAAGATAAAACGCTTTTTGAGTGCCCTGCTTTGTGGGGCATTTCTTATAACAGGAACGCTTGCCGGAGTCAGTGTGCGTACAGATGCAGCAGCCAGCAGTTATGCCGTGCAGCTGCGTGCGGCAGGATTTCCGGATAGTTACATCAGTGCACTTTCCGCACTTCACACAGCATATCCGCAGTGGCAGTTTCAGGCGGTTAAGACCGGGCTTGACTGGAATACCGTGGTCAGCAAAGAGAGTGTAAACGGAGTCAATCTTGTTCCGAAGACCGGAAATGACGCAACCAAATCCACCGCAGACGGTGCATATGACTGGACCACCAATGTGTGGACGGTCTATGACGGATCTTCGTGGGTCGGTGCTGATGCAGACTATATCGCTTATTATTTAGATCCACGGAATTTTCTCAATGAAACCGATATTTTTCAATTTGAAAGTTTAAGTTTCAGCAAGGTGCAGACCAGGCAGGGAGTTTCTTCTATCCTGAAAGGAACCTTTATGGAGAATATGGTTGAGGACAGCGACGGATCTGCGCTGGATTATGCGCAGGCATTTATGGATATCGGTGAGGAAACCGGGGTCAGCCCGTATCATCTTGCATCCAGAGTGCGTCAGGAGCAGGGGTTAAAAGGAACCAGTTCCCTGATTTCCGGAACTTATAGCGGTTATAAGGGGTACTATAACTATTTTAATGTGGGGGCAGCGGGCATTACCTCCACACTGGTCATCAAAAACGGACTGGCATATGCAAAAAAAGCGGGATGGAATACCCGGTATGCAGCACTTGAAGGAGGCGCAAAAATTCTGGCGAAAAACTACATTGGCGTGGGTCAGGATACCTTGTATTTCCAGAAGTTTAATGTAGTAAACAAGAAGAATCTGTACAGCCACCAGTATATGGCAAACCTTGCGGCTGCTTACAACGAGGGCAGAAAGCTTGGACAGGGGTATGCGGACAAGCAGCAGGCATTTGTATTCCGTATTCCGGTTTATTCCGGTATGCCGGCATCAGCAGTGACATTTACAGCCAGTGGAAATCCGAATAACTATCTGAAATCGCTCAGCGTAACCGGACAGACACTGACACCGGTATTTCGCGGGGACACGACTTCGTATTCCCTTCTGGTGGACAGCAAAGTTTCTTCCGTTACCATAAGTGCATCACCGGTAGCTGCGAAATCTTCTGTGACGGGAACCGGCACCAAAAAACTTCAGACGGGAACCAATACGTGTAAAGTTACCTGCAAATCGGAGAGCGGAGCATCCAAAACCTATACGCTTACCATTGTAAAGAAAGCTGGTGCAGTGGCAGAGACCGAGAGGACTTCCGTGACTTCGAAAACATATCAGTTGAAAAACAAAATGGTTACGGGGATTGCGCCGGGAACAAAGGCGGCAGCATTTTTAAAAAAACTTAAAGTGACCGCGGGAACGGTCAAACTGTTCAGTGCATCCAAAAAGAGTGTTACCGGAATCGTTTCAACCGGCAATGTTCTGCAGGTGTATGACAGCAAAAACAAGAAAATTTCTTCCTATACGCTTGTGATTTATGGAGATGTAAACGGAGATGGAAAGATCGACAAAACAGATCTGAACCGTTTGAACAGGCATCTGAATGGTACCCAAAAGCTTACCGGATGTTATCTTAAGGCCGCAGATACAAACCGCAAAAAAGATGGGGTCAATGTGCTTGATCTGGTATATCTGAACAAACATCTTCAGGGGAAGATCACCATTCAGCAGTAAAAGAAAGGCAGAACATATGAGACAAAAAAGCAAAGCAAAAGGAAAACGGATACTGGGAGTGGTACTGGCACTGGTATTTCTGATCAGTTGTATCATGACACCGGATGTGCATGCACAGGCGGAGAGCATGATCATTGCTTTAAGCGCCAGATCCGTGAAAATAGGAGATACTCTGGCAGTGACAGTGACACTTCCGGCAGGGGTGACGGGAACGGTAAATCTGACATATTCCAAAGATCTTTTTACTTATCAGTCAGCAACAGCGGAAACCAGTGTAAATGCAGGCACGGTTTCTATGACTCTGGGAAGTTACGGTTCCGGAAACAAACGTGCAAGCGGAACTGTTAAATTTAAAGCAGATGCGGCGGGAACTGCAAGTTTTGCCGCATCCGCACCATCTGCGGGCAATCAGGAAGGGGACCGCGTGGATGTGGGAGGTGCAAGTGTATCTGTAGCTGTTGAAAATTCGGCAGCGGCAGCAGATGACAAATCAAAAGACAATACGCTGGCATCCCTGACGATTTCCGAAGGAACCCTTTCTCCGAAATTTCAGTCGAAAGTTACCGAATATCAGGCAAAAGTGGGAGATCAGGTGACATCGCTGGCAGTCAGCGCACAGCCAAATGATGCTAAGGCATCTGTGATCTCGGTCAGTGGGGCAGACAAACTGAAAACCGGTGTAAATAAAGTACAGATCGTCGTGCAGGCGGAAAATGGTGTGAAAAAGACCTATACCATTCAGGTGACCAGAGGAGCTGCGCAGCAGGAATCACAGGATACACAGCAAAAAGGAGAGACACAGGCTCCGGCAGACGGGCAGCAGTATTTTACGATTGACGGAACAAATCTCTATCTGACAGACAGTATTCCGGATCGCTATGTTTTGGATGGCTTTGTCAAAGATACAGTGACTTTGTGGGAAAATCAGTATCCGTGCATGCGCAAAGACGGAATAGACACACCGCTGAGACTTTTGTATCTGGTGGATGAAAACGGACAAAACGGTGCTTTGTATATGCTGGATCTGGATGATCCGGAAGAAATTTATCCGTTTGTATGTATGAACTATAACCAGTATAAGCATACCATAGGGGAAGAGACAACATCTGCAGAAGCTTCTACCCAGGAAGGGGAAACGGGCCTGTTCCAGAGTACGGAAAGCCAGATGCGGCTGATTCTTTGTGCGTTCGTTGTGGTTGTACTGATTCTTCTGATTATCATAGTGGTTCTGATCGTCAAAAGAAAAAAAGATGATGACGATTCTTATGATGATTTTTATGACGATGATGATGACGATGAGGATTACGATTACGATGATCCGGACGATGAAAAACTGTATGAAACGGATGATCCGGATGACACTGGGATATCCAAGCGTTACGGAAAGGAAACATTCCGCAAAAAAGGCGGATTTATGCATAAACTGTTAGAGGGTATTGAGGATGATCTGGACGATAATCTGGAGGATGACCTGGATGATCCGGAAGAAGATACCGATGACAGGGAAAAAGAGCGGGAGAAGCGAAAGGACCATTACCGGGATGCAGATGATGAAGATATCATGCTGCAGAAAGAACTGGCAGAAGAAGTTCGAAGCTCCATGCTCGGAAGAAAGAAGAAAACAACCAAAAAAGATACCGATGACGATATCGAATTTATTGATTTGTAGAATTGTAACAGGAGGTATAAATTTTGATTCCATATACAGATAAGGCGAAAAAAGCTCTGAATTATGCGAACCGCCTTTCCCGTTCGTCCGGCTGCAACTATGTCGGAACCGAACATATTCTGGCGGGGCTGCTCAAGGAAGGAACCGGTGTAGCAGCAGAAGTACTGACAGCCAATAATGTGGAACTGGAAGCACTGCTTAAGCTGATTGATGAACTGGTTGCGGCAGGTGAGGAGGTGACGGTGGCAGACCGTGACGGATATTCTCCGCGTACCCAGATGGTGCTGGATCGTGCCAGGGAGATGGCAGACCGTTTTGACAGTGAACGGATCGGAACCGAACACCTGCTGCTTGCCATCATAAAAGAGGGGGATTGTGCAGCTTCCCGGCTTTTAAATACAATGGGAGCCAACCCACAGAAACTTTTTGTGGATATTCTTGCTGCGATGGGAGAGGATCCGGCACAGTACCGGGAAGAAATCCAGCGTGGAAGAAATGAGGAGGCAACACTTACCCCTACGCTCGATCAGTATTCCCGCGATCTGACAGCTATGGCGCGGGCCGGACGGTTAGACCCGGTAATTGGCAGGGAAAAGGAAACCGAACGGGTGATCCAGATCCTGTGCCGCAGAGGCAAAAATAATCCGTGTCTGATCGGAGAGCCGGGTGTCGGTAAGACAGCGATCGTTGAAGGAATTGCACAGAGTCTGGTAAACGGAAACGTACCGGATATTGTGGCAGATAAACGTCTGGTATCTCTGGACATGTCCGGACTCGTTGCAAAATCCAAATACCGCGGGGAATTTGAAGACCGTATTAAAAAAGTGATAAATGAAGTGGAAACGGCTGGGAACGTGCTGCTGTTTATTGATGAACTGCACACGATTATTGGCGCAGGTGGAGCAGAAGGTGCACTGGATGCGTCCAATATTTTAAAACCGGCACTCGCACGCGGAGATGTGCAGGTGATCGGTGCAACCACGATCGAAGAGTATCGCAAGTATATTGAAAAAGATGCAGCACTCGAGCGGCGGTTCCAGCCGGTACAGGTGGAGGAACCGACAGAGGAAGAATCCATTGAGATTTTAAAAGGGCTGCGAAAGCTGTATGAAAAGCATCATCATGTGCAGATTATGGATGAGGGAGTGGAAGCATCCGTGCGTTTATCTGCCCGTTATGTCAATGACCGTTTTCTGCCGGATAAGGCGATTGATCTGATGGATGAGGCAGCTGCAAAAGCACGGCTTGGAATGATGCATGGATCGGATGAGATGATGCAGTTAAACCGCGAGATCCATCAGACGGAACTGGATATGGAGCATGCGCTGCAGGAGGGAGATATCGAGAAAGCCCGCACATGGAAAGAGACACGGGAGAGCCTGCAGGCATCCAGGGAAAAACTTGAAAAAAAGAACCGCCGCGTATCCAAAAACAAAGTTCCGGTGGTGGGCGAAAATGAGATTGCCGATGTGGTGGCTGGATGGACAAAGATTCCGGTCAGCCGTCTGACAGAAAGCGAGGCATCCCGTCTGCAGAAACTGGAAGAAACACTGCACAAGCGCGTGATTGGACAGGAAGAAGCAGTATCTGCAGTTTCCAAGGCTGTCCGCCGTGGTCGCGTGGGACTCAAAGACCCGAAGCGTCCGATCGGTTCGTTCCTGTTTTTGGGACCAACCGGTGTCGGAAAGACGGAAGTTTCCAAAGCACTGGCAGAGGCTGTGTTTGGCAACGAGGAATCCATGATCCGGGTAGATATGTCGGAGTATATGGAAAAGCACAGTGTATCCAAAATGATTGGCTCCCCGCCAGGATATGTGGGCCATGAGGATGGGGGCCAGCTTTCGGAAAAAGTCCGCAGAAATCCGTTTTCTGTGATTTTGTTTGATGAAATTGAAAAAGCCCATCCGGATGTGTTTAACATCTTACTTCAGGTGCTGGATGACGGGCATATTACAGATTCCCAGGGACGCAAAGTAGATTTCAAGAATACCATTATCATCATGACCAGTAATGCGGGCGCACAGTCGATCATCGAGCCGAAGAAGCTTGGCTTTGGTGCAAAAGAAGATGAAAAGCAGGATCACGAGCGGATGAAAGCCAGCGTGATGGAAGAAGTCAAACGTATTTTTAAACCGGAGTTTTTAAACCGTATTGATGAGACAATTGTATTCCGTGCGCTGAACAAAGACGATATGAAAAAAATCATCGG
>ERZ773165.1508-NODE-1508-length-13826-cov-2.840317_pt1 | contig 13826 bp, 10 predicted proteins | sample MGYA00581003_ERZ773165 | MGnify/ENA primary metagenome ERZ773165 (study PRJEB29015, sample SAMEA2737817) | human gut metagenome | biome: human gut; feature: human-associated habitat; material: faeces | place: China | collected 2012 ... | reverse complement strand
CCTTGTGCTCAAAGACGTCGTCCTCGGTGTCCATGGTGGTGTGGCCGGTCCAGGGCTCGAGCGCCACAAACGGGGCGTCGTTGGCGGCAGACCACACGCCGATGTACTTAAAGCCCTCAAAGTCGATCTTGACGCCGTGGCCCGACTTGCGGCCGCGCAGCGTGAGCGTGGAACCCGGGACATCGGTGAACATGATGGCATCGTTATCGAAGCTGCGGTGCGTGATGGGCAGCACGTCCGAGTTATCGGGAGCCTTGTAGCTGCCCTCGAACGTCATAAGACCGTCGGGCGTGATGATGGGGGCCTCGTTAGTCCAAGCCTCGGTAAACGCCAGCTCGTAATCCTCGAACGCCTCGTCTTCGGCACCGGGGGCGGGCACGTTGAATGCAGGATGACCGCCCACCGAGAACGGCAGGGCCACGTCGCCGGTGTTGGTGACGGCAAAGGTCTGCGTGAGCGTGGCGTCGCCGGTCAGGGCATAGGTCATGTTGAGCTTAAAGTGGAACGGGAACGCCTTGAGCAACTCGGGCGTGTCAGTGATCTCGTACGTTACCGAGGAGCCATCCTCCGAAACCTCGACCAACTTGTGCTCGACGATGCGAGCGAGTCCATGGCGCGGCATCTCGCAGGTGCCGGCCGCAGACGTCGCCGTGTTGTTGCGCAGCGAGCCCACAATGGGGAACAGAATGGGCGCGTGCTTGCCCCAAAAGGCCGGGTCGCCCTGCCACAGATACTCGTTGCCGTTGAGGGCAAGGCTCGTGAGCTGGGCGCCCATGGAATCGATGGCCGCGGTAAGGCCGCCGCGCTTGATGGTAGTGACGGTGGACATGCTACTTCCTCCAATAGTAAACAACGGTGTCGAGGGCTATTGTCCCACTCTTGGCGGCGGGGTTGAGCGACAGGTGCAGTTATTGAGCAATAGCGTAAAGGTCAAACCCGCCCTGTGGCGTGCTATCGACCGTATCGGGCGCCTGTGAATTAAAGCTCACCGGAACCATGCGCTTTGAGGCGCGGTAACGCGTGCCGTCGGTGGCGACGGGCGGCTCATCGACCGTGAGCTCGTAGTCGCCGGGCTTGAGCTCGATACCGTCACCTTCGGAATTGACGTATTGATACTCGTCGATTGCTTGTCCCTTGAGCGTGCGACCCACGATATGGACGAGCATCTGGCTGTCGCCGCGGGCGGCGTCCCATGTCGCACCGTCCTTAACCTCGACCGACACATGCACCGAGCGCGTGCGGCTGAGCGATTGCTCGACAGACATCTCGACCTTGGCGGCGTCTTGGCGCTGCTGCTCGACATGACCCCAGATGCTGCCGATCGCCGAGCAAGCGATGACGCCGGCCATAAAGGCGATGAGAATGGGGCCGAGCGGAGAGCGACGGCCCGCGTCTTCCTCGCGAGCCAGGTTGGGGCGATGGGTGGGGGCGGGCGCCTGGGCACCCTGCGCGGGCACGTCGAGTATGCTGAAGGATGCCGTGCTGCCGGGGTCGATGGTATGGCGCGGCTGTGGGGTCTTTGCCGGCGAGATCGACATATCAGCCGGCTCGCCGAGCGTGGCCGTGGCATCGGCCTTTGCCTCGTCGGCCTCGGCCTGGGCCCAAGCCTGCTCAAAGGTCAGGGGATCGGAGGCGGCGTCAGGCTCGACACCGGCATCGTTGCCGGTCTCGTCCTCGTCGCTCGACACGTCACACGGCGCGGGCTCGTCCCACTCTTCGTCCGGAGCCTCGCCCTCGCTATACCACCATTCAAAGTTATCGATATCCATACGGGGCGCCCCCTTGGCCTCGCAAATAAACACTTGCTAGCCTTATACCCCCAGATGACACGGGAGCTCGCCGGCACAGACAGGAAAAGCGTCACAACATTCGAGGCTTTTCCTCGTTTTCGAGATTTTCATCGAATGTTGTGATGGTTTGGGCGGCAGCCATGCCGCGAATGTGACAAAGGGACTGTCCCTTTGTCACATCTGGAGGGTAACGGGGATTTGGATGCAGCAAAAGTCCTCTTGGTGGGACTCGTCGTAGCTCGTGGTATCGAGGTAGCAAAAGTCGAAAGCGTTGCCAACGGGCTGGAGCGCGTGCTCGTCCATGCAGGCAACGATGGCGCGGATGCCCTCGGGCTCGTACGGCATACCCCAGCGGCTCATGCACAGGTATGTGCCCTCGGGCAGCACTTCGATGCCGATCTCTGCCAGCTCGGCGGGATCGCTCGGCAGCAGTTCCTCGACACCGCGCGGCAGCACGGCAAAGGAGCCCGCGCCGGCGATAGGGTCGTCGGAATGCAGCGCCTCGCGACGCAGCATGGCACCCCAGCCGCGCATAGGGCGCGTGCCCGTCAACGCACGCGTGCGCAGGATGGCCCGCATGAGCGTGGGGTGAAGCATCGAGCGGCCGCGCTCGATATCGCCTGGAAACTCCTCAAAGACCACGAAGCGGCGCTCGAACTGCTTGAGCTCCGGCTTGCCCTCGCGCTCGCGCCAGTAAACTGCCTCGTCGTAAAAGCTCAGACGCTCCTGCACGCTCGCACGCTCGGCTTTGAGCCCGGCAATCTGCTCGTCGAGCGCCTGCACCCGCGAGCGCAGGTGGTCGGTCATCTCGCTAATGTCGAACGTCGAGGCTAGGCGGTCGATCTCATCGAGTTCGAGCCCTAGGTCGCGCAGCATGCAGATCAGACGCATGAGCGGGATCTGCGTGGGCGAATAGAAACGGTAGCCTTTTTCGTTAACCACGGCGGGCTTAAACAGGCCGATCTTGTCGTAGTAGATGAGCGTTTGGCGCGAAACGTTAAACAAACTCGCCATCTCGCTAATCGCATACATGCCCGTCTGCATAGGTCCTCCCGACACATCCTTTTTGCGCACAAAGCCCGCCGCCCACAGGGGCAGCGGGCTCAAACACTACTCGTATCCTACCCTAAAGACGCCTATGACCAGCGCTTATAGTTTGCGCATGACACGCCGACGGCCTCGAGCGCCTTGGCGGCGATGTGGTGCACCGCGTCATCGAGCGTGGCGGGGCCGTTGTAAAACGTGAGCATGGGCGGCATGAGCATGACGCCCGGTACGCGCGCAAGGCGCGCCATGTTGTCGACATGAATGGCGCTGAAGGGCGTCTCGCGCACCATGAGCACCAGGCGGCGCTGCTCTTTCATCTGCACGTCGGCCGCACGCAGCAACAGATTGTCGCTGTAGCCGCTCGCGATGCCGGCGAGCGTCTTCATGGAGCACGGGGCCACGATCATGCCGTCGACCGGATAGGTGCCGCTTGCGATGGCGGCGCCGATGTTCTTGTTGTCGTAGACCACATCGGCATGCGTGGCAAACTCGTCGAGCGTCATGCCGAGCTCCTGCTCGATGGTGATCTCTCCCCCGCGCGTGACGACAAGCGCCGACTCGGCACCTGCCTGGCGCAGGCATTTGAGGCACTCAAGACCCAGCGCGGCACCGCTGGCGCCAGACACGCCAACGACAATGCGACGGGGACGGATCACAGGATCAGACATAGCGACTCCTTACAACAAAATGGCAGCTATAGGTCAGGCAATGTCAGCGAGCGCGCGCCTGGCGAGGCAAGGTGCCCCGAAACAAGAAGGCATAGGGCTTATGCCCATGCCTTCGCAGATGAGGGGCAGATTGCCCGCCAGGCGCGGGCGCAGCGTCGAGTGGTCCGACGTTCGGTAGAACGCCGGAACCTTAGAAAGCAATCTCCTTGGCCCACTTGTCCTTGTCGATCTCCATGAACTGCGAGCGAATGAAATTCTTCTTGAGGTCGAACGGAACCGTGCAGTCGAAGATGGCCTTGCAGGCGATGCCGTGCTCGCGAATCGTGGGGTCGAACGCGGGGTCGTTGGACGGGTCGAGCACGTGGCAGTGGCAGCCGGGGATGGTGATGAGGTCGACGTCGGCCTGGAAGCGCGTGGTCATGGCCCACATCACGTCGCTCATATCAAAGATGTCGACATCCTCGTCAACCAAGATCACATGCTTGAGCTCGGAGAATGCCGAGAAGGCGAGCATGGCGGCGTTGCGCTGACGGCCCTCGTCATTTTTGCTCGACTTCTTAAACTGCATGATGGCAACGAACTTGCCGCCGCCGCAGGGTGCAGCGTGGACGTTGAGCAGGCGGCCCGGGATAGCGGTCTCGACCATCTTGTAGATGGAAGCCTCGGTGGGGATACCGGCCATGGACACGTGCTCGTGCGAAGGGCCGATGCAGCTCTCCATAATGGGGTTGACACGCGTGGTGACGGCGGTGATCTTGATCACCGGGCAGACCTTGGCGCCACCGGTGTAACCGGGGAACTCGGGCATGGCGTAGCCGTGGCCGTTGACGTCCTCGTTGATGGTCTCGTCGTGCATGAGGTAGCCCTCGAGCACGTACTCGGCATTGGCAATGCACTTCTGCGGAACGGTGACGCAGTCGGCAAGCTCGACGGCGTGGCCGCGCAGGGCACCGGCGATCTGCAGCTCGTTGAAGCCGAGCGGCGTGGTGGGAGCCTCGAAGCCGCAGCACATGTACACGGCGGGGTCCAGACCGATGGAGATGGAGATGGGCATATCCTCGCCACGCTGGCAGTACTCGTCAAAGAACGCGCCCAGGTGACGGCTGCCGGGGGTAATCCACATGGCGAGCTTGTCCTTGTCGACGCAGGAGAAACGGTGGATGGTCACGTCGGACTGGGAGCCGTCGGGGCTCGTGCCGTAGGCGAGGCCCATGGTGATGTAGGGGCCGCCGTCGACGGGCGTGTTGGTAGGAGCGGGAACGATCTTGCGCAGGTCAAAGCCCTCGTCGGTCGCCTTATATACGACCTCCTGGCAGTCGATGTGCGCACCCTCGGCGATCTGCTCGGGTGCGATCAGGTTCTCGAAGCGCTTGCCGATCTCGAGGCCCAGGTGCTCCTCGTCCAGGTCGAGCAGGGCGGCAACGCGCTTGCGGCTGGCAAGCATGCCGATGCAGACCTTGGCATCGTCAAAGCCCTTGACGTTGTTGAAGACCATCGCCGGACCCTCTTTGGTCGGACGCATAACGGTGCCGCCGGCACCGACGTGGCGATAGACGCCCGAGACCTCGGCGTCCGGATCGACCTGGGTGTCGGTCTCGAGCAGCTGGCCGGGCATCTCGCGCAAAAAGTCGAGTGCAGAACGCAGGTCGTGAATCTGGGAAGCATCGTTGACGGACATGGGTGTTGCTCCTTTCGGGAGAGTGCCCGGCGGCGGTGTACCGCCGGGCTGGGTAACGTAATGGGACCGCAGCGCTCATGGGTGGAGCACTCGACCACTCGCAGCTCATGCGCTCAGCTGCCTACAGCCAGAGCGCTCGGCCGCTTACATCAGGCCAAAGAGGTGGAACCAGGCGGCCTCGACCAGCACGACGATAAAGACGACCGCGGTAAGGGGAATGCCCATGCGCATGGCTTCTTTGGAGGTGTAGCCGCCGGCGTCCTTGCCCTCGCCGATAAGGATCGGCAGGTTATGGAACGGCAGGATGTAGTGGATGTTGATGGACGTGAAGACAATGAGCGCCACGGCGAGCGGGCTCACGCTGGAGCCGGCCGCGAAGCTGATGAACGCCGGCACGCACACGCCGAGCACGGCCATGACCGAGCCCATGAACATGTGGATGATCATGGAGAGCGCGGCGACAAGCAGGGCGAACAGGAAGATGTTCTCGGGCACGGAGCTGGGAAGCACGACATCGGCGATCCAGGCGTTCATGCCGGTGGCACCGCCCACGGAGCCCACGGCCATGGCGGCCGTCAGGAACATGAGGGACTTGATGTCGACAGCGTTCCAGCTGGCGGGGGTGAGGACCTCACCGACGATGGGCATAGCGAGGGCAACGCCGATGGCCAGGGTGACCCAACCGATGTAATCGCCCGAGACGGTGAGCCACAGCGCGATGGCGATGACAAGCCACACGATGGTGCGGATCTCCTTGACGGAGAGCTTGCCGAGCGCAGCCTGCTTGGCCACGATCTGCTCGCGATCGTAGACGAGTTCCTTGCTGGGCTTAAAGAGGAAGAGGCCCAGGAACAGGGTGCACAGCAGCGCGACCAGCATGGGCACACTCATGTACAGGAACCAGTCGACAAACGACGGGCTCATGCCGCCGGCCTCGGCGCTGTACTGCGCAACGAGCGGGTTGAGCGTGGAGTCGCCCGTCAGGAAGAACATGGAGCCCGGGGCGGCAGCGGCAAACACGAGGAAGCCGAGCTTGCCGCGGTCGTCGTCACCGTAGCCGGCGGACTCGGCGATGACCGAGACGACGGCGAGGATGAGGAAGGCGCGGGGGAACGGATGCGGGATCAGCAGCGACAGCACAAAGGTGAGCGCGAAGATCGAGATGATGAGCGACTTGGCGTCGCGCACGAACTTGAGCATGAACGCATAGGCGATGCGCTCGCCCAGGCCCGACTCCTTGACCGCGCTGGCGATGAGGTAGGCGCCGATGACGAGCCACATGGTGGCCTTGGTCCACGAACTAAACGTGGAGGCGACCGTCGCCGAGATGCTCGCGGCGCCCGTGTCGTCCACGCACACCTTGAACAGAACGAGCAGCGCGCAGTAGAGCAGGCCCACAAAGCCCGGCTGCGCCACGCCGCATGCCCAGAACACCACCGTGGCGAGCGTCAACGCCAGACAGGTCTGACCGCCGACCGTGAGCTCAACCGTCGAGCTCAGCTCCGCCAAAGGAAGAAACTTCACCAGCAAAAAGACAACGATACCCAGCACAAAGCCAATTTCGCGCTTGGTGATCTTAAACGCCTTCTTTTCCGCTTCCATCTCCCCACCTTTCTTGTTGGGGGCGCTCCGGATTCGCAGCCACGTTGCCGCTTAAAAAGGGGCGCCCGTTATCGGACGCCCCTTACGTTGCGCTGTGTTGTTGCAATACAGTCAAGCGGGATTTTTTGGATGGGAAGCGATCCCCTAGACAAAAACCGTCCCAACAATCGACGGTTTTCCTCGTTTTCGAGTTTTTCGCCGAATGTTGGGACGGTTTGGGGAACCAGTCGATCCCAGATGTGACAAAGGGACTGTCCCTTTGTCACATCTGGAGGGCCGTGCGGATGGATGAGGTCTCTAGAGCCTCGCGGAGCCAGGGGGCCAGCTGCTCGGGGTAACCCTGCAGATAGCCGTCGAGCTCGGACGGGGTCACGCCACGCACCTCCGAGATTTCCTCTTGGTTGATATGCAGCTCGCCCGGCTCAACATGGGCAAGGTAGACCTCGCACCATTCGCACTCGCAGCGGCCGTCGCCGTGGTCCTCGCGGTAGACGATATGGCCCAGATGTTTGAGATCGCCCGGCTCGCGCGCGACGCCGAGCTCCTCGCCCATGCGACGAGCGGCGGCCGCGGCAACGTCCTCGCCCGGCAGCGGGTGGCCGGCGCAACCGTCGGCAAGCACCCCACCCCAGAGGCGCTTGAGCTTGCTGCGACGACAGAGCAGCAGGTGTGCGTCTTCGCCCCGGCCCTCAACTAGAAGCGTCAGAAAAGCCTGGTGCAGAATGCCCTCCCCCGTATGGGCCTCGATGCGGTCGACGGGGCCGAGCGCCTCGCCGGTCGCGGCATCAACCGCCACGACCTCGGCACCCGCGCCGCCCTCATCCCAGCCGGCGCGCAGGATGCGCGTGGCGGCCTCCTCGAGCGCGGCGATGAGCTCCTTGGTGGTATCGAGCATGCGCTGCAAGTCGTTCGCGGTCGCCTGCTCCACATGAAATCCCGTGCTTGCAACGACCGGCACACCAAAGCGCGTGGCCAGCGCCGCCGCGATATCGTGCGCCGGGATCTCATCTCGATGGCACGGAACGGCCAGGATGCTCACCGTCGCCGTACGGCCGGGCTCGGGGCGCGGAATGGCCTGCGCCGTAGCGCCCAGGTGCGCGAACTCCGGCGAGCAGGCGTACACCGCCATGCCTCGCGGCGTCACCGTCAGCTGGGCCTCGAGCGCAAACTTGCCCTCGCCCACTGCAACCTTTGTCGTGTGCATACCCATGGGATCTCCTGTCACCCGCGATGTACCTGAGACCATCTTCGCCTGTATTGCGACTATACAGGCAAACGCAGCCTGCGACAAAGGGGGCAGGCACCTGACACATTCTGTTAGAGTTGCAGGGATTGAATCCCGCTTATTCATGCGACATTGGAGTGACAACCTTGACCGCCGCAACCACGTCTAAAAGTAAGTCAACCGCCGCCGCGCTCTCCCCCGCGCGCACCAAGCTCTGCCTGGCGCTGCTTGTGCTGTTGGGATTCTCGCTCGGCTGCTCGGAGTTCGTGGTCATCGGCATCGAAAGTGACTTGGCGACGGAACTCGGCATATCGCTTGCCACTGCGGGCCAGCTCATCAGCGTTTTTGCACTGGTCTACGCTATCGCGACGCCGGTGCTTGCGCTCAGCACGGGGCGCTTCCGTCGTTACCAGCTGCTCGTGTGCTACAGCATTATCTTTGTGCTCGGCAATCTGGTCATGGCGTTGGCGCCCAACTTCCAGGTACTGTTTATCTCGCGCATTGTCCTGGGATCCGTCTCGGGCGCACTGCTCGCCGTGGGCGTGACGTACATCCCCGAGCTGCTGTCCCCGCAGCAAACCTCACTTGCCATCTCGGTCGTGTACGGTGCGTTTTCCGTGGCGATGGTCTTTGTCACTTCGATCGGCAAGTTTGTGGCCGACACGCTCGATTGGCACGTGGCCATGTACGGCACGCTGGCCTTTGCCGTTTTGATCTGCGGAGCGCTTGTGGCGTTTATGCCGCGCGCTGGGCAGACCGATGAGCCCGCCACCTTCCGCGAGCAGGCGGGTCTGCTACGCGAGCCGAGCATCATCACCGGCATGCTCATCTTTTTGTTTGGCGTGGGCTCGGTCTACGTATTCTACGGCTACGTGACGCCTTATCTTGAGCAGGTGCTGGGCATGGGCACGGTCGAAGCCAGTACCACGCTTATGGCCTACGGCGTGTTCTGCCTGATCTCGAACATCCTGGGCGGATGGATCGATGCGCGCTTTGGCATGAAGGCGCTACTCGTGACGTTTGTGCTGCAGGCTGCAGCGTTACTCGGACTGTTTGCTGTGGGCGGCACCATGCCGCTCGCGCTGGTCTTTGTCTTTAGCTTGGCACTGCTCATGTACCTGTTCTCGGTGTCGTGCATCACGCACTTTATGGACGTGGCACGCAGCCGCCATCCCAAGTCGATGGTACTCGCAAGTTCGGTTGAACCCATGGCGTTTAACGTCGGCATCTCGTTTGGCACCGCGGTGGGTGGTGCCGTGGTGAGCGGAGTTGGCATTGCCTACGTTGGCGCGGTTGGTGCCGTGTTCTCGCTTGTAGCCTGGGCGCTCACGCTGGTGACAATTAAGCTGGCACGCTGGGAGCGCCACCGCGGGTAGCGCAATTGCGGCCAAAAGCCGCAGCACCGCCCACCATCTTTTGACCGCCTGGCGTTCGCTCCTGCAGCCATGCAACACGTCGTCTGCCGCCCAAGTCAGCATCTTTCCCGGCGCTATTTAACCACGCAAAACGCATCCTGTTAAGATTATCGCTATCGTTTTTCGCAATCTGAAAATCGATAGAATCGCAGGTAAAGCTTTCGTAGTCTGAAGTGGTCAATCCACACGAAAGGGGTTTACCACATGGACAAGAAAGCAGTTGTAATCGCCGGGGCCGGCAGCACCCACACTCCCGGCATCATCCAGAGCCTATTGCAGAAGAAAAACGAATTACCGCTGCGCAAACTCGCCCTGTACGACATCGACGAGAAGCGCATGCATCTCGTCTATGACATCATGAAGCAGTTCATCGAGCAGGAAGCTCCTGACATCGAAGTTGTCGTAACGACCGATCCCGAAAAGGCATTCACCGATGTCGACTTCGTCTTCGCGCAAATCCGCCAGGGTGGCCTTCAGATGCGTCGCCAGGACGAGCGCATCCCTCTCAAGTACGGTTGCGTAGGACAGGAAACCTGCGGCGCCGGCGGTTCGATCTCCTATGGCATCAGGTCCATCCCCGGCGTCTTCGACCTCGTACGCTACACCAAGAAATACAGTCCAGACGCCTGGATCCTCAACTATTCCAACCCCGCCGCAGTTGTCGCCGAGGCCACACGTCGCGAGTTTGGCAACGACCATATCCTTAACATCTGCGATATGCCCACGGCCATCTTGCTCTCGTACTCTAAGATGCTCGGACTTCCCAGCTGGCGCGATATCGACCCCATGTATTTTGGACTCAATCACTTTGGCTGGTTTACCAAAATTTACGACAAACAGGGGCGCGATCGTCTGCCGGAGCTCCGTCAGATGATTCTCGAGCACGGCATGGCCGTGAGCGACAAGCATCACAAGGACAAGGACTGGATGCACACCTGGGGTCAATACGTCAAGATTGTGAAGGACTATCCCGAGTATCTGCCCAACAGCTACCTGCAGTACTACCTGTACTCCAAAGACATGGCAGATGACATGGACCCCAACTGGACGCGCGCCGACAACGTCATCAACGGACGCGAGAAGGAGATGTTTGCCGAGCACGACAAGTACCTGGCAGATCCCGCCAATTACAAGAGCCCCGTACAGAGCTTCACGGTCTTTGGCGACTTTATCGTCGACGCAGCCGCCTCTATCGCCTACAACAAGTGCGAACGCTATCTCGTAATCGTCGAGAATAACGGCGCCATCCCCAATCTGCCCGACGACGCCATGGTCGAGGTCCCCGCCTACCTGCGCTCTTGGGGCCCCGAACCCATCAGCCAGCCTGCTATCCCCACCTTCTACAAGGGGCTTATCGAAGAGCAGAATGCCAGTGAGAAGCTCGCCGTCGACGCATATTACGAGCATTCCTACCAGAAGGCGCTCGAAGCCATCGCAATCAACAAGACCGTCCCTTCGACTACCGTCGCGCGCCAAATCCTCGACGACCTGATCGAAGCGAACGGCGATTATTGGCCGACCCTGTCCTAACTCCCCGCGCATCGAAGGAACATCATGAAAGAAAGCAAGCTCTACAGCGAGTTCCAGAGACTCGGCAAGGTGCTCATGGCGCCGGTCCTCCTCCTGCCCGTTTCCGGCATTTTGGTCGGTCTGGGCTCCGCCCTTTCCAATGCTAACCTCATCTCGCTCTGCCCGTTTTTGGGCACCGAGCCGATGGTGATCTTTAGCACGCTCATCAAAGCAGCCGGCAACGTTATCAATGGTAACATCTCGGTTCTCTTTGCGATCTGCATCGCCTACGGTTACGCCAAGGCCGAGAAGGCGACCGCCGCACTCTCAGGCTTCATCGGCTACATGACCATGAACACGATCATGGGTCAGCTGCTTATCCTGCTGGGCACCATCGATCCCGCCAACCTACAGACCGGTCAGAACGCCATCCTGGGCGTAACCACACTCGACACCGGCGTATTCGGCGGCATCATCATCGGCTTGGTAGTCGCGTGGATCCACAACCGATTCTATAAGGTGCAGCTTCCGCCGGTGCTCGGCATCTTCAACGGCACACGCTGCGTCCCCGCCCTCACCGTCGTTTTCGCAAGCCTGGTGGGCGTTGCGCTCGCCTTCGTGTTTCCGTTTGTGCAAACCGGCCTAAAGGCCGCCTCGACACTCATCGATTCCACCGGGGTGTTTGGCGCGTTCATCTATGGCTTCTCCGAGCGCATGCTTCTGCCCTTCGGCCTGCATCATTTCATCTATCTGCCGTTTTTCTTCACTTCTCTGGGCGGTAGCATCCAGGTTGACGGCCAGACCGTCGAGGGTGCTGTCAACATCTACAACGCCATGCTCAACACGCCCGGCATGATGTACGACATCGACATCTCAAAATACGTCATGAACGGCAAGGTGCTGTTCGCCATGTGCGGCCTGCCCGCGGCGGCGCTCGCCATCTACCACTGTGCCCGTCCCGAGAATAAAAAGAAGGTCGGCTCCCTCATGATCGCCGCCGTTATTCCGGCCGCCATCATGGGCATAACCGAACCGCTCGAGTACTCCTTCCTCTTTGTAGCGCCCGTACTCTATGTGGTCCACGCCCTGCTGTGCGGCATCGCGTATGTACTCACCTACCTGGTACAGTTCAATGTGCCCGGGCCTTCCGCCTTCGGCGGACCGCTCCTCTCGTGGATCTTCAACGGCATCATGAACGCCGATAAAGGCTCCAACTGGTTCTGGCTTATTCCGCTCGGCATCGCTTACTTTGGGATCTATTACGTGCTGTTCCGCACCTTTATCAAGAAATTTGACCTCAAAACCCCGGGCCGCGAGGATGATGACACGCAGGCAGCGGATGACACGTCGGCCATCGACTCCAAAGCATCTGTCCAGGTAAGCGAGCTCATCCCGCAGATCGTGGAAGCCGTGGGCGGCGCCGATAACATCTCGGGCGTCAACGCCTGCTTCACTCGCCTGAGGCTCAGCCTCAAAGACACCGCCCTAGTCAAGGACGATAGCGTCTTCACCAAAGACCTCGGCGCCAGCGCCATCGTGCACGTTGGCGGCGGTGTTCAGATCGTTTACGGCAATAAAGCTTCTGTCTACAAAGTCGAAATGAGAGAATACTTGGGCATGGAATAAATCCTGTCCCATAGCTTCACCACGATGCTCCGGAGACGGCATATCCGCTCCGGGGCATTATTGTTTGGAGTGATTTGAATGTCGATGTACGAGGTCTATTCGAACCTCAGGTCTTGTATCGAAGACGTCGGAAAGGGCGGCAGCCTTGACGCCCACATCGCACTCTACGCCCTTTCCCATCACGACGAGATCCCAGAGCTCTCAATAGAAGAACTTGCCCGCGCGTGCAATACATCGCCCGCGACCATCTCGCGCTTCTGCAGGCGCGTGAACGGCTCGAGCTTTCGATCGTTCAAAGAGCAAGTTGACGACTTCAACGCTTGGCTCCAGCGTGAGACAACCGAGGCAAGGGCTCATAAGCAAATCGATATACCCTGGTATTTCGATATCGTAGAGACCTCTTTGCTTGAAACAAAACGCCTGCTCACTGAGGATCGACTCGAGCGGGCCGTTGACTGGCTTCTCGATGCGCAAAATGTCTACGTATACGGAAGCTCATTCTCCAATCTCGCCGCCCGCTCACTCTGCGAAAAGCTGAGCCGCGTAAACCGACTGTGCTTCTCATTTGACTCCGTCAAGGGACAGGAGACGTCACTCTGTCTGCTCCAGCCCGACGATCTAACCATCTTTGTATCGTTCTCAGGAAAGACGAGCCATATCTTCAATCTTTACGTTGAGGCCAAGCAGCGAGGTTGCCGCGTTATTTGGATATCGAGCAACATGGCATTCGATAACAACGGGGCGCGCGAGCTCTTGCTACCCGTAAGCGCGGAGTCACTCAGCGAGTACTCGACCGCCCTGGTTGAGGGCATGAGCCTACAAAGCGCGGTTAACGCTCTGTATATCAGCTGTGCAAATCGACTTCGGGCGCAGCGCTAGCCGCAAACACGCTAGGACCGAAAAGGACGCACCTCACCGTCGCAAGGCGTCCGAATACACGATAGGCAGTGCCAAAAGAGAGCAGCGAGCACGTCATGTACTTGCCCATTCGCCCCAAAACAGCACAGGTCGGCGCCCGATTGAAGAATCGGACGCCGACCTGTATTAATCTTGATCGCGTGTTTGAGGCGCTTACTCCATGCCCAACAGCTCGCGCATCTGAGTTGCGTAGTTAGATGCCATGTTACCGTAGACAATCTGCACGCCGCCGTTAACATGCACGATGCCACGCGCTTCGAGCTTTTCGGTAAACTCGGCGTCATCAACCACCTTGTCACAGTCATTGAGCTGGATGCGCAGACGGGTGAAGCAGGCCTCGACAGACTT
>ERZ773165.1502-NODE-1502-length-13849-cov-25.685443_pt1 | contig 13849 bp, 10 predicted proteins | sample MGYA00581003_ERZ773165 | MGnify/ENA primary metagenome ERZ773165 (study PRJEB29015, sample SAMEA2737817) | human gut metagenome | biome: human gut; feature: human-associated habitat; material: faeces | place: China | collected 2012 ... | reverse complement strand
TTGCGAGCAAAGTGAGCTACAATGCTGGCGCCGCAACAGACGATTATGCGGGCCAACGCAAATCTCCGTTGCGAGACACGCTACTGTCAATATTTAATATGCTTTCTTGAATACCCTATCTTACAGGGGCGAGGTTCATAAATCGGCCCCAAGAGATAGGAACAAGCCCCTACCCTAAATATGAGCCCCTTTCAGACGCTCAAGCAGCATCATTTATCCTCTGCAAGTTCCAATTGATTATGTATCAACTCAAAATAATATCCTCTATTTGCCACCAACTGCTCATGCGTTCCCTGTTCCACGATTTCCCCATGACGCAAGACGAGGATATTGTCAGCATGACGAACCGTGGAGAGGCGGTGGGCTATCACGATGCGCGTGCGGTCTGCAAATGCGGTCTGGAGGTTGTCAGTGATGTTGCGCTCGTTTTCTGCATCGAGCGAACTTGTAGCCTCATCGAGCATGAGGTAGAGGGGATTTTTATATACCGCACGTGCAATCATCATGCGCTGGCGTTCTCCTCCACTCACGCCGATGCCCTCGCTGCCCACTTTTGTTTCTACGCCAACGGGCAAATTCTTTATATAGTCGTCCAGACAGGCGGTCGTGATGGATGAAACGAGCCTCCCGTCATCCATCTGCTCGCCAAGAACGATGTTGCGGCGGATTGTATCGGAAAAGAGGAAGTTGTCCTGCATGACGATGCCCGACACACGGCGCACAGACTTAGCGCTGAACGAGGACAAGGGTTTGCCTCCCAAAAGGATTTCGCCCTCCGTGGGCTGATAGAATTTCAGAAGAAGTTTCATCAGCGTTGTCTTTCCGCTGCCGCTTTCCCCAACGATGGCCGTCATCTGCCCTGCTGGAATCGTGAGATTGAGGTGTTTCAACACGGGCTGGCCGATGCTGCCCGTATAGGAGAAGGAGAGGTCTTTCACCACGATGTCGCGCGGGGTGTCTGTCGGGACGTCAAGAAGTTCCACGCCATCTTCGTCCTCACAGAGATGTACTTCCTCCGAGCGTTCCAAACTGATTTTCGCGTCTTGAAACTGCTGGAGGAAACCGATGAGCTGCGAAAGCGGACCGCCAACCTGCCCTATGATGGCCGAGATGCTCATCATCATGCCGAGAGTGAGGTCGCCGTGTACGACAGAGGCGGCAATCCAGCAGGTGATCAATATGTTCCGGAGCTGGCCGATGAGCGTGAAGCCTGTATTCTGCACTTGCCCCAAGCGGAGCGACTTTTGGTTCATGGCATACTGCCGCTGCTGGAGCGTGCGCCACTCTTCAATCTTGTAGTCCTCATATCCGTTGAGCTTGATGTCGGTGATTCCCGACATGAGTTCGTAGAGCTTGTTCTGGTTTTCGCTGCTCAGTTTGAACTGCTCATAGTCTATCACTTTCCGGCGGCGGAAGAAATACGTCATCCACAGTGTGCTCAGAATGGTAAAGAAAATGTAGGCCGCCAGAATCATCGGACTATACCAGCCGATGATAGTTAAAAAGAAAGGTACGGAAACGAGGGAGAAAAACGTCTGCACGGTTCCCTGTGTCACGAAACTCTGAAGGCGGGCATGGTCGCCGATGCGCTGCTGGTAGTCGCCGACGCTCTTGGTGTCGAAGAATGTCATCGGAAGCCGCAGGAGTTTTGTGAGATAGTCGCCGAGTATGCGCATACTGATATGGGTGCTCATGTGAAGAGTGACCCAGCTGCCTATAAGGCTCATCGAGAACGACCCGATGAAGAGCGCCACCTGCGCCAGCATGATGTTGATGATCAGTCCCATGTTGCGCATGCCGATTCCCTCGTCCACCATCTTCTGTGTCAGAAAAGGAGTGACGAGCGAAAGCAACAAGCCTAAGAGCACCATGAAAGACGTGAAAGCCATCTGCCATTTGAAAGGCCAGACGTATTTTTTTGAGAAACGCACGAAACTGTGCTTTTCCTTGACAGACTGACGGCTGAAGAAATCCTCACGCGGTGCGATGGCCACGACAACGCCCTTGTTGCCGTTAAGCCAATATTTCGCGAAAGCCTCTTCCGTGAAGCGGTGGCGGCCGTATGCAGGATTGGCCACCTTGTAGTGCCAGTGTCCCGTGAGTTTGCTGCGGTCTACGCTTTCCAGCACAACGAAATGGTTCTGCTCCCAATGCAATATGGCCGGCAGCGGACATTTTTCTCGCAGCTGTTCCAATGTCATTTCAAAGCTGCGGCTCTCCGCCCCTATTTTGTCCAAGGCGTCACGTATGCCCGCAACGCTCACTCCCTCGCGGGTGAGATGCGAGAGTGTGCGCAAATACGACAGCGGGTAGTCCTTTCCATAGCATGAGGCAATCATGCGTATGCAAGCCGCGCCGCAGTCCATCTGGTCAAACTGCCGCGTGAATTTCAATTTGGAGTGGGAGAATATATCTTTCAGCATCAATCGTTTTTGTAAATAAAATCAAAATTCTACAACCTATTTACCTAAAAGGTAGGGTGTTCAAAATCCAGGAAAATCTCTGCGCGGTTTTGAGCCAAATAGCAAGTGGCGAAGCATGCGCACATGATAAACGAACAAAGCGCGAAAAGGAGCGCCCTGAAAGGGCAGTCAGTTCATAACCCAGGGCAACGCCCTGGGTATCAACGTATAAACGTCTACGCCCTGTAAGGGCAAAAGTATGGGCGAACAGTTGGCTTTTACTTTTGCCCTTACAGGGCGCAGGAATGGGGAACACGGCACCCAGGGCGTTGCCCTGGGCTATGAACCTGCTGGGCTTTCAGCCCGCACAGAGCCGCAGATAGGGCTTTTCCGCACAATCTTCATCGATTTAGTATTCCAATTTTGAACACCCCACCTGTAAGGCCATATTTATTGTCTCTTCTTCGGCTGGATGTTCAGTCGATAAATCAAGTGCAGCATGCCGTAGCTCGGAATCACGTTGCGGTAGGTCTCCGTGCGTCCCTGTCCGTTGAGTGAATGTGTCACGGTTGAGAGGTTGTGCAGGATGTCGAAGCCCTCGAGCGCAACAGTCAGGCGTTTCTTGAAGAACTTCTTCGAGAGACGTGCGTTCCAGACGAGTTCGTCCGTATTCATCTCGTGTGCCTCATATCCGCGGCGGCTGTACATCGTCAGGTCGGTAAAGATCTGGAAGTCGAACGGGAGTTCAAACTGTCCTATCAGCCCGTAATTGAAGTTAGCGGCATTCACCGTCGAAAAGTCCTCACGAGCGCTTGTGGCGTTGCGCCATGTTCCGCTCACCTTCGCCCCGATTTTCTGGCTTCCGATTTTGTAGTCGAGTTTCAAGGTCTCAGTGAGGAACAGGGTCTTCACCTTGCTGCGCGGATTCATGTTTTCTCCTTCAACGGTGATGAGGTCGACATTGTTGTAGAACTGCGAAGAGGTCGACGTGCCGAAATAAATGCGGTGTTTCTTGTCAAGCGCCATATTGTAGTTCACGCTTCCCGAAACATTATAGTTGCCGTTGATATTCACCTGCTGGAACGTGGTAGCACCCGTCTGGCGGTTATAAAGTCTCGAATAGCCAAATTGGTTCTTCGAAATGTTGTAGGCCAGTCTGGCATTGAAGGAACGCTGCTTGCGCGGACTGTTGTTCTTATAGTATAACGACAGATTGTGGAGGTAGCTGTTCTTCAAGCGTGCGTTGCCCACATCAATGTGCAGCGGGTTGTTGTCGCTTCTGTAGTCCAAAGTCTGCACGAGGTCATACAGTCTCCCTTCCATACTATATTGCAGTTGCACCTGACGCTGCCAATTATGCCAGTTGTGCGTAAGTTCAAAAGAAGGATTGAAAGTCACCGCCGTCTTGCTGAACAGAGTATCAATATGGATGTCGCGCTGATAGTCCAGTTCGCGTCGGGTAATAACCAAAGGTAGCTCAGCACTGACGGACATATATGCACCTTTCTTACCTACCGAACCTTCCCAATGCGATTGTATGCTTATTTCATTTTTATCCGTGTTGAGCGTTTTGTTGAAACTGTTGCCACGGTCAACGACATTGAGGTATTCACTTTCCGATGGCAGCATTCCCAATGGGTTGTTGATGTTCCAATCAGCCAACTGCTCAAGACGGTAAATACCATAGTTATCGCGGATATATATATGTTCGTATTTATATGACGGCGTAATCGCCATATTGAATGGCAAGAAATACCAGTATCTCAACCGACCATAGTAGGAGTTTATCTTATATGGCTTTTCGTTATAGAAGCGATTGCGAATGTCGCTTACGCTGTTTGCGTTTTGTGGATAGTCAAGACGATAACGGTTGTAGGTTTGGGTCACATAGTCTTGAAAAGAAGCAGACGCATCGATATTGACAAAATCATCCGAGAATGGAATTTTCTGATTGACGCTTGCATACAAATATGCAACCATGTCATGACCGTCATTTTGCGTTTCGTTAAGGGTTCTGTTCACTGCCCACGCCTGTAACCAGGGAGTTATACCAGGATTCATTATGCTGTCGGTCAGTCCAGACATCGACGTAATGTCTCTGTTGAATCTTGCAGAAGCGGAGACTTCATAATTATTGTAGTTCTTATACTGGAAATATGGCATAAACTGCAATTCAGTTTTCTTCCACATAAAGCGCCAGTTATGGCTCGTTGAGAAATTCGTATAGCAATTTCTGCTCCTGCTGTAACTATGTAAGAAAGTGTTACCACCCGTCAGGAACTGTTCTCCAACGGAGCTATATATATTGTCGGCATCAGAATGCGTCAATGAAACATCACCAGAAACCTTAAAACGTTTACGCTTGTCGCTGACCAGATAGTCCACTCCGCCAGTTTTTGTGGTTTACAAGCCATCCAAGGAGTTCGAGGGAGTCCAATCTCCGCTTTCTCCAGGCTTACGTGTTTCGTTGATATTGTTGAAATTGGCGAATGCAGACACGCGCGACTGCGGCGTGAAGCGCAAGGCAAAAAGACGTCCAATATATCTGTCTTTTGTTCCTGCCGCCCCCTCAGCATTGGCCAAAACACCAATGGAATATTGCTTCTTCAGCTTTATGTCCATGACATATTCCTCATCAAAGCCCAAATTCTTGCCAGCAAAACGGCTCAGGTCACCTTGTTTTTTATATACCTGCACTTGGTTGACGGTATATGAAGGCAGATTTTCCAAAAGCACGGTATTGTCTTTCTTGAAGAAATCCTCGCCATTGAGCAAGAGGCTCTCAACATATTTGCCGTTCACATATATTTCTCCGTTGCTTTTCAGTTCAACTCCAGGCAACTGCTTGATTAAGGCATCGAGCATAGATCCTTCTGCCATTTGGAAAGCATCGGCATTAAACACCAAGGTATCTTTCTTTGTATAGAACTTGACGCGTGAAGCCGTCACGGTTGCCACACCGAGTTTCTGCTCACGCTGACGTTTCAATTTTATAGTGCCGTAATTGTAATATTTCATACGGCCTCTTGGATTAAAATTAATCCGCTTATACTGTGTTTGATAATTGTCGAAAGAAAATTTCACGATATATGTAGCAGGCTCGTCTTTAACCTTAAGTAACCAGGCTTTTCTTGTTTCGCTTACTTGCCCTTTCCAGCCTGTGTACATTGAATCTATCACCACACTATCACTTGTCATAAGAACTGCCTTGACATTCTCCATCAGTCTATTTGTCAGCCAGTCGTGTACATCTCCATAGATGTATTTTTGCGCATAGGAGTGGCTTTGGCTTAGGGCAAGACACAAAGCGGCAATCAAGAAAAATAATCTATTTCTCATGGTCTTTTATTTAATGGTTTGATAATAAGTTATGTTAAAAGAATAAATTGAGCAATTTTGACCTGTATTTTTGTTGGTTTTGGAATTTGGAAGAGGGAGCATAGCGGGCTTCCCCCCAGAAAGAACACGACCGCCCCGCGTCGCATCATAAAGATGCCGACGGCCGTCAGCGTGAGAGAAAGCAGGGCGCCGGGCTTAGTTATTCTAACCATAATCTCTGACGCCACGACGCCCCTTCTCATCTCACTTTCGAGAGAAATGACGGAATTAGAACTGGATACGCTCCCGAAGCGGAAAGCCGCACGTGGAGCAGTCGTTTATATTGTGATGGTGATATTCCACCATTATATCCTGTCTATTTGTCTTTCACCATTATTAATGGTCTGCCCAAAATTAGCGAAAAAAGATGAAGCCGCCAAGGATTCTCGTTCACACTTTGTTCACACTTTTCAAGCGCCGTTCACATCCCGTTCACATTTTGCTCATAAAACGCACCTACCTCTATGTCAATCAGTGGATTAGGCGGCGTGAAGGAATGAAAGAAAAAAATTGCTTTGCTGGACATTTTTCCGCTTCAGCAGGACGTTTCCGCCCCTCATTTTCTCTCCGCGACAGTCTGTTTCCCGTCACCTTGCGGGCAAAGCGCACTGCAATGCAGGCACCGCGACACACTGGCATGCGAGGAAAACCGCTCCACGATGTTGCAAACACCGTCAATTGGCATCGCCGACAAAGTTAAAGCCGATTTACATGTAATTCCAAATTTTTCACTTCACTTTTACTTCACTCGACTTCACTCTTAGCCTGCCCGACTTCACTCTTAGATGTTTATCCAACTGTAATCCAGACAATTGAAAAAAATAAAAAACTGACAAAAAAAACGATAGGCTTAAAGACTTCTGATGTAAACATCAAGGTCTTCCGCCTTACTTTGTGGATTCCGCAATATCTTTACAGCCAGATTACGACGTAAATTTGTAACAGCGGACTGTGACACGTTCATCAATTTACTGATTCCCGTAGGCAGTAATCCAACACGAAGCAGAATGCAGACGCGTATGTGCACAGACGTTATACGCCTGCAATTATCCTTAAGGCATATCATAAAAGCTGCAAATGCCGCATCTTCCTTTTTTACATACGCCTCCAATTTGCGCCACGATGTTTCTTTCAATGCTACGTCTTCGTCATTTTCAACCATTGCCCTTAATTTTCCAACCACTGGAGAAGAGGAATAATCAACGGGGGAACCATACGCACCGCGCAACGCGATGAAAGGATTGTCGTTACTTTCATGAGGAAGAAGCTTGTCCAATTCTTCATTACCATTTTTAGTCGACACACTGGAAGCAGTCTCTTCCAATTGGCCTTCTCTTCTTTCAAGAGAAAAAGGTTTTTCATTGGAGACTTCAGAGTTTTCATGGTTTTCTATTTCATCTGCCTTCACATCTTTTGTCTTGTCTGCCAACTTACTATTACTTCTGTTGCGCAACGAAAAAACCGTCTTCTTTATCCACGGCCATTTCTTAAACGCGAGAGTAACTAACAATAACGCCACAACAGATATAGCCACCAGCATATGTTCTTTTGAAATTCTCTTTTCATTCAGAACGCCCAAATCATATTCAATTTGCTTGCGCTGCATATTTTTATCACTATATGTGGACGTGCTCTTTTTTTGATACTGCATATTTATCTGATTGTATTTCCCGGCAGAGTCAAGTTTCCCAATTTTTTCATACAGTCTGGCAAGATGTCCACTTGCAAAACGAATGAAAACCTCATTAGGACTTGCAAATTCAAGATTATAATACATAAATGCAGAATCTATATCACCCGATTTTTCACACAATCGCCCCATCACATTATAATATATCTCGTTGTTAAGTCCTGGCTTAATTCTATGTGATGAATCCAAATCGGTTGTCATTGTCTCATAATTCTTCATGCACATTGGTTTTAGGAAAGAATTTTCAAAAAACGGAGGATCTTGGCGGAAAGGGCGTGGGGAGGAGTGAGGGAATGAAGGATAAATGCAAAGTAGGCAGCCTGAATATTTTTTTGCATTCAGACTACCTACTTACCATTACTAAATATTGGCAGCATCGCTCTCGCAACGTAGATTTGCGCTGACCCGCATCATCGTCTTTTGCGGCGCCAGCATTGTAGCTCACTTTGCTCGCAAAGTGAGGGCCACGAACACGTAGCGAATATGGCTAATGCTCCGAGGCATGACCTTGTTAGTTTTTCAGTTCCTGCTTGGCCGCCACAATATTCGTCCCCCTCACTTTGCGAGCAAAGTGAGCTACAGTGCTTCGCCGCAGTGCTTCGCCGAATGTTCGCGCGGCGGCTCTGTGCGGGCTGAAAGCCCAGCAAGTTCATAGCCGTGTTCCCCGTTCCTGCGCCCTATAAGGTTGGGTGTTCAAAATCAAGAAAAGTCTCTGTGCGGTTTTGAGCCAAATAACATGGCAGTTGCGCCGCTGCTCCTTTCAGGGGCGCTGGCGCCTCTTGGCCAACCTTGATTTCTGGAATTTTGAACACCCTAATAAATAAACCATAGAAGTAGGCTTCAACTCGACAGAGCGCCAAACTGGTTTGTATGCCTTGTCGAGCTGAAGCCTATGTTTTTTGAATACGGACCAACTACTTATCAGAAGATATTCCGAAATCAGGGAATCCCCCTGATGTATTCATCCAGATGTTTGGCCAAAGCCTTTTCGTTATTTAAAATCTTGCGGGCCAAACGTGCACGCATATTGCAAACCGCACTGGCATTAACCGCCAAAAGAGAGCTAATCTCCGTTAGCGTAAAACCGGCACGGATGAGCAGGCATAAGAAAATGACATTCTTGCCAATTCGACGTTCCCTTTTCTGAAGCCCATCCAAGAAATCTCCAAAGCATGTGTCTTCTTTGTGCACAAATGTCATAAGTTCCTCCCACAGAGGACTTGTCAGCGCAACCGACTTTTGCTGTTCTGCCATATTCCTCAAGCCCAAAACGGCTTCACACTGATAATAATCCACCACACATTGACACGTGTTGTCTTGCGAATCAAAAACAGCCGCATCCTTGCAGACGTTGCGCAATTCATCCTGCCGACCTGAAGCACTCTTCACATCAACCTTTCCACGCCTCCGACGATAGAACCGTACCATCAGACATAAAACTATGAGGAGAAGAGAGATGCCAGCAACAACTGCAAACGCAATTTTCCACATTCGCGCAGCACGCGCTTTTGCCTGCCTGGTTTCATTAAACTCTATCTGTTTCCGTTGTAACGAATACCCATTATGAGTCGATTCATGGCGTTGTTTATATTTCTCATAAATGGCCTGGTATTTCTTCAAAGAGTCTACATTCCCTTTTTTCAAATAGATGCGGCAAAGCGACCTACTGCTGTCATGCAAAAAATCAAGGTCAGCCGATGCCAAACCCCGCTTATAAAAAACAATCGCCGAATCCAAGCGATTGGTATTCTCAAACATCTTTGCCTTGGCTTGATAATAGCACTCTCTGTTCATTCCAGGCACGACCCTATGGTCTTTGCTAATCCAGTCGGCGGTATTCTCCAGATGTTTTAGATAATAGGCCGTTTTATCATAGAGATGGAAATGATTACAGATCTGCGCATATTCCAGCCACATCCAAGAAGTCCTCACCTCATCACCAACTGCCTTAAAAAAACGATAAGCATTTCTGCAAGCCACAAAAGCTGAATCACGATTTCCACACTCACGATAGGCCTGGGCCAAGGCATAATTGCCCTCCGCCATAAGCATCGTGTCCTTTTCCGCTTCAGCCCAATACAGGGCTCTTTTGAATTGCTCTAACGACAGTTCATTTTCAGTATGAAACGCATATATGTCGCCAAGAAAGATGTGACATTTAATTCTCATCACCTTGTCATAATCAGACGTTTCGTCCGTCATCCTCAAGAATCTTAACCCACAGTCCTGTGCTTTCTCATATTCCTTACGGTCATAGTACATCCCCGCACCGACATAATTTGCCAGCAACCCTTCTTTCGACGCCTCGTCGCCATAATACTGTATCACCGCCCGCAAAACGCTGTCGTTCTCAACAAGCTGGTAGGTTTTAAATTGGTAGTACTGCGTCAGCAGATTATAATACATCCGGTTGTCATCATCAAAGCCGCCCAACGATGTGGAGACACGCTTGAAAGCCGCCGATACCGCTGACGTATCCAAATCCTCTTGATTGAGCAGACTGTCAATGTGCATCAACTGCGGATTGTACGGCCCACGGCGACTGCTACACTGGCAAAAGACCAAGGAGCAGACGATGAGAAGAAGGACGGGTATCGGATATAGGATGTGTTTCATTACTAATGCTAAAATTGAAATACAAAGATATACATAATAACATGATGCACATTGGTTTTAGGAAAGAATTTTCAAAAAACGGAGGATTTTGGCGGAAAGGGCGTGGGGAGGAGTGAGGGAATGAAGGATAAATGCAAAGTAGGCAGCCTGAATATTTTTTTGCATTCAGACTACCTACTTACCATTACTAAATATTGGCAGCATCGCTCTCGCAACGTAGATTTGCGCTGACCCGCATCATCGTCTTTTGCGGCGCCAGCATTGTAGCTCACTTTGCTCGCAAAGTGAGGGCCACGAACACGTAGCGAATATGGCCAATGCTCCGAGGCATGACCTTGTTGGATTTTCAGTTCGTGCTTGGCCGCCGCAATATTCGTCCCAATATTCGTCCCCCTCACTTTGCGAGCAAAGTGAGCTACAGTGCTTCGCCGCAGGCCTTCGCCGAATGTTCGCGCAGCGCTACTTGTTGCTATGCCACAACCGCCATGCTATTTGGTGAGATACACCCGAAAGAGGAAATTCTTCGACTTTTCACCATATTTCTGGCATTCGGGATCCCCCTTCTCCACGTATGCAACTCTCGAGATGTGTAAATCTTTCCAGCGAGAGGCCAGCCACTGCATGTCGCCATGCTCCACCACCTTGCCATTCACCTCGGCATAGCAACCCGGCAGACGGAATGCACGCAACACCCGCACCACGCCCTCGTCTGTTTTCCAGACGTTGCTCTCACTCATATAATTCATAAACCGGCGCACAGCCACAGAAACCACCCCACTATCCATCGCGCTGCCATCGCCCTTGTAAAGGTCGCACACCTTTCCCAAGTACCACGCCACATCATCGGCGTGCTTCAAGGGATTGATTTTGCCGAGCTTCTCAAGTTTCAAGGAATCGGCCTTGCCGAACATATCAAATTTCTTGTTCTGCCAGTCTGTCGAGCGGAACGTGTCCAAAAAATCCTTCATAGAGTCAGTTTGGCCGATGATATACTTGGGGTTGCTACGCGCCGTCAGAGGACCAAACAGGCGAAACGTCTTGAAATACACCGCCCGAGGCTTTTCGAGCAACCACCACTCCACGCCATAAACCGTGCGATAGTGGGGGTTCTTGGGGTCCAGCTGGCGCAAGAGCGCATAGTTTCGCCCAACGCCTCCGACAACAAACGGGGCAACATCCTCACTATAACTGGCACTGACCTTCTGGCTCTCGGCCGGAGAATGCACATCCAGTTTGCCGCTGAAGCAAAAGCCCCCAGTGTAATGTCCAATCTGCTTGTTGTAACAATCCACAATCTCCTTGATGATGGCCTCCGCTTTGGCCACCGCTTTTTTGCCTTTGTAGGGAACAGCATAGACTTGCGTTTGTAGACAGTTGGTTGAATCAAGCCGATCACGTCCTTGCTCATTGCTAACAGCAACCACCTTGCAGGCTGACAAGATAGAGGAGAAAGGATTCTGTGCCTGCGCACACAGCGTGGCGAGGGCAACGAAAATAACAGAAAAAATTGTACGTTTCATATTGCGCATTGTATTTGTTGGAAATCTTCATGATGTCTGATGGCTTCGTTCACCACCTCAACGGCTATCTGCTGTTCCAGCATGGCTTCCACCACCCTTGCCTCCACCTCAGCAACGATTGCGGCGCGGTCTGTTTCTGCATGGTCTGTCGGTGGCGCGAGCTTCACGCTGGCACTGTCCTTGACTTCCTCCTCGGTTTTTGGAGTTGTCATGGTTGCTGCAACCAGGCGTTGCTGACAACGCTGTTCCTTTGCAGGGATTTTCGCCGGCGCGTCCTTTGGGACGGCAACACGTGTTGACACGTCCCCTGCCGTTGGCAACACCTGGCGGGCAAGCTGCGGGGGCTGCTGCAAACCGTTGGTCTGCCACAAAATCTGTGTCGCAACCAAGAATGCTATCATCACACACGCCGCAGCCACATATCCGAAACGAGCCCTGAAGCGGCGTCTCAAGCCTGCGGGGTGTTTTTTTTGCGCCACCATCCGGTCGTACTCGTCAGCCCCGGGCTTCAATTCGACCAAGAATTGCTGGTAGAGCGCATCGTCTTCATTGTGCTTCATGACCTGTTTTTTTAAGTATTCTTATCAACTTTGCCTTGGCGCCAGAGAGCATGCTTTTGACCGATGGTTTCGGAATGCCGGTCTCTCTGGCAATTTCTTCTGCGGAATGGTCTTCCAAATATCGCTTCCTCACGAGTTGCTGCTCGCGTGGCGACAAGCATCTGATGGCGGAGTCGATTCGTCCCCGCGTCTCCTGCGCCACGACTTCGGCATCTGCCTGATAGGTTTCGCCTGCCATTCGTTCGTCTGGACACGGCACTTCGACCATCATCTGCCTTCGCTTATAGGTGTCAATGCAACAATTCTTGGTCACCATAATGGCCAGCTGCTTCATATTCCTATTTGCATCCAGTCGCTCGCAATAGTTCCAAAGACGCACCAACGCATCCTGCGCGACATCCTCGGCATCATCTTGATTGCCAAAGAAATCACGCGCGACCTTGACCATCAATGGTCGCAGCTCTGGCACGATATTTTCAAACTCTTTGCGATTCATTTCAACTATATATACTGCAAAAAAACTCGAAAGTTAAGTGACGGCGTGATTTTTTTGCCAAATAACATGGCGGCGCCCTCGCCGCGGAGATTTGCGCTGGTCCGCATAATCGTCTGTTGCGGCGCCAGCATTGTAGCTCACTTTGCTCGCAAAGTGAGGGCCACGAACACGTAGCGAATATGGCCAGCGCTTTAGGGCATATCTTCGTTGGATTTTTAGCCGTGTTTGGCCGCCACAATATTCGTCCCCCCTCACTTTGCTCGCAAAGTGAGCTACAGTGCTTCGCCGCAGACCTTCGCCGATGTTCGCGCGGCGCCGCTTGCAGCCGCAACCGCCATACTATTTTGTCAAAAATCGCGCAGAGATTTTCCTAATTTTGAACGCCCTACCCTTCAGGGGCACTGTGCACCTCTCACATTTTTGCTTTGCAAGACACCTTCAAAGTATCTCGAGCGCAATGGCCGCACAAGCCTCTGCATCTGCCAAAGCATGATGGTGGTTTGTTAAGTCATATCCACAACGGGCGGCAATGATGTCGAGATTATGGCGGCCTCCTGGCCAAACCTTACGCGAAGCGATGCAAGTGCAGTGGAACTCATAGTCAGGATAGTCCATTTGGTAAACACGAAAGACGGCCTTAAGGCAGCTTTCGTCGAAGGATTTGTTGTGGGCCACAAGAGGAAGACCGGCTATCTTCTGTTCTATCTGCCTCCACACTTCAGGGAATACGGGTGCATTTTCCGTATCTGCGGCACACAGGCCATGCACGCGGCTACACCAGTAGTTGTAATACGCCGGCTCGGGCTTGATGAGCGAATAGAACTTGTCGACAATCTCACCGCCACGAACGATCACCACGCCAACGGAACAAACGGATGAGCGCTCGCTGTTGGCTGTTTCAAAATCTATTGCTGCAAAATCTTTCATTGTGCTGGTTGCTATAAGTGGCTGTTCAAAATTATTTTTATAATGTTACTTAGTAGGGTGTTCAAAACACATAAAAATCAAGGTTGGTAAAGAGGCAACAGCGCCCCTGAAAGGGGCTCATATTTAGGGTAGGGGCTTGCCCCTACCTCTTAGGGTCTATTAATGAACCTCGCCCCTGTAAGGGGCTCATATCTCGAATCTTACAGCGGGGCAAGCCCCGCCAACGATATGCGCCCCTTACAGGGGCAGAAGCGAGAATT
>ERZ773165.1498-NODE-1498-length-13863-cov-9.533386_pt1 | contig 13863 bp, 8 predicted proteins | sample MGYA00581003_ERZ773165 | MGnify/ENA primary metagenome ERZ773165 (study PRJEB29015, sample SAMEA2737817) | human gut metagenome | biome: human gut; feature: human-associated habitat; material: faeces | place: China | collected 2012 ... | reverse complement strand
CTTCTCTGCAAGAACAGGGCGAACCAAGTATTTTGTGGTTTTGTTATCCCTTTGGCTTGGACCAAAACCTACAATCTTAACTTCATTATCCATTTCATACGCTGAAATCGCAAATCTAATACCATAGCCTGTTATTTCTGAAGTTGTCCAGAAATCGAAATTATGACTGTATGCTGTTTTCTGATTGTATAAGGTCAATGTATTCTTAGTATATCCAGGCTGCACACCAGTAAGTACAACGGTCAGATATTCTCCTTCTTTTTTTAACTCAAAAGACGGAGAGCCTGCAACTGGCAGCGGAAAATGGTCTTTATCTAATTTACGATAAAGTTTTCCTTCTCCGTATACTTCATCAATTGTCGGTGTGCACCAGTTCTTACCCCACGCAAAAGCATCACCAGTCTTTACAGCATCATACCATGTCATTGGTTCTTCCACATTCTTTGTAGCGAACTTCGGACCACCTGCCCACAGCTGTACCCAGTTAATTGTCTCGCCTAAGCTATTGTCAGCAGAGCCTTTTGTCATACCTGTAGTCAGAGTATAGTACTTGCCAGCTTCAAGACCGTCAGCCTTAGTTGCAGTTATGATTTTATTGTCGCTATACAAAGATTTAACGCCGTTATACACAGAAAGCTTCACGCCTGCCGGCACTACTACGTAGTACACTCCTGCGCCTTGCTTAGAGAGCAACGACACCTTTGTGTCACTTTCCTGCACGCTGAAGTCTGCCGAGTTCTTAGCCGCAGTAAGACCTGATACGTACTTGCCGTTAGCGGTCCTAACGTTGATGTCAAGGCTCTCGTCCTTATTCACGCCCACGATACACAGCACAGCTGCCTTCGCCTTCATCGTTACGGTCAAACCATCAGAGCCGGTTGTAGGCGTCGCGGTCGCACCAGCCAATGCGTACTTATTGGCAACATCGGCTAAGGTGCCCTCCTGATTAGCCAAGTCGATCTTCTCGCCAGGGAAGAAAGCACACCAAGTGGCAGGAGTAGTAGTCTGCAGGGCATCGGCGCTTGAGAATTCGGTACCGTTATTAGTAAAGGTGTAGTAGTCCTCCACCTTATCATTACCTACCTTCACCACGTCACCTGTAGCAAAGTCAAACTTCCATTTGCCCTCGTTATCGGTGATTGTGGCACGAGTGTTGGTGTCCTCAACATTAGCCTTGAGCACCATTCCACGCTTTACATCCGGCTCTGTGGTGTCTTCGCTGCTGCACGCAGCAAGCACCATTGTAGCCAGCATAAATACTGAATACAATATCTTCTTCATGTTGATTGATTGTTTTTCTGTGTTGATACAAATAAAAGTCTTACTCCCAAACATCGTCGTCATCACCGCTTGTCAGCTCATTGTTCTCTAAGCCGAAGCTATTATCATTGCTCGGTACAGAATTTGTTCCGCCACTGCCTGCAAGTATGGCTGTAGTCTCTACCTCGTAGATAGTGATACGAGGCTGCTCATAGCTACTTTTCTTCATAATCTCGTTTTTGTAATCTGTAATTTTATTATGTAATTTATACTAAAAAAATAAGAAGTTATCCTAAATATGCCGTAATGTCCTACGGCTCTGTAATTTTGTAAGATACTGCAAAATTAACTATAAAAATGAAATAAATACAAATTATTTATCAAAATAATATACTTTAAATATTTATTAATATAATTTTAGTATTTACACCTCTATATACACATTTTTTCAAGTGAAATATCTCAACCGCATACTTATAAAGTATACAAGGAATTGGAGAGCATGTTGAAAGTCTCAGAGATTCAGATGAGCGTAGACAAGGTACTTCAATTGGCTAAGACAAACTCTTTTACGAAGAATTTTGGGTGACACGATGACGAAGTCAGAAAAAAAAGAGTCTGAAAACAATTGCGTTTTCAGACTCTTTTTTATGTTGTTAATTTTATAATCTTAGAAGAAGAGGTAGCGGTTGTCAACAACCTTAGCCTTGATGTAAAGCTCGTTCATGAAGTTGCCAGCCATCTGCATCTCTTTCTGGCGAAGCTTCTGCATCTCGGTAGCTGCATCAAACTTGCCAGGACGCTGTGTCTTGTTTGTAACCTCAAACACATAAACACCTGCGTTACCCTTAACTGGAAGCTTGCAGAACTTACCCTTAGCAGTAGCTGCAACAGCACCACTCAATGCAGGCTCGCTTGCGCCAGTAGCAGGAACAAATACAGGAGCAGCGAATGTTACCTGATTAACAGTTGAAACATTAGCACCCTTAGCCTTGGCAGCTGCAAGCGACTTAACGCCATTGAGCTTAGCCATAAGCATCTCTGCCTTCTTATCCTTCAATACCTCGCCCTTAACATACTCCTTAACCTGAGCATCATCAAGTGAGCGATAGCCTACATTATTAATATTATCGAGAACTACAACCAAGAGATGGTCGTTGTCGCCACACTCGTAGAGAGGAGAAACATCACCCTTCTTAGCATCAAACAACCAACGCATAGCGTCGCGTGTGCTGCGGATACCAGCAAGATTGTGCTCGGCTGTAGTAACATCCTTACGCTCCTGTACGTTGAAACCTGCCTTGGCAGCGTTCTTAACGATAGCGTCGGCAGTAAGGTTAGCGCTTACAAACGAGCTGAACTTGTTGTAAGCAGCCGAGTAAGTGTCCTTGCTGAAGGTTACATTCTTCTTTACAACGGCTGCAACATACTTGTTGATCATGCCCTTGCGGTCTACAACCTGAACGATGAGGTTGCCCTGCGAGAGAGCCACGTTCTTAAGCTCGTTAACCGACATTGTGTTGAGCGACATGATATAATCCTTAGTATTATGGTCGAGCGACGGGGCGCTCTGATACTGACGTGTTGTAAGCCATGTCTTCTCGCCAGTCTGACCATACTTCTTGGCAATTACCTCGAAATCGGCACCAGCCTTAAGTGCATTATAGATAGAATCGGCACGCTTAGCGCTCTCCTCTGCTGTAGCACCAGCAACCTGAATCTGACGATACTGTACCGAATCAGGGAGCAACTGCTTAGACACAAGCTTAATAACGTTAAGAGTATTGTCAGAGTTGTTCTCAAATACCTTGCTTGTAGAGCCAACTGCCATTGAGTCGAGACGCTGTGCAATATCGTAAGGATAAGCATCCTTTGAAACAGGAACACCAAGATAGTTAACCAATGAGGTGCTCTTGCGTACAACGTCCGAGGCATCTGTAGCCGAAGCAAGAGCCTGGCTATAGCCAGCAAACTCCTTCTGCAAAGCTGCACGGTCGGCAGCCGAAGCCTTAACCTGAACATCAACATACTTGATATCGCGGCTCTCTACATACTGCTTGAAGCGACCCTTAACCTCGTCATACTTAGCCTTAAGGTCGGCGTCAGAAATCTGAACCTTGTTGTCGTCGATGCTTGAGTAAGAAAGAGCGGCAAGCTGTATCTGGCTCTCCTGATTCTGATCGTTGAAAGCCATCTGAGCCTCTACCTTGTTGCTCAAGAAGCAATGAGCGAACAAGCCCTGATACTTCTGTGCGAGAAGCTGCTGACGAAGAGTCTTCTCGATGAATGTCCAATACTTGTAGATAGTGTCATACTGCTTTGCGAGCTGCGGATTAGCCTGTCCCTGAGCCTTATACTCGGCAAGGAACTTCTTAAGAGCATTAACGTCAAAGCGACCAGTCTGCTGGTTGACGAACGGAGTCTGCATAAGCATAGGGTTGGTACCCTCTGTCAGAACATTCTGCAACTCGGCATCTGTAACGGTAAGACCGAGCTTCTTGGTCTCGTTCTCGATAAGCTTGGTCTGAACATATGTGTTCCAAACCATGTCCTTAACCTGATTGAGCTGGTCTTCATTAAGGTTGTCCTGACCCTGCTGCATCTTAATTACCTCGGTGTACTCGTCAACGAGCTTCTGGAACTCTGTAACGTTGATTTTCTCACCTAAAACTTCTCCGACCTGCTGTCGCGCATCATTGCTTGACGACTCGCATGAACGGAACGCCTCTTCGGCGATGAACGCAAAAAGACCCAAGCTGATGATGCATATCAGCAAGACGCCTTTGCTTCTGATTTTTCCTAATGCTGCCATTATTTTTTAATTGTTTTTATTTGTTATTTTTATTATCAATAGCTATAGATTGTGCCATGTTACACAAAATGCGTACAAAAATACTAATTTATTACTAAACTTAGGCACATTTAACCAAAAATCTGCCTTTACGGATTAACTTTTAGTCTTACCAACTCTATTTTTGTCATTGTGCTCTTCATTATACGGAACTCGAAATGACCTATTGTGATAACTTCGTTAAGTTTCGGGAAGTTCTGATATTCATGCAAGATGTATCCTCCTACAGTCATGTATTCGTCGCTCTCGGGCAGTCCGATAGCAAAGAGATCATTCACCTTGTCTATCTCAAGACGGGCTGAAAGCAAGTACTCGTGATCGCCCACTTGCTTGGCAATATATTTGTCGCTATCGTGCTCGTCCTCAATATCTCCAAATATCTCCTCTACTATATCCTCGAGCGAAACAATACCACTTGTACCGCCAAACTCGTCGACCACAACACCCAGGCTCTTCTTCTGCTGAAGGAAGATGTGCATAAGTTTCTGTGCTGCCATTGTCTCTGGTACAAACGGCATCTTGCATACATGCTCGCGCCACTTGTCCTTATTGCGGAACATCTCCGAACTGTGTATATAGCCAACAATATGGTCGATATCGTCCTCGTAGACTATAATCTTTGAGTTGCCACTCTCTATAAACTTCTGCATCAACTCCTGTATACTACATTCGTTTAGGTCGACTGCATTAATCTCTGTACGAGGCACCATACAGTCGCGCACTTTACAATCGGAGAAATCGAGCGCATTCTGGAATATCTTTACCTCGTCGTTGATGTCGTCTTCGCTCTGCGCATTGTCTATGCTCGACTGCACAAGATAGTCGAGATCGACCTTTGAGAATCCCTCATCATCATTCTCTGCCGTCATCTTTATGCCTACGACATAAAGCAGACACTTGGAGAGGAATGTTGAGAAACGGCTTATTGGCCACAATAATATATAGAAAATGTATGCAGGAACCGCAAATACAGAAAGTAGTCGGTTGGCATTGTTCTTGAACAGAATCTTAGGCAAGAACTCCCCTGTGAACAGTATCACAAGCGTAGACAACAATGTGTCGGCTGTAACCCTGGCACCTTCGTCCAAAGAACTGAAGAGTGTATTGTCGAACAACTGGGCAAACAATATACCGTACACTACAAGCACTATATTGTTGCCAACAAGCATTGTACTGACAAAGCCATTAGGATGGCTGTAAAACACCGATATTATTTTGCCTGACAGTCCACTGTCCTCACGATCCATCTCGGCAAGCATACGGTTGCTTGACACGAATGCTATCTCCATGCCCGAAAAGAATCCCGACAGAACCATTGTTATGGCTATACAGATTAATAGAGGTATCTCTGTTTCCACTTTATATTTGATTGATTAATAACCAAACAAAGCACACGGCCGAATTCTTACGTTCTGCCCTGTGCTATTGTCTTAATATTTATAATTTATCGTTGAATCTTTCTTGTAGGACGAACCTGCGGACGTACAGCAGCCTTAACCGTATCTGGTGCGCTGGCTATAGTGTCGCCACTACCTGCGATATCGGCTTTTTCAAACGAGCCTTTACTATTGGATACCGTGTATTTTGTCATACGTTCATCGCTGCGGAAGTAAGTTCCCTCAAGCGTTCGGTCGGGTGTTACAAGCTTGGAAGGTACAAAAGAATAGAGCTCATGGTTGGACTCGTCCCAAAACAACTGCTGACTTGTAAAACGTAAACCGTCCTTGGTAAGTATGCTTACACGGCTTCGCAACTCCCACAATCTCTTCTGGTCGTAATAGTAGGCAGTATCACATTGTATATACGACTGTACATGAAACTTCTCGTCGAACTGCTCAAAGAACAGTCCTTTCTCGAATATCCAACGCGACGGATTGCGCACAGTATTGACCTCCCATCTTTCAGAAACGATGCGATATTTTATCACTCCCGAATCAGAAATCAAGGTATTTACTCCGTAACTAATCATCATAGAAGCAGAGTCGCGGTCGTGCACAGCCGGGGCAGTATGCTCTTTCTGCTCCTCGCACGAGGCCATAAGCACAATGCCTACAATCCATAACAATATGTACTTGCTGTATTTCAAAGCCATTATCTACTTGTTTATTTACTCCATCTTCCACTTGGCAAACCAACGCTCGTTGAAGGTCAAGCCAATATTGATGCGGAACGAATTCTCGGTAACGAATGTCTTGCAATCCTGACGCACCCATTGAGCGGAGATGTTAAGAAGCGAGCGGTTGTTGTAACCATTAACGATAGGAATGCCAAAGCCTGCACTAACGCTATACTCCTTTGGTCCGTTCTGTCCGTTTATCTTAAGATAATTGGTAGCGTACGATGCGCCTATGCGGTAATGCACACGGCTAAAGAACTTGCGGCTGTTCTCTTGTGGACAAATCTCGCCACCCAAGGTAAACTTGTGACGATCCTTATATGCAAGACCATGCTCGGACATGCCCTGATATTGAGGGCAGTCTACCGACGACCACTTTTGCAATGTATAGTCTAAGCCTACCTTCAGCGATCCAGAGTGATTCCACATAAGACCTACACCATAAACAGTAGGTATTGCCAAATCGGATGTACCCTTATGTATGGTGGTATCGGCAACGCCTGTCTGCGAGTTGTTTGATATTTCCTTGCACTGTGGCGTAGAACCAAGTTTGTGACCCAAGCTGTATGTAAGGCCAAGTGTAAGTTCGTCTTTCTTTGTAAGCTTGTGGGTGTACTGCACACCGAAGTCGAGTTTGTAGTTGTTGACAGACGCTGTGTAATATCTTGAAAGCGTATTGACATAATTGTCGCTGTACGAGTTTACGATAGAACGTGTGTAGTTGCCCCACAGATAAGAACCATTGACACCAACTGCCAAACCATTTATCGGCATCCAGCCAAAGCCCAAGTATACCTGATGCAAACCTCCTGTTCCGGTATATGTGTTAGTATAGGTTGTTGAAGAGCTTGAGCCTATAGAACTTCCTATCTTTTGTGTGTTAGAGTATTTATAACCCACATTGGTGTATGGCAAGATACCAAAGCTTACACCAAGGTGCTTTGCCAAACGGAACCCAGCAACCATATATTCGAAATTGCCGTTTTGGGCGTTAACCTTAGTACCACCCTCCTTATAGTTGGTTATCTGTCCAGAGATTCCAGCGTCAAAAATAAACGACAGCGAGTCGATAGAGGCATACGATGCAGGGTTAAGACTATTAATTTGGTTGTGCTCATGGAAACCCAATCCCAAACCATTCATTCCACGATTAAAACCTCCTGCCTGTTCGGCAAGAGTACCTAAGCCATACTGGCTGTAAGGAGAGTTTGTTCCACTTTGAGCCAGAACAGCAAGTGATGTGGCAATCATGGAAGCGGTAATGAGTATTTTCTTCATGTTCTCTAAATCTTGTTTTTTGATGTATGTCTTTCTATGCCAATCTACACACACATTATATATAATAGGTGGCATCATGCTCCATATTTACTCCTATCGGAACAATTGGTTGCAAAATTATTGAAAAAAAACGAAATAAAGGCACGCTAACTGAGAAATTAAAGTTATTTTTGCATCATGAAACGATTTAAAAGGGAAATAATACATACTATACTGGTATTTTTTTTGTTATTAACAAATAATTTGCCAGCACTTAGCCAGACACAAAAGGCCGACTCATATCTCGATTCTGTCGAGGTTAGTTTGCTCACGTGCGGTCCTCGACCATACGTGTACAGCCTATATGGACATACTGCAATAAGATACAACGACCAGGCACACGGAACCGACCTTGCTGTAAACTATGGCATGTTCTCGTTTGATAAACCTTTCTTTGTATTGCGCTTTGTATTCGGACTGACCGACTACGAGATGGGTATGGAATACTTCAGCGACTTTGTGTCACACTATGCAGCCTCGGGTTGTGGCATACGCCAGCAAGTGCTTAACCTAACCAATGAGGAGAAGAAGGCTATCGCTGATGCCATATACACCAATTATGAGCCGCAGAACCGCGTATACAGATACAACTACTTCTACGACAACTGCACAACACGCGCCCGCGACATAATACTAAGTCACATCAAAGGCAAAGTGACATACCACAACAAGATAGACAGTAGCCACACGTTCAGACAGATGATTCACGAATATAACGAGACTCATCGCTGGGCACGATTCGGCAACGACCTTCTTCTTGGTATTAAGGCAGACCAGCCTACCACTCGCGAAGAACAACAGTTCTTGCCCGAACATCTGGCAAACGACTTTGCCAAAGCCGAGATAAAGGGAAACAATAATACAAACCGACCCTTGGTGACATCAGATACATGGGTATTGCCACGAACAAGTGATGTGGGCAACGACTCGTTTCCATTGTCTCCATTTGCATGTATGCTGACAATAGCATTGACTGTGGTGATTCTTACGGTAATAGAAACCTTACGCAAGTCTAATTACTGGTGGTTAGACCTCATACTGCTGCTATCCACTGGCTTATGCGGACTCATTCTCTTGGCAATGGTTTTCTCGCAACACCCTACAGTGAGCCTCAATTTGCAGATACTTATGCTTAATCCACTATCGCTATTCGCGATTGTTCCCACAATAAAGTCTATACGAAAAGGCAAGCGAAATTGGTGGATTAAGACATGGTGCACATGCCTGTTAATCTTCTTCATAGGCGGATTTTTCCAAGACTATGCCGAGGGTTTGATGTTTGTGGCATTATCTTTGCTATTAAGATATGGCAAGTAGTATACATATTTATGAAATACAACAATAAAGAATGAACAGATACTTATCAACCATAATCCTGCTGACACTGCTCGGCAATATGACCGAGATATCGGCGCAAAGCCTACAACCAGCTCCACGACTTGTCGTGAATATAGCTGTAGACCAATTGCGCACCGACTATATTGAGCATTTTGCTCCTCTGTACGGCGAAGAAGGTTTCAAGCGTCTATTGCAAAAAGGCAGAGTGTACGAGGCCGCAAGCTATCCGTTTGCGCCTGTTGACCGTGCATCTGCCATAGCCTCGATAGCTACTGGCACCACCCCACATTATAATAATATAGTAGCCACACAATGGCTCGACCGCACTACATTGCGCCCTGTATTCTGTACAGACGACAATACATATGGTGTGTCTCCACAGAAGATTGCCACCTCAACTGTAGGTGACGAGCTGAAGATATCTACCAAAGGAGCAGCTATTGTATACTCTGTGGCACAAGAGAAGGATGCTGCAGTGTTGTCGGCAGGTCATGCTGCTGATGGAGCATTTTGGGTTAACGACAAGACCAATCTTTGGACAACATCCAATTACTACTCAAAGGGAGCACAGGCTCTTGTAAGAACATACAACAACGCAAGCACCAGGGGAACTACGGGCGACAATGATGCTGTTGCCGATATGTCTATAGCCTGCGTTAAACAAATGGGTATGGGACGCGACAACATCACGGATATGTTGTCGGTAACATTATCGGCCAAAGGTACCGATGCCACCGTATGGCAGTCGGAAATGGAGATTATATATGTAAAGCTTGACCGCACACTTGCATCTCTAATAAAGCGTATTGAGGAGAATGTAGGCAGCGATAAGGTGATGTTTGTACTTACAAGTACAGGCTATACAGACGAACAACAGGTTGACTATCAGCGATTCCGCATACCGTCGGGCACATTCTACATCAACCGCACCGCCAATCTGCTTAACATGTACCTCGGTGCTATATACGGACAAGCTAAATATGTGGAAACCTGTTTCCACAACCAAATTTATCTTGACCGCAAGCTTATAGAGCAACGCCATATCAGTTTTACGGATGTAATAACACGCTCTAAAGAGCTACTCGGACTGACATCAGGCGTGCGCAACGTAACAACAAGTCCATACAACCCAGCTGTTAGCGGCGACCTTATCATAGAAACCGCTCCAGGTTGGCAAATAATAAACGAAGACAGTCACGAAAATTACTTTTCACGTGCAGCATTTATTCCCTTCCCTATCGTATTGTATGGAGCAGGAGTAAAGGCTGAACGTATAACAACCCTGGCAACAGTCGACCGCATTGCTCCGACTATTGCTAAAGCCATACGTATACGTGCACCAAATGCTTGTTCTTCAGCACCTCTGCAATAGTATTTTGGTCCTGTAACAACGGTAAACACACTTAATATACCGTTTACAGGCTCCAGAATGGTGCTATTTGGATTTTTTTTAGTAATTTTACACCCATATTTAATAACAAGCATATAATAAAACAAAATATACAATGAATTTCAACAAATTATTACAGTCATTGTTTGGCAACAAGTCATCAAAGGACATGAAGCTCATACAACCCCTCGTAAACAAGGTTAAGGAGGCTTATCCTGAGATTCAGAAGCTGAGCAACGACGAATTGCGTGCACGCACAAAGCAACTGCAACAGTATGTACAGGACTCGGCTAAAGAGCAAAAGGAGAAGATTGCCGAGCTGAAGGCAAAGATTGAAGAAACTCCTATCGACGAGCGCGAAAGCATCTTCAACGCTATCGACAAGCTCGAGAAAGAGGTGCTCGACATCTACGAGAAGGCTCTTGACGAGGTTATGCCTGTTGCCTTCTCTATCGTAAAGGATACAGCACGCCGCTTTGCCGAGAACGAGGAGACTGTTGTAACTGCTACCGAATTTGACCGCGAGCTTGCAGCTAATCCAAAGAACGACTTTATCACTATTGATGGCGACAAGGCTATCTACCATAACCACTGGACAGCAGGCGGCAACGACCTGAAGTGGGAAATGGTTCACTACGATGTACAGTTGTTTGGCGGTATCGTTTTGCATCAGGGTAAGATTGCAGAGATGGCAACTGGTGAGGGTAAGACGCTTGTATCTACCTTGCCTGTATTCCTTAACGCACTTACCGGCAATGGTGTACACGTGGTAACTGTGAACGACTACCTTGCTAAACGTGACTCTGAATGGATGGGCCCGCTTTATATGTTCAACGGTCTTTCGGTAGACTGTATCGACAAGCATCGTCCAAACTCTCCAGAGCGCCGCAAGGCATATATGGCAGACATCACCTTCGGTACAAACAACGAGTTTGGTTTCGATTATCTGCGTGACAATATGGCTCTATCACCAGCCGACCTTGTACAGCGCAAGCACAACTATGCCATTGTCGATGAGGTTGACTCGGTACTCATTGACGACGCACGTACACCGCTTATCATATCAGGTCCTATCGCTAAGGGCGATGATCAGATGTTTGAGGAGTATCAGCCATTGGTAGAGCGTCTTGTTGACGTACAGCGCAAGCTTGCAACACAGTATCTTGCAGAGGCTAAGCAGCTTATATCTGAGGGACAGAAAGCAAACGACCAGAAGAAACTCGAGGAAGGCTTCCTCGCACTATACCGCTCGCACAAAGCTCTGCCTAAGAACAAGCCACTTATCAAATATCTCTCTGAGGAGGGTATCAAGGCTGGTATGCTCAAGACAGAGGAGTATTATATGGAGAACAACAACCGCCGTATGCCGGAGGCTGTAGAACCTCTTTACTTTGTTGTTGACGAGAAGCTTAACAGCTGTGACCTTACAGACAAGGGTACAGAATGGCTTGCAAATCAGGTAAATGACAAGGAACTATTCGTATTGCCTGACATCACATCTGAATTGTCGGCTCTTGAGAACGAAAAGGGACTTGACGAACAGCAACGTCTTGACAAGAAGGACGACTTGCTAAACCATTATGCAGTACAGTCGGAGCGTGTTCACACCCTACAGCAGTTGCTTAAGGCTTACACCATGTTCAATAAGGACGACGAGTATGTTGTTATGGATGGTGAGGTTAAGATTGTGGACGAGCAGACTGGACGTATCATGGAAGGACGTCGTTGGAGCGACGGCTTGCACCAGGCTGTTGAAGCCAAGGAGCATGTTAAAGTAGAGGCTGCCACACAGACATTCGCAACCATTACCTTGCAGAACTACTTCCGTATGTACCATAAGCTCTCGGGTATGACTGGTACTGCATCTACAGAGGCAGGTGAGTTCTGGGATATCTACAAGCTCGACGTTGTTGAGATTCCTACAAACCGTCCTATCCTTCGTAAGGACCTTGACGACCGTGTATACAAGACAGCACGTGAGAAGTATGCTGCAGTTATCGACGAAATTGTAGAGATGCGTAACAACGGACGCCCTGTTCTTGTTGGTACTACATCGGTAGAAATATCTGAGCTTATCTCTAAGATGCTCAACATGCGCAAGATTCCTCATCAGGTTCTTAACGCCAAGTTGCACAAGAAGGAGGCTGACATCGTGGCTGAGGCAGGTCGCAGCACAATGGGTGTTGTAGAAATCGTTGACGAGGATGGCAACAAGCACAAAGAAGAACGTCTGCTCGGTGCTGTTACTATAGCTACCAACATGGCTGGTCGTGGTACCGATATCAAGCTTACACCTGAGGTTAAGGCTGCAGGCGGACTTGCCATTATCGGTACAGAACGTCATGAGAGCCGCCGTGTAGACCGTCAGCTTCGTGGACGTGCAGGACGTCAAGGCGACCCAGGTAGCTCTGTATTCTATGTATCGCTTGAGGACAAGCTTATGCGTCTGTTCGCTTCAGAGCGTATAGCAAGCCTTATGGACCGTCTTGGCTTCCAGGAGGGTGACCGTATTGAAAACCCAATGATCTCTAAGAGCATTGAACGCGCTCAGAAGAAGGTTGAGGAGAACAACTTCGGTATACGTAAGCACTTGCTCGAGTATGACGACGTAATGAACAAGCAGCGTACCGTTATCTACGAGAAGCGTCGCCATGCTCTTATGGGTGAACGTATCGGTATGGATATCACTAACGTTATCTGGGACCGCGTTGTAAACATCATCGAGTCTAACGACTACGAAGGTTGCCGCGAGCAGTTCTTGAAGGTTCTTGCTATGGAATGCCCATTCTCTGAAGAGGACTTTGACAACATTAAGAGAGAAGACCTTGAGGAGCGTTCGTTCCAAAGCGCAATGGCTACATTCAAGCGCAAGACAGACCGCATAGAGAGTGTTGCATGGCCTATAATAAAAGAGGTGGAGGAAAATCAGGGCGCTATCTACGAGCGCATTATGGTTCCTATCACAGACGGCAAGCGTGTATACAATATTCCTTGCAACCTTAAGGAGGCTTACCGCACAGAAGGCAAGGACGTTGTTAAGCAATTTGAGCGTGTTATCATGCTTCATATCATTGACGACTGCTGGAAGGAGAATCTGCGACAGCTTGACGAACTTCGTCATAGCGTACAGAATGCATCATACGAGCAGAAGGACCCATTGCTTATCTTTAAGCTTGAGAGTGCAAAACTGTTTGACTCAATGGTTAATGATATGAACAACCGTATCTCAAGCATTCTTACACGTGGTCAGATACCAGAAATGCAGCGTCAAGAGGAAGTTCAGGAAGCTGCTCCTGAACAGCCAACACAGCGTCAGAACTATACAGAGGAGAAGGTTGACCTCGACGATATCGCACAGCAGGAAGCTGCTAATCAGGATACTCGCGAGATCGAAGAGAACCACACTCCACTTGTAAAGGACAAGATGCCAGGACGTAATGATCCTTGTCCATGTGGTAGCGGCAAGAAGTTTAAGAACTGCCACGGAAAGGGACTTGAGTAAAATAAAGACAGCTAACTATAGTTAGCGTACAATGATAATCGAGTAGGAGGAAAACGAAGCAGTTTTCTTCCTACTTTCGTTTTCCGACC
>ERZ773165.1496-NODE-1496-length-13876-cov-20.099993_pt1 | contig 13876 bp, 11 predicted proteins | sample MGYA00581003_ERZ773165 | MGnify/ENA primary metagenome ERZ773165 (study PRJEB29015, sample SAMEA2737817) | human gut metagenome | biome: human gut; feature: human-associated habitat; material: faeces | place: China | collected 2012 ... | reverse complement strand
AAAACGGCGTGACCATCCCGCAAAAGACCGCCGGTCTGCTGCTGGCTGCCATCCTGTCGGATACGCTGGTATTCCGCAGCCCCACCTGCACCCCCATCGACGTAAACGCCGCCAACCGTCTGGCAAAGATCGCCGGGGTAGACATCAACGAGTTTGCCAACGAAATGTTTGAAGCCGGCGAAAAGCTGGACGGCAAGACCGCCGAGGAAGTGTTCTTGCAGGACTTCAAGGTGTTTATGTGCGGCGATATCCGCTTTGGCGTGGCGCAGGGCAGCTATATGACCCGCAAGAACCTGACCGCCGCCGAAGCGCTGCTGAAGCCGTATCTGGAAGAGGCACGCAACAAGCAGAACGTGGAGGACATTTACATGCTGCTGACCGATGTGCCCAAGGAGGAGAGCGTGGTTATATGCGATGGACGCTACGCCGCCGGGGTGCTGACGGATGGCTTCGAGATCCAGCCCGGCGCTGATGGCAGCTGGACGCTGCCGGGCGTGGTGAGCCGCAAAAAGCAGTTCATCCCCGCCCTGATGACCGCTTATCAGGAGCTGTAAAGGGACACTGCCGTGTTTGATTTTCTTTCCAAAAAAGATCGCACCCCGCCCGCACTGCCACAAGGCACGGAGCGGCGGCGCTACACCATCACCGGACAGGTGCAGGGGGTAGGTTTCCGCTACCGGGCGCGGTACGCCGCGCAGACCCTCGACCTGACCGGCTGGGTGCAGAACGAGGACGACGGCAGCGTGACGCTGGAAGTGCAGGGCGACCCGGATAAGTTCATCTCCCTGTTCGCCATGATCCAGAAAAGCGACTATATCCAGATCACCGGCATCCGCAGCAAGAATATCCCGCCCGACCCGTGGGAGCGCGGGTTCTCGGTGAAGGGGTATTAAGGAACTGAATAGAAACAGAGCGCCTGACACCGCAGTGTCAGGCGCTCTGTTTCTATCATATTAAACTTTTACCCCAGCACCTTGAGGGGGGAGTTTTCCACCCACAGGGTACCGTCCAGCAGGCGGGTGACGGCAAGCCGTCCATTTGCCGTTACCCGGGCGGGGTCGAGGGCGTAGAAATCGCTCTCGGTCAGGTTTTCCGGGTCGGCGGTGGGGGAGATGCCCGCCACGCATACCCAGTGCCCGTAGGTGCTGCTGGTGGCAATGTGGGGGTAGTTTACCTCGCTCCAGCCGGAGGAAGTCAGGTGGTATTCATAAGTAGAGGTGCGGTTCGTGTGCCTTTTGACCCCGCTCACCGTGGTGTTTTTCAGGTGCACGATCACCGGATGCCCGGCGGAAAGCTCGCTGTACAGCTTTTTCAGGCACTCGGCGCGGGTGCCTGAGTACCCGACGTAGCCCGCTGCCGACCACACCGCCCCGTTCGACCACATCCCGCTGCCGGAGCACACCTTGCCGTCCAGAATGGTGCGGGCGTAGCGCAGCGCGTACAGGCTGCACTTGCCGGAGGTCTGGTTGCCGATGGAAAGGATGTGGCTGGTGTCGAAGCTGAGCAGCCGGATGCCGTTTTTCTCTTTCAGCGCAGCGGCGTGGGCACGGGGCAAAAAGGCGCACAGCAGCAAAACCAGCGCCAGAACTGCCGCCGCCAGCCGCTGTGCCGCGCGGGCGGGACAGTGTTGCATGGGTACTTCCTCCAAGTTCGTTTCAATCTGGACATGATTTTACCACCAAAACGTGGTGAAAATGTGTAAAAAGGCAAAATAATGGGGAAATACCCTCTCAGTCTCGCTTCGCTCGCCAGATTCCCCCTTTTGTCGCTGCGCGACATCTTCCCCCGACCGGGGGAAGTCTTTCCTCTCAGGGGGAGCCTTTTGCATCTGCCGGTTTGCGCCGACAAAGCTCCCCCTTCGGGGGAGCTGGCAAAGCCGTCAGGCTTTGACTGAGAGGGTTGGCTCCCTCCCAGAGGGAGCTGGCGCGGCGCAAGCCGCGTCTGAGGGAGTTAACGCCTGCAACACAACATATATCCAAATTTAAGTAACCCCGCACCCGGCAAAACCGCGCCGCCAGGGCAGGGAAACGGAGATTCCGTAGATTGTCGACAGAATTGATTCCAGAATATACCAAAACTGCAACAAATCCCGCTTATTTTCATCCTTTTTAACGAAACTGTTTCGGGAAGTTTAGCGATATTCCCGATTGACAAAACCGTCACCTGTCGGATATAATCAGGGCAGAAAGGCAACGATGGTTGCGAAAGCCTTTCGGGAAAAAAGAAACATATCCACAAACAAGCTGATTGGAGGGATACCCTTATGAAGAACCTGAAAAAATTCGTAGCCCTGCTGCTGGCAGGTGTGATGGCTATGGTGATGCTCACCGCCTGTTCCGGCGGCAGCAATGCTGAAACAAAAGCAAAAGAGAACAAGATGATCGACTCTCTCAAGGAGCAGGGCGTGATGACCGCAAGCGAGAATGATAACACGCTCCGCAAAAAGACGATGGATATCCTGAATCAGGATATCGCTGACGCAAAGTTCAGCATTTTGGGCGCAACATTCATGGCAAATGTCCATGTGGATGGTCAGGAAGATGAATACCTGACTGTCACTGCAACAACGAAATACGAGTATGGTAAAATCATGCTCAGCCTGCTGGATTTTATCGCCAAGGAAGTTGGACAAAAGGTTCCCGGTGCTGACGTGAATGTGAAGGCTAATGGTGCTTGGTCTCATGTCTGCGTAGTTGTTCAGGCTGACGGCAACAAGACCTATCTGGCAATTTCGTTCCAGATCAGGAACCCCAATGTCAAATAAGTAAAGAATAGTTAGTCTTTTCTTCCCCGGAGAGCACCCGCCCTCCGGGGCTTTTTTGTATCCAACAGGCTGGCGTATCTGCTCAAAAACAACTGGAAAATCTAGGCAGTCTGTACATTGACCGGGGGAGGGAGATGTTGTAAAATGAACATAGATCATCCGGGCTTTTGGGGCGCGGATAAAGTCTGTAAATTTTTTATTTGGAGGAATCTAACATGAAAAAGATGAAACGTCTTGTGGCTGTTCTTCTGGCCGGTATCATGGCACTGGCAATGCTCACCGCTTGCGGCGGTACGCCCAGCACCCCCGGCAGCTCGGAGTTTGAGAAGAAGGTCGAGCAGGCCTATATGGCAAAACTGAATGAGACTTTTGGTGTGAATTTCAATAACGATGACGCCATCAAGAAGCTGGCTGTCGATTACCTTCAGGAGGTAAGCGGTACAGAGACTCTGAATAAGGATACACTTTGGAAAGCAGAAAAGCTGAGTGCAAATACCGTGAATGAGGTTATGGTCTGCTTCGACACGGCGCAGTCCACCAACGAAAAGTATGTGAAGTTCTACTATGAAGCGGACAAGGCAGAGACTATTACGCCGGATAAAATGAACCTTGACGTTCTGAAAGCCACTTGGGATGTTGTTAAGGCCGCAGCAACTTCTCAAAATAAGGAAGTCGAGCTTACTGCGCTGGGCGTCGGCGCAAAGACCATCGGCGACAAGACCTATGTTGCCATCGGCTTAGGAATGAAAGTTGTACAGTAATTGAATCACCCCGCCCCGGAGAGCACCCCGCTCCCCGGGGCTTTTTTGCGCCTTTTTGTGACAAACCCCGCCCGCTGTGGTACAATAAAAGGGTATCGAACTTACACAGAAAGGACGTTTCCATGCAGCTGTTTGAACTGGTCAGCCCACGGCTGTTCCGCCCGCTGGCGGGGCCCAACCGGGCGTTTTATGCAGAGCTTTTGCTGCTGCTCTGGGAAGAGTGCCGCCATACGGCAGATTACAGCATTTCCCGCGCCGAGGCCGTCTCCCGCGCCGAGGATTATTTTGCCGCGCTGGCAAAGCCGCTGGCGCTGGACGCCGACGGCGTGGGCGATGAGGACGAGCAGCCCACCCGCGACCCCCACACGCTGGCGGTGGGCTTTTTGCTGCGTCTGCGCCGCACCGGCTGGCTGGAGGAGCAGCCCGGCAGTTATGAGACCGAGCCGACCTTTGCCTTTATGCCGGAGGTCACCCCGCTGCTGGACGCGCTGGAAGAGATATTGAACCCCCGGGTGGTCACCTACACCGGCAAGCTGTACAAGGCGTGGCAGCTGCTGGGCAGCATCGGGCAGGAAAAAAGCCCCTACGAGAACGTGCTGCGGGAGGTGGCGGCAGACCTTGAGACGTTGAACAAGTCCCTGCGCGCCCTCAACGCTTCCATCGGGCATTATATCGACCGCCTGACCCATAACCGCACCCCGCAGGAGGTGCTGGAACTGTTCGACCAGTACGAGGAAAAGGTGGTGGCGGCGGCGTACCACCGCTTTAAAACCAGCGATAACCTGTTCAATTACCGCGCCTATCTGGAAGAAGAGCTGGACGACTGCGAGCAGAACCAGCTGCCGCGCTTAGCGCTGGATTACGCCCGGGTGGAGCGCTGCGCCCCCGGCGAGGCTGCACCCCGGGTGCGTGCCCTCATCCAGCAGCAGCGGGACGCGCTGGAAGAGATGAGCACCCTGATGAAGGAAATTGACGCCAGCCACATCCGCTACCGCAAGCGTGCGGTGCAGCGGGCACAGTTTTTGCTGCTGAGCGACCGCTCGGCGCAGGGCAGCGTCACCGCCCTGCTGCGCCGCTATGCGGAGGACATCCGCAGCCCGGAGCAGTTGTTTGAGCCGGACGATGGCCCGGTGGCAGCGCGGCTGCACCTGTACCCGGCGGCAGTATTCGGTGCAAAGCCGCTGTATCCTCCCGCCGCGCCCCGCACCGAAGCACCTCTTGCCCCAGTGCGTACCGAACCTCTTGACCCCGACCGGCTGCGGCAGGAGCAGCAGCTTCTGCTGGACTACGCCCGCCTTGCCGTCACCGAGGAAAACGTGGCGCTGCTGGCGCAGCAGGCGCTGGCAGCCCGCGGGCAGGTGAACGCCTCCACCCTTGTGGAGGAATACCCGAACGATTTTACAGGCATCATCGGCCTGCACACCTATTCCCAGTCGCCGCACCGGGAGTATGATATCACCATGACCGGAAACTGGGTGGAGCGCGGCGGCTTCCGGTTTCAGGATTTTGTCCTGACCCGCCGCAAGGAGGTAAACACGGATGGCAACCATTGATCTGCTGGAAGAAACCGCAAACTATCTGCTCAACCACTGCTTCGTGCTGGGCGGTGTAGAGGAACAGCGGGCGAAATATCTGTATATTCAGGATCACCTCAACGAGGTGCGGGCGGTGTTCAAACCCTTGGGCTACGCGGTGCTTTTGTACCCCGCACCCATGCAGGCGGCGGCGCTGGTCAACGAGCACGAGGGCAGTCAGGCACGGCTGCTCAAGTACGAAAGCATTTTGCTGCTGGTGCTGCGGCTTTTGTACCTGCAAAAGCGGGAAAGCCTTGCCGCCAGCGCAGACGAGGTGCTGGTGACCGTAGAAGAAGTACAGGCAGAGCTGCAAAAGATGAACCTGCCCCGCAAGCTGGATCAGCAAACGCTGGAAAAGCTCATGCGCACCCTGCGCCGGTACAATCTGGCGCGTCCGGTGGGACGGCTGTCCGGGCTGGACAGCCGCATTGAAGTGTTTCCCACGGTACTGCTGGCGCTGCCGGATGCCGACCTTGCGGATGCCGCCGCCGAGAGCGCCCGCACCCGCACCGAGCTTGGTCTGTACGAGCGCCCGGAGGGCGCAGACACCGAAGCAGGGGAGGTGGAAGCATGATCGAACTCAAACGCCTGAAACTGATCAACTGGCACAACTTTGAAAATACCACCTTCGACTGCGCCCGTCTGACCTATATGATCGGCGTGAACGCCGTGGGCAAGACCACCATTCTGGACGCCATCCGCTACTGCCTGACCACGAACCGCAATTTCAATGCGCTGGGCAATAAAAAGAGCGGCCGCACCCTGCAAGGCTCTGTCCACGCCAAGCAGCGCGGCGAAAACGCCTACCGCCGCCCGGGGCATACCGTGGCGTATATCGGGGCGGAGTTCTGGGACAGCGTCAAGCACACCAGCTTTGTCATCGCGGTACGGGTGGAGTCCGAGGGCCCCATGCAGGAGCTGCACCCCGGCGACCAGACATGGTACATCTCGGAGGACGGCATCACGCTGGAACAGCTGCCCTTCATCGACCCGCGCACCGGTGCGCCCAGCGCCAAGGAGGACTTCAAGCCTGCCGAGGGGCGGCTTTCCTACACCCGCAGCCCCAGCGAAGCGCGGGACCGCATCTGCCGCGCACTGGGCATCGGGCGCGCAGCCAGCCCGCTGGGCAAAAAGTTCAACGAGGTGTTCCAGATGGGCACCAGCATGGACGAGATCCCGAATTTCAGGGAGTTTCTGTACCAGTACATCCTCCCGCAGCCGGAGCTGGACTTGGAAGCCTTGCAGGGTGACCGCTTGGAGCTGGAAAACCTGCACGCTGTTCTGGCGGAAGCCCAGACCCGCGCCGATGCGCTGGACGAGATCGTCCGTTTTGGCCGTGAAGCCACCGAAAAACAGACCGAAGCCCTTGTGAACCGCGGCGCTGCCTTGCTGGCACGGGCTGCTGCCGATGCCGGGGAAAAGGCTGTCTGGCAGGAGCGGGTAGACGCCGGACGCCGCCAGCAGGAAACGCTGCGCACCCGCTACGCCGAGGCCAAGACCGCCGAAGCGGAAGCCCGCCGCGCCTACCTGACCGCCCACAGCGCCGCCGGTGCCAGCGGCGAGGGGCGCGCACTGGATGCCCTCAGCGAGGAGCTGGCGCACCGGCAGACCGCACTGGATGCCGCCGCCCGCCGCGCCGACACCGCCGAAAAAGCCGCCGAAAAGACCGGCAACCTGCTGGCTGTGCTGCGCCGCAGCGGCTTTGCCGCCGGGCAGAAGCTGGCAGACCTGACCCCGGACACTCTGCCTGCCCTGACCGACTGGCTGACCGCACAGGAAAAGCCGCTGGAAGAAGCCTATTTTGCCGCCCGGCAGCACACCGCCGCCCTGCAGCGGCAGCAGACCGAGAAACGCGCCGAGCTGGACGCCGTATCCGGCGGCAAGTGGGTGTACCCCCACGGCGACGCCGCCACCCGGGTGCGGGACGCCGTGAATGCCGAGCTGAAAAGCCGTGGCATGGAGCCGGACGCCCGCATCTTCTGCGAGCTGCTGAACGTGGAGGACGAAAGCTGGCAGGACTGCGTGGAAGCCTGTCTGGGCGACCGCCGGTTCGATATCCTTGTGCCGCCCGCCCACTACGCCGCCGCAAAGAGCGCCTTTGTGGCGCTGAAAGAGAAGGTGGGCCCCATCAGTCTGCTGGACACCCCGGGTCTGCGCAAGGCCAACCGCCGCGCCGACACTGCCCCCGCCGACAGTCTGGCGGCACAGGTCACCAGCGAAAACCCGCTTGCCGCACAGTACGCCGACACCATCCTGCGCCGCATCGTCTGCTGCGACACCCCCGACACGCTGGAAAACTACCCCGACAGTGCCACCCGCGACCTTCTGCGCCACCACCCCTTCCGGTTGGAGCGTCTGCGCACCCCGCAGCGCTATATCGGCTTGGAAGCCCGCCGCGCCCGCGCCGGGGCACTGGCAGGGGAGATGAACGCCCTTGCCGAGGAGGTGCGCGCCGCCGCACAGGCAGAGCAGAACCTGAAAGCCGCATACAGCCAGTACCAGACCCTTTTGCGCGGCACAACGCTGGAAGAACTTGCCGCTTTGTGGGACGCCCGCGCCGCCCTGACCGCCGCCCGCGCGGCGGTGGAGGAACAGGCGGCAAAGCTGGCCGAGTGCCGCGAGAACCCGCTTTTGCAGCAGCTGTATAAGGAGGAAGAGGTGCGCGAAGCCGCATGGGAAGCCGCCCGTACCGCCGTGGAGCAGACCGGCGGCGATCTGCGCGTGTGCGAAAAACAGATCGCTTCCTGTGAGGCAGAGCAGCAAAAGGCGGTGGACACCGCCGAAAAGAGCGCACAGGCCGCAGAGAGTTTCTTTGCCGCCCATCCGCTGGTGGAGCCGCTCTCCCGCAGCCGTCAGCAGGCACTCACCGGGCCGGACAAGTCCCCCCGCGCCGCTGCGCAGGCCGCCGAAAAGGCACAGGCCAAGCTGGACGATGCCCTGACCGTCTACCTGAACAGCACGCTGGAGCCGGCGCAGCGGGAATACAACCGGCGCTACGTCTGCGATTACCCCTTGGGTCTTGCCGGGCTGGAACAGTACCGCGCCCAGCATGAGAGCCTTGTGCGCATCGACTTGGAGCGCTACGCCGCCCGCCTGGAGCAGGCGCAGCGGGACTGCAAGGACCGCTTCCGCAAGGATATCCTGTTCCGCATGAAGGACGATATCTTCAACGCCCGGCGGCAGTTCCGGGAGCTGAACAAGGTCATGGAGCAGCTGACCTACGGCGAGGAGGTCTACCGCTTTGAGCTGGAACCCAGCCGCGACCCGCAGCTTGCGGCGTTCTATCAGGTCATCGTGGACAAGGGCAACCAGCAGATGACCGAAGGCGACTCTCTGGATAACCTTGCCGCCACTGCCGACCCCGCCTACGAGCGTCAGGTGGATGAGCTGATGGAAAAGATCATGGCAGACGTGGACGAGAACACCCGCGCCCGGCAGGAGGGACGCACCGCTGCCGGTGCCACCCTTTCGGACTATGTGGACTACCGCACCTATCTGGACTACGATATCAAGGTGACCAATCAGGTCACCGGGCAGCAGGCGTATCTGTCCCGCGTCAGCCGCGATTCCTCCGGCGGCGAGAATCAGGCACCCTTCTATGTGGCCATCTGCGCCAGCCTTCTGCAAATTTACCAGAAGAGCGAAAACAGCATCCGTCTGGTGCTGCTGGACGAGGCGTTCAGCAAGATGACCAGCGACCGCATCCGCCCCATGATGGAACTGTTCCGCCGCCTGCAATTGCAGGTGCTGCTCATCTCCACCGTGGAAAAGAGCACCGCCATCCAGCCCTACTGCGATATCACCTACTCCATCGTCCGCCACGGCGACGCCAACGCCATCGCGCCCTTTGTCCGCCTTGCAGCGGAGCATGAAGAAACTTGAACAGCACACACTTTATGCTATAATAAAAATGAGCAACGGAGGACGGAACAGGCAGCCGTCGCCCATTGTTAGGAGATGTGGGAATCGTCACCCCACCCTTGCTCAAAAAAGAGAACGCCCGCCGCATTCGCAGCGGGTGTTCTCTTTTTTCGTGTTTTACACTTTGCGGCAGAGTGATGCAAAGCAGGGCTTGACATAAAAAATAAACTTTGCTATACTGTTTTTCGCTCATCGGAGGGCTGTTTCAACGTAATTGAAGAGCCGGATAAGATGTCATCGTTCGTGCTTCCCGGAGGCTGTGGGCACCGTAGTGCCGCAGCAGAAGAGGGAACGCACCGGAGCGGTGGTTCTTATCCGGCCTTTTTGTATGTGCAGAGTTCAAAAAAGGAGGAGTTATGCCAAAGAAAGCCATCCAATTGTCCGACCACTTTACCTATTCCCGCCTGCTGCGGTTCGTGCTGCCCTGCATCGGCACCATGCTGTTCACCTCCATCTACGGCATCGTGGACGGCCTGTGCGTCTCCAACTTTGTGGGCAAAACGGCCTTTGCGGCGGTCAACCTCATCATGCCGCTGCCGCAGCTGCTGGGCACTGTCGGCTTTATGCTGGGCACCGGCGGCAGCGCCATCGTAGGCATCACGCTGGGCGAGGGCGACCCCAAAAAAGCCGACCGCTATTTTTCCATGTTTATGTGGGCAGCGCTCATCTCGGTCAGTGTGCTGGCCGTGCTGGGCATCCTGCTCCTGCGCCCGGTCGCCGAGTTGCTGGGCGCAAAGGGAGAGCTGCTGGACTACGCCGTGCGCTACGGACGCATCCTGATGCTGGCGCTGCCGCCCTTTGCGCTGCAGAATATGTTCCAAAGCTTTTTCGTCACCGCCGAAAAGCCGCTTCTGGGCTTCTGGTTCACCGTAGGTGCAGGCTGCACCAACATGGTGCTGGACGTGGTGATGGTGGGCATGCTGCACTGGGGCGTGGAGGGCGCTGCCCTTGCCACCCTCATCAGCCAATTGGTGGGCGGCGTGCTGCCGGTGTTCTACTTTATCGACCACGGCAATACCAGCCGCCTGCACCTGTGCAGAACACAGTTTTACGGCCGCGTGCTGTGGGATGCTTGTATCAACGGTTCTTCTGAGCTGATGACCAACCTTTCCATGTCGCTGGTCAATATCCTGTATAACTTCCAGCTGCTGCGGCTTGCCGGAGAAAACGGCGTGGCGGCTTACGGCGTCATCATGTACGCTGCCTTCCTGTTTGTGGCGGTGTTTGTGGGCTATGCCGTGGGCAGCGCACCCATCGTCAGCTTCCATTACGGCGCGCGCAACCATGCCGAGGTGCATAACCTGTACCAGAAGAGTCTGCGCCTCATCGCCGTGGTAGCTGTGAGCATGACCGCCGTATCCATGGTGCTTATTCCCTATGTGGCACGCATCTTTGTGGGCTACGACGCCCAGCTGCTGGCGCTGACCAGCCGTGCCTTCCGGCTGTATGCGCTGAGCTTCCTCATCATGGGCTTCAACGTGTATGCGTCCTCCTTCTTCACCGCGCTGGGCGATGGCGTGACAAGCGCTCTCATCTCTTTTCTGCGCACCCTGCTGTTCCAGCTTGCCGCGCTGCTCCTGCTGCCCGCCCTGTGGGGCATTGACGGCGTGTGGCTGGCTGTCACCGCCGCCGAGCTTGCCGCGCTGGCGGTGAGCGTGTATATGTTCATGACAAAAGACCAGAAATTCCATTACCGTCATGGTTGACGCGCCATAACAGGAAAGCCGCCGGGGCCCCGGCGGCTTTCTTGGTTATTCAAAGGTGTATTCCACCAGCTGGCAGTTTTTAATGCCCGCAGCGGCGTACTCCTCGTTGGTCATATCGTAAAAATAGGAGTGCACCACCCGGGCAATGCCGTTGTGCGCCACCAGCAGGTAGGTCTTGCCGGTGTCCGCCTTCAATTCGTCCAGCAGGTTGTAGATGCGCTGCGCCAGCTGCATCATGCTTTCGCCGCCGTCATAGCGGTCGGCAAAGTGGGTCTTGGAGATGCGGAACTCCGCACCGTCCCGGGGCGTGCCCTCATATTTGCCAAAGCACTGCTCCCGCAGGCGGGGCTCGCAGCGGGCGGGCAGACCGGTAGCGGCGGCAATGGCTTTTGCGGTGTCGGCGGCGCGGGAGAGGGGAGAGTATAAGATCTCGTCGATGTGCAGGCCGCTGTCCCGGACAAGCGCGCCCAGCTGCCGCGCCTGCTGCTGCCCGCGGGCGGTCAGCGGGCTGTCGGTCATGCCGCAGATCTTATTTTCCACGTTCCATACCGTCTCGCCGTGGCGGGTGAAATAGATATTGTGCATAAAAATACTCCTTACAGCTTGTGCAGGGTGCCGTCCGGCAGCAGACAAACGGTGTCTCCCTCGTCGATGCCAAGACATGTCAGCGCCCTGTCCGGGTAGGGCAGAATGCTGGCAGCCCCGGCGGCATCAGTCAGGGTCACATCGCACAGCACCGGCTGCCCGGCGGGCAGCTCCTCGCAGCCGTACAGCTGCTCGTCAATGCGCAGCACGCGGTATTCCGGCATGGTACAGCCCCTCCTTTGTGTTTTTCCTTATTATATAGCACCCGGGGGCTTTGGTGCAAGGGGGAACGATTTGAAATGGCCGCCGCGTGCGCTTTGGCCATGTTCAGCGGAAAAATTATTTTTAATTCGCAATTCTGGAAAATCTGCGGATTTTCCAGAATTGCCTTTTCACGGGAGGGGTCGTAACGGTAAGCAGCTGCCGTTCATCTTTACGACCCCTCTGGTGAAAAAGTGTTCCAGAAACGCCCGCAGGCGTTTCTGGAACACAAATATAAAAATCAAATTCCGCTGATTATGCGCAGAGCGAAGCGGAGCGCATTCTAAATCGTCAAATCGTCCCGCCGCCCGGCGGCTGAGGGCAAAAAAACTCCCCCGCTTGACAGCGGCGCGGAGAAATTGTTACAATACAGTTACGACTGCAAACCATGCGGAGGGGTTCATGAATATTACGGAACTGCGGTATCTGGTAGCCATCATGAAATGGGGGTCGGTGTCGGCGGCGGCAAAGCAGCTGTACGCGGCGCAGCCCAATGTCAGCAAGGCGCTGAAAAATCTGGAAGAGGAATACGGGGTGCGCATTTTCGAGCGCTCCTCCACGGGCATGATCCCCACCGAGCAGGGCAAGCGGTTCATCGCGCAGGCGCAGCGGGTGCTGCAGCAGGTGGACGAGCTGAAGCAGGAGGCGCACCAGCAGCGCAGCTGCGCCGAGCTGCGGGTGGTGCTGACCCATGCCACCTACGCCTCCTACGCGGCGGTGGATTTTTTGCAGCAGGCAGCCCGCAGCGAGCAGCTGCGGGCACATATCCGGGAGAGCGGTGCCATTGAAGCCTTGGACTTTGTGCTGCGGCAGGGCTACCACATGGCGCTGCTGCGCTACGCCGCCGAGGACGAGGACTACTACCTGCGCTACTGCCAGCGCCACGGCCTGCGGCAGGAGCCTATCATGGAGTTTTCCTACCTGCTGCTCACCAGTCAGGACAGCCCGCTGGCGCGGCGGCAGGTGCAGAACCTTGACGAGCTGAACGATTACATCGAGGTGCTGCACGGCGACACCCATCTGCCCGGGGACGAGAGCACCGCTTCCCGCTGGGAGGTGAACCCCAACCGCCGGATCCATGTGTACGAGCGATGCAGCCAGTTCTCTATTTTGCAAAACCTGCCCACGGCCTATATGTGGTCGTCCCCCATGCCGCAGCGCGCGCTGGAGCAGTACCATCTGGCGCTGCACAGCTGCCCGGCGCAGAAGCAGCAGATGCGGGACGTGCTGGTGTACCCGGAGCGGGAGCCTTTGCAGCCGGAGGAGCAGCTGTTTGTGCAGCTGCTGCACAAGCAGGCAGATGCCACCATCAAGGACAGCGGGTGGAAGAAGATTTGAAATGCGCGCCGCGTGTGCTTTGCGCATCATCAGCGGAAGAATTATTTTTATTTTCGGGGTTCAGGAAAGTCTGCGGACTTTCCTGAACCCCTTTTTCACGGGCACTTTTCGTCCCAAATCCCACGTTTTGGGGAGAAAATCGCAAACGATTAAGCAAAATGCACAAAAAGGCGGCGCAAAGTTTGGCGGGGGCGGGCTTGACCGTTCCCGGGAGAAAATTTTTGAGAAACAGAACGACGAATTAAAACGTGTTATCGCCACAAAATAAAAGTTTGCGCAAACAAATAAAATAAGCGGCTATATACTTTTTTATATGGGAACCATACCTAAAAAATATTAACACAATTATGAAAAAGGTGTTAACATGAAGCCAGAGATCGGTCATAGCCGCAGTATGGCATAAGCTGTCGGCGGCTGAAATCAAAAAGGAGGTTTCTGGTATGATTAGTTTCTTACTGTGTCTGGCGCTTCTGATCGTAGGCTACTTTGTCTATGGTAAGATCGTGGACAACACGTTCGGACCGGACGACCGCGAAACTCCTGCTGTGCGCATCAACGATGGCGTTGACTACGTTGTGATGCCCCAGTGGAAGCTGTTCCTCGTCCAGCTGCTGAACATTGCAGGTCTGGGCCCCATCTTCGGTGCACTGCAGGGTGCTCTGTGGGGTCCCGTGGTGTTCCTGTGGATCACCTTCGGCACCATCTTTGCCGGCGGCGTACATGACTACTTCTCCGGCATGATGAGCGAGCGCAACGACGGCGCTTCCATCGCCGAGGTCACCGGCCGCTATCTGGGCCCCGTGATGCAGAACATCATGCGTGTGTTCTCTGTGGTGCTGCTGATCATGGTCGGTACCGTGTTCGCAGTCGGCCCCGCAGGTCTGATCGTTACCCTGTGCAAGAACGGCGGTATGTCCGGTCTGCTGACCACCACCCTGTTCTGGCTGATCATCATTCTGGTGTACT
>ERZ773165.1493-NODE-1493-length-13889-cov-2.750325_pt1 | contig 13889 bp, 13 predicted proteins | sample MGYA00581003_ERZ773165 | MGnify/ENA primary metagenome ERZ773165 (study PRJEB29015, sample SAMEA2737817) | human gut metagenome | biome: human gut; feature: human-associated habitat; material: faeces | place: China | collected 2012 ... | reverse complement strand
GGACTGATCCGGGCAGAAGAGAAAAATGAGGCGAAACATCATGAAAATCAGCGGTTTTTTAAAGAAAGCCTGGAAAAAGCCTTAATAGAGATCAACAAAGAAAAAGAAAAATGCCTCAGAGAATATCTGGAAGAATTAAAAGATATTGCTGTGGCAGTGGCTGAAAAAGTGATCCATATCAGCCTGAGATCCAGCGGTTCTGTTATAAGCAGGATGATAGAAGCTGAAACAGAAAAACTGCAGAAAATGGACTGGGTCAAGATCTATATGGAAAAAGAAGACTATGAGACCATGGTTCAGGCAGATGGACATCTGGCAGAGAAACTGTCACGGCTCTCTGACAACGTCAAATTTATAGTAATGGAGGACGGAAAATGCGGAAGCTGTATCATCGAAATGCCGGACGGGATTATAGATATGAGTGTAGATACCCAGCTTGAAAATATACACAGACTTGTAGACAACGCCAATACATAAAGATTTTATGGATACATAAAGTACACAGAGGTGAAAACCATGTATGAAAATCTCCTGAAGTTAATACAGCAGGCAGAAACAGCAGACCGCATTGGAAAAATTGAAAATGTAGTGGGAATGTCAATGGAAGCTTCCGGAGGCAGATCCGGTGTTGGTGATATTGTTATGATCTACAATGAAGCTGAGAACTGTCAGGTTCCTGCGGAAGTGGTAGGATTCAAAAATGGCAAAATACAGCTGATGACCTATGAAAATATCAGCGGGATCACAGCGGGAAGTTTTGTCCGCAATACCGGATGCCGTTTGCAGATACCGGTGGGAGACTTCCTGAAAGGGCGTATCATCAACGCGATGGGGCATCCCATTGATGAAAAAGGAGAGTTTCCCCCAGGGAAGCTTTATACAGTAGACAGTGCCTATATCAACCCTCTTAACCGTCCTCCTATCAGGGAACATCTGGAATTTGGGATTAAGGCCATTGATGGTTTAAATACCATTGGAAAAGGTCAGAGAATGGGGATTTTTGCAGGCTCCGGTGTTGGAAAAAGTACATTGATGGGAATGATCGCCCGGAATGTAAAAACAGATATCAATGTGATCGCTCTGGTAGGAGAGCGAGGCAGGGAGGTTAGAGAGTTCATAGAAAGGGATCTTGGCCCTGAGGGTATGGCACGCTCTGTTGTAGTAGTTGCAACCTCTGACAAGCCGGCTCTTATAAGAAACAAGGCTGCAAAGACAGCTACAAGCATCGCTGAATATTTTCGTGACAAGGGTGAAGACGTGCTTTTGATGATGGATTCACTGACACGTTTTTCTATGGCTCAAAGAGAGATAGGACTGGCATCCGGAGAGCCGCCTGTGACGAGAGGATATCCACCAAGTGTGTATTCTGAGATGCCAAAGCTTTTAGAGAGAGCAGGAAGAGCTGATAAAGGCTCTATCACAGGGCTGTACACTGTGCTTGTCGATGGAGATGATTTCAATGAGCCTATTACAGATACGGCGCGTTCTATTTTGGATGGCCACATCATGCTCGATAGAAAGCTGGGGCATAAAAATCATTATCCGGCTATTGATGTACTGCAGAGTATTTCGAGAGTTATGAGTGCTATAGCAACTAAGGAGCACAAAAATCTCGCCGGCAGATTAAAAAACGTGCTAGCCACATACACGGAGGCTGAGGATCTTATCAATATCGGTGCATACAAAAACGGCTCAAATCCAGATATCGACTATGCTATTCAAAAAATTGGTGCTGTTAACTCATTCCTTTGTCAGGGAACAGATGAGAAATTCAGCTTTGAAGAGGAACTTGAGCTTTTAGAGAAGGTGTTCGAGTAGTATGGGAAAATTCAAATACAGCATGCAAAATATACTTGATATAAAAATAAAGCTTGAAACACAGGCGAAGAACGAATTTTCGGAAGCAAACCGTGCTTATCTGACTGAAAAAGAAAAGCTCGAAGAGCTGTTTAAAAAGCGTGCGGTCTATGAAGCTGCTCTTAAGGAACAGCTTTCAGGCAGCTTAAATATATCTGAAATTAATATTTGCAAAAAAAACATAAATTCACTCAAATCGGCTATCCGCACACAGCTTATGAATGTAAAGAAAGCGGAGGATATGCTGGAGGTTAAAAGAGTGGCATTGAATGAGCTTATGAAAGAGCGCAAGACGCATGAGAAGCTGCGCGATAAGAAATTTGAGGATTTTCAAAAAGAGGAAAAAGACAACGAATCTAAAGAGATAGACCAGCTTGTGAGCTTTACCTATAATTCGTAGTCCGGAGGAAATATGGCAGAACTAAACGAAGCAGAATCAACCAAGGATGCTAAGAAAACAAAAAAAGAAAAGAAAATGGAAGAAAAAGCCGCTAAAAAGGCGGCTAAGAAAGCAAAGAAGAATCATGAAGCCGATAAGCCCGATGCAGAAAATGATGACAGTGATTCTGTCTCAAGCAAGATAGTCATGGTGCTTGTTACTATACTTATTATCGCAATATGGCTTGGAATATTTGCAGTTTTTGTAAAAGCAGATGTGGGTGGCTTTGGCTCGACTGTGCTTGCGCCGGCACTAAAGGATGTGCCTGTACTAAGTAAGATACTTCCTGATTCCGGCAATATCACTGCATCTGAGTCCAAAGAGACCGCAGGCTACACAAATTTGGACGATGCGGTTTCGAGAATTAAGGAGCTTGAAAAACAATTGGATGATGCCAATAGCAAGAATCAGGCTGATGCCCAGACAATCAATGATTTAAATGCCCAGATACAGGATTTGAGCACCTATAAGGAGGATCAGGCAGCCTTTGAGGAGGAAAAAGAAAAATACTATGAGGAGGTTGTTTTTTCAGATAAAGCACCCGATATAAAAGAATATAAGAAATTCTACGAGCAGGTAGATCCTGCCAATGCAGAAATCTTATATAAACAGGTGTGTGAACAGCTTGAACAGGATGATGAAATTAAGGATTATGCCCAGACATATTCCAAAATGAAGCCTAAGGAGGCCGCAGCTATTTTTGACAGCATGACCGACAATCTGTCACTTGTTGCCAAGATATTAAATGCCATGGATGCCCAGTCGAGAGGTAATATCCTTGGTAAAATGGATTCGGCTACGGCGGCAAAGGTTACTAAGATTATGAATCCTTCACAGAACTGATAGCATATCTGGTAACAATAATAAAAGAAAGGAGGAGAATATGGCAGACAATACAATATCACCTGTTGTACCAAATGTATCAGGTGGACGGACTGTTTCGACAGGGCAGAAGGCTGTAACGCAAACATCTGCACAATCCGGTATTGACTTTAAAAGCTATCTTGGTGGACGGACAGCTGTGCAGGATAACAGCACTACATTTTTAAAGCGAAGAAACTCTTATACTTTAAATAAAAACAATACTAAGGAAATAAGCATCAAAACTGCGTCAAAAAACAGCCATACAGAAAGCGAAGTTAAAAAAATCACCGATGATATATCTTCGCAGATAGTTGAAAAAGTAACTGATGACCTCGATATATCTGAGGATGAGCTTAATAATGCAATGCAGCTTCTTGGACTGACAGCTATGGATTTACTCAACCCTGCAAATCTGTCGGCCTTATATTGTGAGGTCACCGGAAATGCATCTGATCCACAGGCACTTGTTTTAAATGCCGACTTTACTGCATTGTTTAATGATGTGTCTGAGGTTGCATCTGAAAATGATGCACAGCTTGATTTATTATCACAGCTTACTGCTTCAGATGATGGTGAAATACTAGATGCAGATATAGTTTCTTCGGCTGATACAACGGATGCCACTGAATCGACCGGTAGTGTAAATACACCGGAAAAAACGGTTGACAGCAGCTATGACGATACAGCAGCTTCGGGTCAGAATATAAACGACACTGCCGATGAAGCTGTTAAGGTATATGATGGCGGTACACAGGACAGCTCTTACCAAAACCCAGACGAAGGCACTTCTTCAGGCGAAACAGGCAATGGTATTACATCAGATGAAAAGACTCAGTCAAAGTCTCTGGCTGACAGTAGCTTTGATGATTCCGGTGAGCGCGTATTGCATCATGATGATGGCACACACTCAGACAATTCAATGCTTCATGCATCTGTCAGCGAACAGCTGAATACCGATACTTCATTTGAAATGTCACAGTCACAAAGCCGTTTACGTGTTGATACGACCAATATCATCAGACAGATTGTCGACAGTATGAGCATATCAAACACCACTGAAGAATCGGCAATTAACCTTCAGCTTACACCTGAAAGCCTTGGAAGAATGTATATCAACGTATCTCAGAAGAACAGCGAGATATCTGCAAGAATTGCAGTTTCCAATGAGGCTGTAAAAGAAGCCTTACAGACACAGATGGTCAATCTCAAGGAAGCCTTAAATAATTCAGGCATCAGGGTAAATGAGGTGGAAATCACCGTTGCATCACATGAGTTTGAGAGGAATCTCGAACAGGGTGCTGCAAACGACAGCAGACAGCAGGAGAGCACAAATTCCTATAATGGTTCAAACAGCTCTGACAGCGGCATAGACAGTGATATGATGCAGGATCGCGTTGAAGAAAGACTTGTGACACAGATTATGAGAGATAACGGAAATTCAGTAGATTTCACAGCATAAGGTGTCATGAAAAAGGAGGACAAATGGCAATAACAGCAAATGTTACAAACGGAAAGCTAGACAAGACAAATACCACTCCGACACAAAACAGAAAAACAAGCAGTGCAAAAGCAAGTGGCTCAAATCTTGGCTATGATGATTTTTTAAAGCTTTTAAGTGCAGAGATGCAGTACCAGGATCCGCTTGAACCAACAAGCAACACCGACTATGTGGCACAGATGGCTACATTCTCACAGCTGGAGGCAACTCTTTCTATGAAAGAATCCATGTCATCGTCATATGACCAGACTACAAAGAGTGCAGCACTTTCACTTGTAGGCAAGGAGGTTATTGTTACTGATAAGGATAGTGCTTCCGGATACTACAGTGGCAAGGTAGACTATGTCACATATAAGGATGGCAAGATTCAGCTGTCTATCAATGAAAAAATGTACGACTACTCGAGTCTCTATTCTGTATCAACGGATGAGTACTACGATGCAATTGTAAACTCAAGTACATTTTCAGGTCTTATAGCAAAGCTTCCAAAGATAGAGGATTTGACGATAGATTCAAAGGGCAGCATAGAGGAAGCAAGAAAGCTGTACGACGGACTTTCGGATTATGGCAAGCAGTTTATAAATGCCAGTGATTACAGCAAGCTTCAGGCTTATGAGGATAAGCTTAAAGAGCTTATTGCGGCAGATAAAAATAATCAGGCTGACAGTAAAGAAAACGATACGAATCAGACTGCGTGAGGTGGATTATGAAGAATATCGTTAATAATTACTCATCCATAGAGCAGCTGACAAATCAATATCTAAATAAGCAAAAATCTACAGACAAAAAGATAAATGGTATATCCTTTGAGGAAATATTAAAGCAGCAGACACAGCCGGTTAAATTCTCAAAGCATGCATCAATGCGGCTGACACAGAGAAATATTAATCTTTCCGACGACCAGAGCATGCGTCTTCAAAAGGGGATAGCAGCTGCAGATAGCAAGGGTGTAAACGATTCACTGGTGCTTGTAGATGATATTGCGTTTATAGTAAATGTGCCAAGTAAGACCGTTGTCACTGCAATGGACCAGGCGGAAACTAATTCAAATGTATTTACAAATATTGATGGCGCGGTAATTATGTAGCCGGACCTTTTAAGGAGGCAGAGGGCTTTTGAATGACAGAAAAAGCCCATACCGTCCATCTATACTATAGGAGGACAAACAACTATGATGAGATCACTTTATTCTGCTGTGTCAGGACTCAAGACACATCAGACAAGAATGGATGTTATTGGTAACAACATCGCAAACGTAAATACTGAGGCCTTTAAGGCATCTTCAGTGCGTTTCAGTGAGATTATGTACCAGACTACATCGGGCGCTTCGGCCGGAAACGGAGCCGCCGGTACCGGTGGAAAAAATGCAAAGCAGATAGGTCTTGGTGTAAAGTCGGGTGCCACTGCTGTAAATATTACCGGAGCCGGTTCTGCTGAGACTACTGGTAATCCATTTGATCTTAGATTAAATGACAAAAACGCGACTAACTTTTTTGTGGTAAGTGATGGAACAAACCGTCTTTTCACCCGTGCCGGCGATTTCTATGTAGATGGTAACGGTTATTTATGTATGAGCTCTACAGGATATACATTGCAGGGATGGCAGGTAGATGCAAAGGGCAACGTGATAAAGGATACGGTATCATCACTGCAGGTAATGTCGTCTGCCACTAAAACCTCAGCTCCGGAGGCTACAACAAAGGCATATGTATCAGGTGTGCTCGATAAAAATGATGCCCAGGCAGCCGACACCGGAAGAATCATCACTATAGGCTTTTTTGATGACCTGGGATACAACTATACTGCAAAGTTTGGTATTAAAAAGACAAATACCGATGGTACATATGATGTAACGCTTAAGGATATCGTTGATTCTAAGGGAAATTCAATATTTGATGTGGACAAGGATGGTAATTTTATTACAAGCCAGGGACCAAACGGACAGACAATGTACTCGTATAAAGGAAGGGCTGTAGATCCCCAGACTATATTTGAGGACGCTTCGCTCGTTTTTGACCAGAGTGAGGGTACTTTTACATCAATTTCAAGTGCAAATTCACCGGCTGCAAAGACAATAAACTTGAATCTTTCCGTCTTAAACACACAGGATGCCTCAATCAACGGAAGTAATTTCAGCAATATAGAAGTGGATTTCAGCAAATCCATGAACTATAATAATAACGGAACCTCTACTATCGGTGGTATGAACGGTGACTTGCAGGGCGATGGCAAGGGAAAAGCGCTCGGAGCACTTACAGGCATAACTGTCAGTGACGATGGTAAGATATACGGTTCATATGACAATGGTAATACAGTTTTACTCTGCCAGATAGCTGTGGCACAGTTTGCCAATGCATCAGGTCTTGAAAAAATCGGAGACAACTGCTATCAGAGCACATTAAACTCAGGTGAGTTTGATGGAATAGGAGTTGAAATATCAGCTGACGGAGGCTCTATCTCATCAGGAGAGCTTGAGATGTCAAATGTAGATTTGTCTTCACAGTTTACGGATATGATAGTAACTCAGCGTGGATTTCAGGCAAACTCACGTGTCATCACTACATCTGATACACTTCTCGAGGAACTTATCAATCTTAAGAGATAATAATTTCGCAAGGTATTGGGGGATGGCTTAGGTCATTTCCCAATATTTTGTGTATTTTTTATTAAAAATATTATTTTTACATAGACATTTACACTAAAATTTAGTAGAATTATAACTAAGGTCATTCGACAAATATTTATTTATGGAAGGTGTGTATAAGTGGATATAGCATCTCTTTTAGGAGTAATTCTTGGTATCGGAATGGTTTTGTTCGGTATCATTCAAAATGGTGGGGTACCTGCATTATTAAACTTTCTTGATGCGCCCTCTGCAATTATCACGATAGGTGGTTCACTCTCGGCTGTGCTTTGCTCTAACAAGCTATCGGGCTTTATAGCCGGAATCAAGTCATTTGCACTTCCTTTTAAGGAAAAGAGCGTAGACCCTGGAGAGACAATAAATAAAATAATAGAGCTGTCAAATGTCAGCCGTAAGGAGGGACTTTTAGCCCTCGAGGAAGCTGCCGGCAGTATAGACGATGAATTCTTAAAGAAGGCTTGTAGTAGACGGTACGGATGCAGAGCTTGTGAGAGGCATTCTTGAAACAGATATGCTAAGCATGGAGGAACGTCATAAGAAAACAATTTCTTTCTGGGAATTCTGGGGAGAGCAGGGTCCTGCCTGGGGTATGATCGGTACACTTATCGGTCTTATCAATATGCTTAAAAACCTTGAGGATTCTTCAACAATAGGTCCGAATATGGCGGTTGCCCTTGTTACTACATTCTACGGTTCGCTTATTGCCAACTGGCTTTGCGCCCCATTTGCTAACAAGCTTAAGGCTAACAATGAGCTTGAGCTCACTCTCAAGACTCTTATCATAGAAGGTCTGCTTTCCATTCAGGCGGGTGAAAACCCACGAGTTATTGAGGAAAAGCTCAAGTCCTTCCTTTCACCTGACAAGAGAGAGGCTCTCTCACCAGAAGGCGGAGGTGAGGAATAGTGGCGAAAAGGAGACCTGAGGATCCGCCAAAGGGAGCACCGGCGTGGCAGTCAACCTTCTCGGATCTTATGAACCTGCTTTTATGCTTTTTCGTGCTCTTGTTCTCTATGTCAACTGTTGACGCTGAGAAATTCCAGCTGGTCATTGCATCACTGACAAGCAGTGTTAGTGTTTTGCCGGGAGGCAGCACATCTATCGGTGATGGCAGGCTTGTTGGAGCAGGAGTCAGCCAGCTTGAGTTTTTGGATAAATATTACAATGATCTAGCCAATTCCAAATCGACAACTGAAAGCACCACAGAGGGTGATGACAAGAATGCCGAAGAACAGTATGAGCAGATGGAGCTTTCTGAATCTGAAAAAATGTCAGAGCAGATAGAAAAACAGCTCGAAAACACTAGCTTACAGGATGCTGTGGAAGTGGATTTCAATGCACAGTACGTGCAATTGAGTCTGAATGGAGCCCTGTTGTTTGAATCGGGTAAGGCTGATGTAATGGAAGAGGCATATCCGGTAGTGAACAAGATTTCATCTATTTTAGCTGCATATCAGGATAATCTGATAGAGATTGAAGGGCATACTGATAATGTTCCGGTTTCATCACGTTCCAAGTATGAGAGTAATGATGTGCTTTCTATGTACAGAGCACTGAGCGTTGCAAATTACATCAGGGACAATACAAGCTTAAACCCTGCCCATATAAAGTCATCCGGAAGAGGAGACTATGATCCGGTTGCGGACAACTCTACTCCAGAGGGAAGGGCCAGGAACAGACGTGTAGAGATTAAGGTGTATAATTCTTACAATTCAGAGTTCAATACCAATTAATCCGGAAAGGAATGCATATGAAAAAGAATTTAATTTCAGTACTGATTTTAGCACTTTGTTTTGCAAACCTTGTGCTTACAGCACTGCTTATATTTACAATTATACCTGAGACAAAAAAGGCAAACAATCTGATAGACCAGGTGTGTGAGGCTATATCACTAGACTTAAACAGTGGCACTGCAACTAGTGGTTCACAGCTGCCGCAGGATCAGATTGTTGATTATGCACTTACAGCCGATGATGATACACTTACCTTCAATTTTGCCCCATCTGAGGATGGCAATACACATTATCTTGTTTGTGGCATATCACTTTCACTCAACAAAAAGAGTGACGGATATAAGACCTACGGTGAGGATTTGTCCGCCAAGAAAAATGTTATCTTAGCAGACATTACAGACATAATAGGCGATTACACAATGGAACAGTACAACACCGATAAGAGTGCTGTTCATGATAAGATTCTCAAAACTCTCCAGAAGAAATTCGGAGCAGACTATATAGTAGATGTAAATATTGTATCTTCGCTTACCCAGTGATGATTTCTTTACAAATACTTATGCCGGTATTAAAACAGGCAGATATTTAATAATTTGGATACAGGTGGTGATTAACAGATGGGTGATGTTTTATCTCAGAGTGAGATAGACAATCTGCTCAATGCCCTAAGCAGCGGCGAGCTTGATGTAGATGAAATAAAAGAGAATAGTGAACAGACGGTGAAAGACTATGATTTCGCCCGCCCATCTAAGTTTTCAAAGGAACATCTAAGGACCCTTGAAATAATATTTGAGCATTATGGAAGGCTTCTTACAACAAACCTTCCCGTTTATCTGCGAAAGTCAGTGCAGGTAGAGGTGATGAATTCGGAGGCAGTTACATACTCAGAATTCACAAATGCGCTTTCAAATCCGGTGCTGCTTGGCATTGTCAACTTTGCGCCGTTGCATGGGAATATAATAGTTGAAATGGCTTCCGGTCTTGGATATGCTATTGTAGACCGTATGCTTGGCGGAAGGGGAGATTCTCTCGATAAGACGAGAGAATTTTCAGAGATTGAGCTTTTGATTATTGAGCGTATTTTAGTTATATGCATTAATCTGCTCCAGGAGCCGTGGCAGAATGTACTTGATATAAGCCCTCATTTAGAGCGAATTGAGACCAATTCCCAGTATGCTCAGATTATATCTCCCAGCGAGGTGATAGCTATTATCACTATGAATATAAAGATTGGTGATGTTGAGGGATTGATGAATATATGTCTGCCTTATATCACACTTGAATCTGTTATAGATAAGCTGAATACCAGATACTGGTATTCTAACATACAAAATCATGATGAAACCAACTATAGAAATGCCATAGAAAGCCTTATTCAAAAATCACAAATACCGGTCAAAGCGGTACTTGGCAAGAGTCTTATATCAGTAAAGGATTTTTCTACGCTTGTGCCGGGTGATGTAATAAGACTTGACACCAATGTGGATGATGAGTTGGACATTTATGTAGGAAATATCAAAAAGTTTACTGCACTACCTGGTTCTTCCGGTGATAAATATGCGGTAAGAATTACATCAGTAGTCAGAGAGGAGCAATAAATCATGGATGGAGTTTTATCGCAGGAGGAAATAAATGCATTGTTAAATAACAACGATGCGGCGGATTCGAGCGATGAGATATTGACAGAATCCGAAAAGGATGCGATTGGAGAGATTGCCAATATCAGTATGGGAACAGCTGCAACCACGCTGTTTTCACTTGTAAATAGAAGAGTAGAGATTTCTACTCCTGTTGTTTCTTTTTCAAATTGGGACAAAATTGTTGACGAGTATGAAAAACCGTGTGTGTTTATCAAAATCGGATACACACAGGGGTTAAATGGAAGCAATATTCTCGTACTCAAAGAAAAGGATGTAAAAATTATAACCGACCTTATGATGGGTGGAGATGGAACGAATATAAATGGTGAGATTGGAGAGCTGCACCTTAGTGCTATCAGTGAGGCAATGAACCAGATGATGGGTTCTTCCGCCACATCTCTTTCGTCTATGCTCAATCGTACTATCGATATCAGCCCTCCTATCGCAGAGGTTGTTGATTTAAAAAACACCTTAAACGAGGGTGAAATTGACAGCTTCCTGTCTGAAGAGTTTGTAAAGATTTCCTTCCATATGGAGATTGGGGATCTAGTAGACAGCGAGATAATGCAGCTTTACCCACCGGCATTTGTAAAGGAAATGTGTAAGGGGGTATCTCAGAATATGGAGCTTGATACACAAAGTGTGACAGAGGATGTTCCTCAAAGTTCAAACACCGCCACACAGGCTGCGCCTATACAACAGCCACAGGATAGTGGCAGCATGAATAATGCTTCCGCAAACAGTCAGGGCATGATAAACGAAAATATGATGAATTCGAATATGAATAGTCAGAATATGATGAATCAGGGAATGATGAACCAGAATATGGGGGCACAAAATATGATAGGCAATCAGGTTAATGTACAGAACGCTCAATTCACCCCTTTTGGAGCCATGCCAAATCAGGTCTACCAGCCTGAAAACATTGATTTAATCATGGATGTTCCTCTTGAAGTGACAGTTGAGCTTGGACGCACCAAAAAATCCATTTCCGAAATACTCGATTTCGGTCCGGGCAAGATCATAGAGCTTAATAAGCTGGCAGGAGAACCGATAGATATTCTTGTAAATGGTAAATATGTAGCTAAGGGCGAGGTTGTTGTAATTGAGGAAAGCTTTGGTGTACGAATCACTGAGATAGTCAATTCAAAGATAAACACCGGAAAGACAAAATAGTTTCAGCTGACATTTAATCAATACTATGCAGAGGAATTAAAATGATATTAGCAGCAACATCACTGGACAGCTTTGTCCAGCTCATCACAGTTTTAATAATTTTTGTTTTTGTGCTTATCCTGACATATTTTACCACCAGATGGATGGCGGGTATCCAGAAGGGGCGAAGCTTTAATAAGAATCTTAGAATTATTGAAACAATAAGCGTCGGAAATAATAAGATGATCAGTATTGTTGAGGCAGGCACAAAATATATCGTTGTTTCAATCGGAAAGGATGATGTGAATTATCTCACCGAGCTTAAGGAGGAGGAATTAAAGGATTTATCATTTAAGGATCCTCAAAGCATGACGCAGAATCCGGAATCTTTTTCAGCAATTATGGATAAATTGAAAGAAAAGTACAGTAACAGGAGCAGACATGAATAGATTCATGAAGAAATTCAAGGCTGTATATTGCAATGCATCATTTATTTTTGCAATTGCAGTCCTTATGGTAACAATTTCATTATGCATATTTTATCCTGACAGTGTAAATGCAAGTCAGAGCCCCTCACCATCCGGTGATATCAGTACAAATGATGTGACAAACGATTTGGATGACGTTAAAAGTCTTGACAGTGGTGACAAGGATTTAGCCGATGCCACCTCTGACAGCACAAACGGTCTGAACATATATTACAACAATGAGTCAGGCTCTCTGTCCACACCTGTCAGGATGTTTTTGGTGCTTACAGTATTATCTTTAGCACCTTCTATTCTCATCATGCTGACTTCTTTTACAAGAATTATTATCGTACTGCATTTTGTCAGAACAGCTATCGGTACCCAGACAGCACCACCTAATCAGGTTCTTGTCGGTTTGGCTTTGTTTTTGACACTTTTTATTATGTGGCCGACTTTTTCACAGGTAAACGAAAAGGCTATAAAGCCCCTTGATGAGGGTAAAATCACCCAGCAGGAGGCTATAAAGGAGGCGGAGGGACCATTCAGGGAGTTTATGTATGGGCAGACACAGACTAAGGACATAAAGCTGTTTGTGGATATCTCAGGAGATGAGTACGATGACTATGATGATGTACCTTTTACAACGCTTGTTCCGGCCTTTATACTTAGTGAGCTTAGAACAGCCTTTATATTAGGCTTTTTAATATACATTCCGTTTATAGTAATAGATATGGTTGTTTCATCAGTGCTAATGTCAATGGGTATGATGATGCTTCCACCGACAACCATCTCGATGCCGTTTAAGGTACTTTTGTTTATCCTTGCGGATGGCTGGGATCTGGTTATTGGTAATCTGGTTAAGACGTTTTACTAGGAGGTGTACATATGATTACCCAGGAAGCTGTTTTGGATATTGCCAGAGAGGCAATTTATACTACAATCATTACATCAGCTCCGCTTTTGCTTATTTCGCTGATTGTCGGACTTATAGTCAGTATATTTCAGACAGTTACGTCAATTCAGGAGCAGACACTTACATTTGTGCCAAAAATAATTGCAATTTTTCTTGTGATGATGCTCTGTGGCTCATGGATGCTCGACACTATGTCCGGATTTATGACTGATTTGTGGTCCAAATTCAGTTATTATATAAGCATGGGATAGGATGATATATGATTAATTATTCTTTTTCTATTGCAAATTTTGAATATTTTTTGCTGATTCTGGTGCGTATTGCATCATTTGTGTACATAGCTCCGTTTTTTGGAGATAATGCGGTTCCGGCACGTGTCAAGACCGGCTTATCAGCCTTTGTTGCTTTGTTTATGTACAATATCATAGAAAGACCACAGCTTTCCTATGTCAGTGCAGTAGGTTTTGCTGTACTGGTCGTAAAAGAAGGAATTACAGGACTGCTCATAGGTTTTGCGGCCAATATATGTAATTCCATTGTTATTTTTGCGGGAAATCTGATTGATATGGATATAGGTCTGTCCATGGCAACAGAATTCAATCCATCGATGAATTCAGAGACAACAGTTACAGGTAATTTCTACTATTACGTAGTTCTTGTCCTGCTTCTTGTATCTGATAT
>ERZ773165.1489-NODE-1489-length-13908-cov-27.208042_pt1 | contig 13908 bp, 28 predicted proteins | sample MGYA00581003_ERZ773165 | MGnify/ENA primary metagenome ERZ773165 (study PRJEB29015, sample SAMEA2737817) | human gut metagenome | biome: human gut; feature: human-associated habitat; material: faeces | place: China | collected 2012 ... | reverse complement strand
TTCAATATTCCTCACTCGCTTGCTTTATGCCGATTTGGCAACTTTGTGCAAATCTGCTCATTCCCAACTGTTTACGTTCCAACCTCTCTTATTCTCCTTTGGCTGCTTTAGAGCTTTATGTTAGATTATAAAAAACTAAGATTTTGTTTAACGTTTAAATATAGGAGATACAAAAATGTTATTTGAGAAAATTACTCGCAGATGTCTGCTTACTTTGGATGGGGGGGCAAAGATTCAAGCCGTCCTCACTATGCCGAAGCCGACAAAGCCCATTTTCCCCGAGGAAATGGAGCGTCAGTTTATTAATAGTTTTAATCAATCGCAGCCAAATGCGGTTCACAAGGTTATCAAGTGTCATATAATGAGAAATTAATGATATGGAAAAGAAAGAATATTCTGTTATTGAATTTATTCAACATCTTAAAGATAAGATATATATTAAGCTTTATAAAGCTGCTCGTTTATCTGAAACTAAGATAAGAAGAGAAATGAGGATATGGCGAGGTCTCCAGTATTATTTAGATAGAGAATAGATGTATAAAGCATAAAATAAAGATTATGGCTACAGTAGATTTTGGAATCGGAAACAAAGAATTTGAGGTACGTTTTATTCGAGAATCAGGTTATCCTCCAACAAAGAATGAACGTGGTTCTTCATTGATTGAGTATGATGTAACTACATACAAGAATAATCAGCCAATGATGAAGAAATTCAATCAAAAGAAACGAGTTTATTTCGACCTTGAAGGTAATGTTTATAAGGATAAGCTGAGCAACAAGGTGTGGTTCAATTTTTATAAAGCAAGTTAATGGTATATGTTATACGAAGCAAAACAGGGAAGTAAGGCTTACGAATACATTTTGAGCATTCTCGATTCTGAAGAAAATGAGCGTCAAGCCTACATAAAAAGAGTGGAAGAAGCCGTTGGCTTTGAGTTTGAAAAGTATCAGGGCTATCAGCCTAACAGAACTCTCACAAGAGTGCACGAGATTACTGCTATATGGGTTCTTCCTGAGCGTTACGATACGCTAGATAAGAAGGTGTGGAAGAAGATAGACGGTGTAAAATTGGAGGACGGTTACTATGTAGCCGTAGCCCCAAATAAGCGATACAAGCAGGGCAAAGCTATCGCCTCCGTACTTGCCTCCTACAAAGCTGTTACCAACCATTTCAAGATATTGCAGGAGCTTGGCGTAGGGGGCCATCAAGGTTGTTCATTTTCTATCACTCAGCTTTTCCGCTGCGATGACCGTTTCTTTGCCTTCTTCGATGATAGCATTCGAGCCGAGAAGCGCAATCCTGATTTCACTGAAATCACGATAGGTGAGTATGAGGATCTCATTAATGAAAAGGACTAAGCGTATGGATAAAGAATATATTCCAGGAGATTTGGTAATGACAAACGGAGTACCTTTAGGTACTGCTAAGAATGTAGTATACCGAGTAACATCATCAGACCCATCAAAGACTCTGGAGTTAGACGATGGAACGGTTCTGAAAGGTGTTGTCTGCTTAGAGAACATCGAAGGCGCGGAATTTGGAGATAAAGGCTATCTCTCTGGTGACTGCTGTGCTTGGGTTAAGGATATTGTTCCTATTAATCTTGTGCCTGACATTTTAGAGAAGAATGGATGGAATAAATCCATAAGCTGGTTTTACGTTGGCAGTGAAGAGCGTGGCTATCAGTTTTCCAAGGAACTAGATGATAATTGGGGCGAGCTTGGAATGACTTATGGCGACTTACAAATCAGTCAATGTGAAAATCTTAGAGATTGGAGATATATAAATGAATGTAATCACTATTTTAATTTTGAGTTTACCTATGTTCACGAACTCCAACATTTATTATATGCCTTGCATATAGATAGTAACTTAAAAATATAATGACATGCCAACAGGATTTACAGCACCAATATATGATGGTGAAGATATAACATTTGAGCAATTTGCAAATAGTTGCTTGCGTAACTTCGGTATCTACCTAAGATTTGAAGGAAAATATCCTAACCTTAGTAGATACGAAATTCCAGACAAGATTATACCTAGTGATTACTATAAAAAGAAATATGAAGAGGCAAAAGCAGAGTACGAAAAGCATCTTGCAACACCTAAGACAAAAGAAGAACTTGAAGCTGAGTATCTTTCTTATGTTAATGATGTAATCAAGGGAAACGAGGATAGAGCTAAAGAGAATGAAGCTCTCAAAAACAGATACAATGCAATGCTCTCTAAAGTAAGAAGTTGGATTCCGCCTTCCGAAGACTATAAAGGTATCAAGGACTTTATGGAAAGTCAATTAATTGATAGTTTAGATTTTGATTGCCGCCATGTTTATGTGGAGAATATCATCCCTAAAGATGAGTGGATTCAAAAACAAACTAATCGCACTGATTTAATAGAGTCTATGAAGTATAATTTGGAGCAGTATAATAAAGCTGTAGTTGCTGCCGAAAAGGATACTCAGTGGCTCAAAACATTTTCAGAAAGCATAAAGAAAGTAACGGAGTAATAACCATCCGCAAAGGATATAAATAGATAGAAATATGACATTAAATGAAGCAATAGAACATTGCAAGAAGGTAGCTAAAGAGCAAGAAAATTGTAATAATGGTTGTTCTTTAGAACATAGACAGTTAGCTATTTGGCTTAGTGATTTGAAAGCTATTACAGAAAATGGATATAAGGAGTTTAATCGTGTGATAAACATATATACACACGATTATACAGTAATGGCACTTCAAGGAAGATTAGCTGCAAATCCTTCACTTTCATCAAAAGAAGTTGCTAAATTGGTAGCTGATGATGTAAAGTATTTGCTTGAAGAATTAGCATTGAACAACAGATATTTTGTCGCACCTTAAAAAGTATGAAATGGGAAAATTTGAAGATTATATTAATGAAGTAATAGGTTCATCTGCGGCTGGATCCTACAAAGCAGGTTGGCAGATACATACTCTTCGGGAAGATTACAAACGCAGGTATGGAAGATATCCTTCTAAAAGCGAGTTCTTAGAATACGGAAATTCTATTATGGGAGGAGGCTCTTGTACGCATAGTAAAACTAGTGTTCCAGTTAACTCTACTAGTTCTTCAACCAGCAAAAATAATACTTCCCAACCTAGTGAAGAAGCATTAAAAATCTTAAAATCATTAGAACTTGGCAAAGAAAAGCCTTCTGATGATTCAGTTCCTAATGTATCATTTAATAAAGCGTATAAAATATGGAAATAGATATAATAATCGAAAAAGCTAAACTTATCAAAGAAGCTGATAATCCTGAGGGAATAGATAACTTGATAAAAAGTTTAGAGTCTTATAAAGCAAATAAAGGCGATATAAGAAAAAAGAGAATTTATAATTTTCTATTTGGTGTTTATGAAAATGGAGGCATGTCGTGGAGAGATGTCGAAGCTCAATTATATGGTCTTACAACCAATATAGTTAAAAGATTAAACGAATACTATAGTAGAAAATTTGGTAAAATGGCATATGAAAATTACCATATTGCTGGATATGTAATTGATTCAGACGATGAAATATATGATTATGTATTTGATGTGGAATTTTACGAAGTATCACATGAACTAGAAGTTTTACTATACAAACATAATTTTGATATAGACAGCGTTCGTATTCCTGCTGGAGTAAGAAAAAGACTTGCATGTTTTGGAAAAGTAACAGAATAACTAACCATCCGCAAGGATATAAATAGAAGTAATATGAAAAAGATTATTTTAGCAGCCTTAGTCGTTGCAAGTTTGTTCGCTTCTTGCTCTAGCGAGAAGACTTTTAAAAAGAAAGATGGCTCTACGATTACAGCAAAGCCTTATGGCTGGGCTAGTAAGGAAAACAAAGTAGAAGGTGTTAACTACGAGTTGAATGCTCCAGATGTTGTAGCATCTATCATCTTCGCCCCATCTGTTATCGCTCCAGTTTTGCTGACAGCTTACGATGTATGGGAGCCAGTATCATATACTGAGCCATCTAAGTAAATAACCGCCCTCTCCTTGGCAACAGGGAGAGGGTAAAAAAGAAGAGAATATGGCAGAGATTATTTACTTTGGAACGGATGGGTGTCCCGGACATTATCCAATTGGCATTGACAAAACACTGACAAATGCAGAATATAAGATGTGGAATGAGTGTGATAATGAAACTTGGATAAATAATATTCGAAAGAATCCTGGTCGCCATCTTATCAAGCATCACGGAGAGGTTTATACTAATTATGGTGTTCCGTTCTCTGTAGATAACGACAGAGGTGGTAGTCATACCGAACTATTTTGGAAAGGCATTCATTCGGAAGAAGAAATCGTCAACTTGATAAAGAATAATTCATTTTTATCAAAGCAGTTTAATCTAAAATAAGATAAGCAATGAGCAAAGAAAAAGCTATCGAGAAAATACAATATGCTACAATGCAAGTAGCTTCTGTATATGCGTGTTCTGCTATCTTTGATGAAAAAACAAAGGTAATAGAAGGCAGACAGAAAGAACTTGAAAAAGCGATTGTCAATTTGCATGATGCACTTAAAGATTTGGAGGATTGAGAGTATGATGGAGATTATAAAAAATAAAGAAGAGGTTAAATCTGTGATGAACATTCTACAAGCATTCGCAGATGGTAAAACAATACAAGCAATAGACCCTTATGATGACGAGTGGGTCGATCAAGCTGGACTTAATTTTAAAGCACTATTTGAGGGGCAATACCGCATCAAGCCAGAGCCAAAGTTTCGCCCATTTGAGAATGCAGAAGAGTGCTGGCAGGAAATGCTGAAGCACCAGCCGTTCGGGTGGATTTTTAGTAGAAAAACTGGAGTTACATATCTTATTAGATGTATAGATGATAATCATGTGTTTACAACAATACAATACTCATTTGATAGTGCTTTTAAAGATTTCGTCTTTACAGACCTTGTTCCGTTCGGCGTAAAAGTGGAGGAATAGTTATGGTATATTGTTTTTGTGATATTTGTGATTATAAGGATGAATGTGAAGACTATCGAAAAGTAGTTGTTTGTCCTTATATGAAAACGGAGGAATAGTTATGGCATGGGTATGTGTAGGATTTAATGGCGAAGAAAGAGTTTGCCAAAGTAAACCAACAAGATATGATGATAGATATTGGATGATGAATCCAGCCTGTAATGACTCTGTTGGTCTTCCCAAAGGAACTATCAAGAAACTCATCGGAAGAGAATTATCTTGGATTGATGAGCCAGTAGAACTTGGATAGATAAAAAATGAGAAAGGTTACTTGTATTTGCGACACAATTATAAAGGGTGTTACGTTTGTAAAGGGCTGTGATTACAGAGTTGATTATAATCCATTTATAGGAATAATGATATATGCCCCATTCGGCTACGTAAATATCAGTAAATGGCAGCTCGATAACTATTTTATTTAAAATTATAGCTTATGAAAATAGAAAATATCAAGTTCAAGGCAAAACGTCTTGACAATAACACTTGGGTAGAAGGTTACTTCTATGCTGAATGTGGTAACACTTACATCATCGAGGATAGGCAGAGTGAATCAATGCTTAATAGAAATGGGGCACATCAGGTTGACCCTTTAACGGTCTGCCAATTCACAGGTCTGAAAGATTGTGAAGGCAATGAAATTTGGGAAGGCGATATTATAAGTAGCCCACACTTTGAACGTGTAGCCACAGTAAAATGGGATGATTCTTTATGTGGTTTTAAATGTTCAGATGTTACTGGGAATATTAATTTTTCTTTTACAGCTATTGCTCACTGTTCTGAATGGTCTATTGCTGGCAATAAATTCGATAAGAAAAAGTAGCGTATGAGAATACAAGCCACATTGAATGATAAGCTCAAAAAGCTTAGTTCGCATCACACATTTATCCCAGATTGGGTACATAATTGTGCAGAATGGGATGATTGTAACATTCTTATCGGAAAAGTTTTAACAGAAAAATAAATTGCGTATGAAGAAGGATACATTTGACTTCTCGGAGGCTCTGAGAAGAATGAAGGAAGGAAAGAAAGTAAGAAAGAAAGGGTGGTAGATTGAGAGATGAAATACTCTACTATGACCCAAAAAGAAACGCTATCATGGTTATGTTTGATGGAACTAATTCAGTCAAGAAAACTGCGATGGCTTGTATAAGTATTCTCGCAACAGACTGGGAGGAGGTGGAAATATGAAAAAGAAAATATTGACCCTCACCGTCAGCAAGGAGTGGTTTGATAAAATCGTATCGGGCGAGAAGACGGAGGAGTATCGGGATATTAAGCCGTATTGGATTCAACGTCTGACTACCAACTGTGAAGTAGCTTATGATGTGGCGGCAGAAACATATTGCGGAAAGGTGCTTTGTCGCCCTTACACCCACGTTCTCTTCATCAACGGCTATCGCAAGGATAGTCCACGAATTGAAAAGGAGATTGAGAGTATCAGTATTGGTAAGCCGAAAAAGGGCTTATGCCCCGACAAGTGGCTTGATACCGAGTTTTTTATTATTAAATTTAAGTGATATGAAAATAAAGAATTTACCAAAGAAGATTTACCTCAATATCTGTAGCAATGAAGATGAGGTTGATTACAATGAATTAGATAGAGTAACATTCAGCACAGAAAAGGTTAGCGTTACTGATTGCGATACAGAAAACGTTCCTTACGTGAATACAGCATCATTATGGCACGACCTAAAGGAAGAGAAGCCACCATTAAGAAAATGGGTAATGTTCCGATATAGTGGAGGTGGCGTAAATCCTACGGCTCTTCACTACGGAGCGATGAGTGATGATGTGTGGGTTGTTACTAGAGGAGACGGAACACAGCGTATAGAAGTTCTGTACGAGTGCTATGATAAGATTGAGTGGTTTGACTTTGATGAACTGAAATAAGTTATGAAGAAGGAAGATAGAATCAAAGTTTGGGAGAAATACGACCATCATTGCGCATACTGTGGAAGAGAAATAAAACTCGAAGATATGCAAATCGACCATTTCATTCCAAAGAATCGTGGAAACTATTCACGTTGGAGTGATAAAGAAGGTAAGTATATCGTTTCTCATGGTGAGGATAGTATGGAGAATTATATGCCTTCTTGCCGAGCTTGTAACTTTCGAAAGCGAGATATGAGTATAGGGCAATTCCGTGAAGCTATCAAGGAACAGGCGAAAGGTTTGCTTAAAGGTGCTGCAAAGTTTCAGGTAAGCATGAGTATCGCTTATGGTCTGCTCAATCCTGCTTTTGACAAACCTATAGTATTCTATTTTGAGAAGTTTAAAAAGAATGATAAAAAGTGCAACAAATGAAAGAATATAAATATACAAATAAAGAGGAAAGACCCATTCCAAAATATAGGAATGGTGATATTGCTTGGTATATTGATGGATGGTTTGAAGCCCCACAACGCTGTATAGTAAAGGGATGCTGCAACGTATCTTGGTTCGAGGGAAATGAGCTTAACCCTTCTGGCTGGTGGATAGATTACAAATATAAGCCCGACTATCGTGAACGAACTAAACAGCATACAATTAGAGAAGAAGAGCTTTTTGATACCGAGCAAGAGGCTTTAATTGCATTGTTCGAGGAGTTTAAAAATAAAGTAAAAACAAAAATAGACTTCTTTAGCAAAGAGGCAAAAAGACTAGGCATAAAACAGCAGTTGTTATTACAATAATAAGAAAGGGTAGGGCAAAAGCTCTACCCCTTCTTGCCATATAGAACATAATCAATAACCTCTCGGTTGGCTTCATCAATCAGTTGTTGGTCTTTGCGCACATATATTGAGGTTATTCTGTGGCTACTCTTGTGCCCAAGGCAGTCAGCGATAACATCCATACTGATACCGATTTCATAAGCAATAGTGGCAAAGGTATGTCTTGCCCAATACGTACTGACTTCGGGAATACCGATGCTACTGCAAATCTTAGATAGCATTTTATTGATTGATACATCGTAATAGCGATAAGAGCTCTTTCTATCGAATACGCTTAGGAGGTGTTCTTTACCTCTATATTTTTCGATAATTTCGAGAGCTTCGGGTTCTACCTTAATATTATATAATGTGCCCGTCTTTGCTCGTCTATAAGTTATTCTGCCGTTTTCAATATTCACTATCCTAGAGAGGTCAATTAGATTAATGCCCATGAGATAGAAGATAAGGAAGAAAATGTCCCTATGCCTAGCACGAAGCGGAGTAAGCTTCGCATCATGCAGCTTTCTTAGTTCTTCGACCGTCAAAGAACGTTTCTTGGTCTCTTCCATTTTGATTGAATACATATTGAATACGTATTCCTTCAATAGCCCTTTCTTTCTTGCGAAGTTTAGAACCGCCCGAATACCCCTTAACCTTACAGCAATGGTATTCTTTGTATTCTTATCCTTTTTCAAGGATTCAACAAATCCATCAAGCCATTCAATATCTATATCCTCCAACCTTAAAGATTCATAGTCGCAATAGTTGCTGATTTTGCTTGCAGTTGTTGTATAGACCAACTTTGTGCCTTCATTATCCTTAGTCGCAAGGAAAGCATCCATCTGAGTTTTGAAAAGATGATTCTTATATTCTTGCTCATCCTCATCATTGGATAAATAGAGCGAAAGCTTCTTGTTTGAAAAGTAGCGCAGTTTGCCTTCTTCTTGTAACTGCACTATCTTATCATTGAGAAGGGAAAGCCTTTTTATCAGCTTCATGTTTATTACTCGCTGCTCGGGCAATCCCTTCACCTTTTCATTTTTCGCATCCCATTCATCTTCTTTGAGCTCATAGCCTGTCGGAATATAAATGGCACTATCTTTTCTTGCGACCTTGAATTTGAGCGGAAACTTACCGCTATTCAATCGCCGTCTTTTATCTAGCTTGATTGATACCTTAATCATAAGTTCGTATCTCCTTTTTTATTTGCACGGAATTTGCACGTTTTGGTGTAAATTCCGATACTTATTGTTACTTTCTGAGAATCCTTTATATTCTCTTTTAGTGCAAAATTACTTATTTTTTGCCGTTTTATGTGCTATTTTTCGAGTTTTTTAATCAATTAACATGAATTATGCACATATTCTAACAATTTTATGTACTTTTGCAATGTTTTTCAGACAAAATATAGAAATATGTTACGAATAGCAGTACAAAGTAAGGGTCGTCTGTTTGACGACACCATGAATCTTTTAGCAGAGGCAGACATCAAGGTCAGTGCCTCCAAGCGCACACTTCTGGTGCAGGCAAGTAATTTCCCACTCGAGGTTCTCTACCTCCGTGATGATGATATTCCTCAGAGTGTAGCCTCTGGTGTGGCAGATATCGGTATCGTGGGCGAGAACGAGTTCGTGGAGCGTGGTGAGAAAGCCCAGATCATCGATCGCCTGGGATTCAGCAAGTGCCGTTTGAGTCTTGCCATCCCTAAGAAGATAGAATATCCAGGATTACAGTGGTTCAACGGCAAGAAGATTGCCACCTCTTACCCTAACATCCTGCGCAACTTCATGAAGAAGCATAATATTAATGCCGACATCCATGTCATCACCGGTTCTGTAGAAATCAGTCCGGGCATCGGTCTGGCAGATGGTATCTTTGATATCGTCAGCTCCGGTTCTACGCTGGTAAGCAACAATCTTGCCGAGGTAGAGGTTGTGATGAAGAGCGAGGCATTGCTCATCGGCAACTGGAATATGGATGAGGAGAAGCATCAGATTCTGAACGAGATGCTGTTCCGCTTCGAGGCTGTGCGCTCTGCCCAGGACAAGAAGTACGTGATGATGAATGCCCCTAAGGCAAAGGTAGAGGAGATTACCCAGGTATTGCCTGGTATCAAGAGTCCTACCATCATCCCATTGGCAGACGATGACTGGTGTTCTATCCATACCGTGCTAGATGAGAAGCGTTTCTGGGAAATCATCGGTAAGCTGAAGGAACTCGGTGCGCAGGGCATCCTGGTAACACCAATCGAGAAGATGATATTGTAAGAAAGTTAGATATTAGGAGTTGGGAACTGTTTATGTTCAGGTCTAATTCTTAATTATACATTATAAATTATTAATTAAATTGGAATGAAGGTAATTAAGTATCCTGCAAAGGAGGAATGGAGCGAGATAGTAAAACGCCCACACCTGGATGTATCCAAGCTCAATGCTACGGTACAGGGTGTACTCGACGATGTAAAGAAGCATGGCGATGAAGCCGTGAAGCGTTACGAGGAAATGTTTGATCATGCCCATCTCGATTCTTTGGCTGTGACTGAAGCTGAAATCGAAGAGGCTGAGAAAATGGTTTCTCAAGAACTGAAAGACGCTTTGCACCTCGCCCATCATAACATTGCCGCATTCCATCAGAGCCAGAAGTTTGAAGGCGAGAAAATTGAAACATGCCCTGGTGTTACCTGCTGGCAGAAGAGCGTAGCTATCCAGAAGGTGGGACTTTATATCCCTGGCGGTACAGCACCGCTGTTCTCTACCGTACTGATGCTGGCTACTCCAGCCAAGATTGCCGGTTGCGGGGAAATCGTTCTCTGTACTCCTCCTAACCAGGAGGGTAAGGTGAACCCAGCCATTCTCATGGCGGCTAAGATTGCCGGCGTGAGCAAGATTTTCAAGGCGGGTGGCGTACAGGCCATCGGTGCCATGGCGTATGGTACTGAGAGCGTGCCTAAGGTATATAAGATCTTCGGTCCGGGCAACCAGTTCGTGATGGCTGCCAAGCAGCAGGTTTCATTGCACGACGTGGCTATCGATATGCCTGCCGGACCTTCAGAGGTTTGTCTGATTGCTGACGAAACAGCCAATCCTGTTTTCGCTGCAGCCGACTTGCTTTCTCAGGCAGAACATGGTTTCGACTCGCAGGTATTCTTCATCACTACCTCAGAAAAGGTATTGGAAAATGTAAAGAAGGAAGTTGAAGTACAACTCGAACGGTTGCCACGTAAAGAGATGGCACAGACCTCGTTAGACAATTCTAAGTTTGTCCTTGTCAAGGATGATGTGGAGGCTATCGAGCTTTGCAACACCTATGCTCCTGAGCATCTGATCATTGCCACTGCCCACTATGAGCAGTTGGCTGAAAGGGTAGTGAATGCCGGTAGCGTATTCCTGGGCAACTATGCCTGTGAGAGTGCGGGCGACTATGCCAGCGGTACCAATCATACCCTGCCAACCCATGGCTATGCCTTGGCATACAACGGTGTGAATCTCGACAGCTATAACCGCAAGATCACTTTCCAGCATCTTACCGAAGAAGGTATTCGTAACATAGGAGATGCGGTGGTGACCATGGCTGAGAACGAGCAGCTTGAGGCACATGCCAATGCCATGAGATTGAGAGTAGAAAGTCTAAAATAATTTGATGTTATGAAAGATTTAAAAGAATTGTGCCGGGAGAACATCTGGAATCTGGCACCATACAGTTGCGCTCGAACAGAATTCGCAGGCAGAAATGCCCGCGTATTCCTCGATGCCAACGAGAATCCATATAACGACCCTTACAATCGCTATCCAGACCCACTGCAGGTGGAGCTGAAGAAGCAGATCAGTAAGATAAAGGGTGTGGCGGAAGAAAAAATCTTCCTGGGCAATGGCTCTGATGAAGCCATCGACCTGGTTTACCGTGTGTTCTGTCGTCCTGGTCAGGACAATGTTGTAGCCATCGCTCCTACCTACGGCATGTATCAGGTATGTGCCGACATCAATGATGTGGAGTATCGTGAGGTGTTGCTTGATGAGAACTATCAGGTGACAGCCGACAAGATTATTGATGCCTGCGATGACAATACCAAGGTCATCTGGTTCTGCAGTCCTAACAATCCTACGGGCAATCACATCAACCGTGAAGCCATCGTAGAGGTGTTGCGCCTGTTCGACGGCATCGTCATCGTAGACGAGGCATATAGCGACTTCTCTTCCGAGCGAACCTTCCGCAGTGTCATCGACCATTTCCCAAACATCATCGTCCTGAATACGATGAGCAAGGCTTGGGGTTGTGCAGCCCTTCGACTGGGTATGGCTTTTGCCAGCAAGGAAATAGTAGATATATTCAATAAGGTGAAATATCCTTATAATGTGAATCTCCTTACCCAGGAGCAGGCTTTGGAGGTATTGAAGAATCCGCTGAAGATGGATGAATGGGTGAAGAATATCCTGCAGGAACGTTCCAAGGTGATGGCAGCCTTCATGGAATTGCCTATCTGTGAGAAGGTATATCCTACGGATGCCAACTTCTTCCTGGCAAAGGTGACGGATGCCAATGCCATCTACGATTATCTCGTGGCGCAGGGCATCATCGTAAGAAATAGAAATAAGGTGCAACTCTGTGGCAACTGCCTTCGTATTACCATCGGTAATAAGAGTGAGAATGCAGAACTGCTGGGTGCATTAAGACAATATTAGTTTTTTTACATTAGCCCGGGAGGGAGAAGGAAGCAGCGGCTTTCTAACCTCCCTCCTTTTTTTTATGTCATTATTCCTTGAGTAAGTCATCCAGGAATTCATCGAGGTCATGATCCAGATTCTCCATCAGGTCGCCACCCACGATGATGGTATCATCATCGGCAAGGTAGAGTTCTCCCAGATTCTCCTTTTCATCATCCTCCAAAACAAAGCTGTAAGGCTTCAGGATTCCGAGATGGTCTACCGTCTGGGCATTCTTGCGCAAGAGATCGCGCAAAAGCTTTGCCACCTCGTCATAGAAGTTTTCATCTTTGTTGTCAATCCATTGATCAACAACACAGCGGGTAATCTCGTTCTCATCATCGTCAAAGGCAAGCATCTCACCGCTGTCCTGTGAAACTCTCACATGGATATCGGTTAGCATATATGTGTCTTCTTCAGACGCTGGTACCGGAAACTTTTGAGACACTTTTCTGATGAAACGCTCTACTTGTTGAATCATTTGTTCTGTTACTTCCATAAATCTACGTTTTTATCAGCCTCTGGCTTTGATCGAGCCTTAGGCTTGGTTCTTACTTTCTATTGCAAAGGTACACAAAAAAATGAAACAAACCAAGAAGTTGGGGAAAAAAAGTAACAAAGAAAACGTTTACGCCCCTTTTAATTAAAAAACCTTCTTAAATAGTTTGTCATTTCTAAAATATTTGCTATCTTTGCAACCAAATAAATTGCAAACTCGACTTTACAAATGAACAAGATAAGACATACTGGTATCGTGGATGGGGTAGAGGGAGAATGTGTGAAAGTTCGCATTCTCCAGGCTTCTGCCTGCAGTGCCTGCAAAGTGGCTGCCCACTGCAATGCCTCTGAAATGAAAGAAAAAAAGGTTGAGATAAGAATGGCTGATGCTGCTTCTTATCATCCGGGCGATTCTGTTGTAGTGGTGGCTGATGCCTCCGTAGGATACAGAGCCAGCCTTTACGGTTATCTCTTGCCGCTGGTGGCAATGGTAGCTACCTTGATCGCTGTTCTTGCTACTACCCATTCTGAGGGTATGGCTGCCGTTTCGGCACTGGGAATCCTCGTTCCTTATTATGCTGTACTCTATCTGATGCGCAACAGGTTAAGAAACCGATTCAGTTTTAAAATCGAACGTTTTTGATTATTAACTAAAACAAATACAAATTATTATGAATTTTATTTTGATTGCGGTCTTGGTACTCGGTGCCATTGCGCTGATTGCAGCGTTGGTGCTCTTCGGTGTATCTAAGAAGTTTGCCGTCGAAGAGGACCCTCGATTGGGACAGGTGGGAGAACTCCTTCCGGGTGCCAACTGTGGTGGTTGCGGTTTTGCCGGATGTTCCGGTATGGCTGCTGCACTGGTCAAGGGTGCTGATGCCGGTAGCATCGATGGGCTGATGTGTCCTGTAGGTGGTGCCGACGTGATGGGCAAGGTGGCTGATCTCCTGGGGCTGGCTGTGGCTAACACAGAGTCTAAGGTGGCAGTGGTTCGTTGTAATGGCTCTTGCGAGCATCGTCCTCGCATTGC
>ERZ773165.1486-NODE-1486-length-13926-cov-11.643933_pt1 | contig 13926 bp, 10 predicted proteins | sample MGYA00581003_ERZ773165 | MGnify/ENA primary metagenome ERZ773165 (study PRJEB29015, sample SAMEA2737817) | human gut metagenome | biome: human gut; feature: human-associated habitat; material: faeces | place: China | collected 2012 ... | reverse complement strand
TGACATTTAAGTGGTTCTATGACTACAACAAGGGATTGATGGAAGCCACACGACTTACGAAGGAGTTCACTGGCTACACCGGGGAGGCATTGGAGACGATGAGGAACAGCATCGCAGCCACAGCGGACTCCATGGGAAAGGATTTCAAGGACGTTCTCGGAACGGCAGACAATCTTATGGCTAATTTCCATCTATCGGGCGAGCAGGCGATGGATGTAATCAACAAGGGCTTTGCGAGCGGTGCAGACCTATCGGGCGATATGTTGCAGAAGATACAGCAATATGCGCCTACCTTCCACGATGCAGGTATCTCAGCAGACCAGCTTGTGGCGATATTGCAGCAGACCAGAAGCGGCATTTTCAGCGATAAGGGTCTAGACATTATCACTATGGCTAGCAAGAAAATCCGTGAGATGAGCAACGGAACGGCTTCAAGCCTTGACGCTATCGGCATTTCATCAAAGCAGGTGCAGCAAGACCTAGCCAACGGCACGAAGAACACATTCGACATCATCCAGCAGGTAGCTTCGAAGATGAAGAACTTTGGAGCGGACAGCCAGCAGGTTGGAGATATACTGAAAAACGTCTTCGGAAAGCAGGGAGCGGCAGCTGGTATTCAGCTTATCGAACAGCTCGACACGATGAGCACCAGCCTTGACGAAGTGAAGAAACAGACTGGAGCCTGGGGAGATGTGCAGCTGGAGAACATCAAGTTACAAAAGGAACTGAACACCTATATGAGTTCTATGTTCGATTTCAGTCAAAAGGGCTTTGCATCAATCATCACGGCAGGAAAACAATTCGGAACGAAGGTGCTCATTCAGATAATGAAGGGTTTGTTCAACACCATCAACTACTTCATCGACTGGTACAATGAGAGCCTTCTTTTGCGTGGAGTTATTCAGACACTTGGAGCTTCTTTTCGTGGAGTTTGGTCTGTAGTTAGAGGCGTGGCAAACCTTATCATCGATGCAATGAAACAAGTCGGCAGAAGCCTAAAGGGTGCGCTCGATATATTGGAGGGTATCGTAACGTTCGACCTTTCCAAGGCACAGCAGGGATTCAAGGAGATATTTGACCTTTCCAAGTTTATCAAGGAAGGATGGAATGATATTAAGCAGACTGGCGCAGACTTTGGAAACGCATTCGCTGACGGATACGAGAACGCAGTGAACGGAAGACTGAAGCATCTGAAACTTGCGAACCTAGACGGTGGAGCGACCAGCAGCGAACCAGTGAACGGAAACAAGGGAACGACACCAGCCAAGGGCAGCACCACCAAGACCAAGGCACAGAGAGCCAAGGAGAAAGCGGAAGCCAAGGCAGAGGCAGAGCGCAGAAAGAAGCAGGAAAAGGAATTGCAGGCACAGATTGCACTTATCCAGTACAAGTACAACGAGCAAGTAATGGACGCAAAGAAGCGATACCTCGCAGGTATGTACGACAACGAGCGAGACTACAGCAACGACCTCGAACAGCTGGAGAAGGATATGGTGGCACGAAGCATTGACGCATACGTGGCGGCTGGAGAGATAGGAGCGGAAAAGGCGCAGGAAATGCAGGCAAAGCTTCTCGACATAATGATAAAAGCAAAAGCGGACTTGAAGAACCAAGCAAAGGAGATTGTGGACGAACTCAACAAGGAGTTTGAGGATGCGGAGAAGAAGCGCAGGGAAGCTGACATTATGCACGGTGGCACTGGCGAGGAAAAAAACGATGCAGCCAAGCTGGAGAGATACAAGGCTTTCCTGGAGCAGAAGCTAGCAATGACCAAAGAGAATGTTGAAGCACAGAAGCAACTACAGCAGGAACTGCACGATACAACTATTGAGTTGCAAGCTGACGAAAACAAAAACAAGCAACAGAAACTTCAAGAGCAGAACCAGATGATAGCCGATTATATCTTGGCAATCGGTGATGGGTTGGCTGCGTTTTTCGAGAGCCAGGATCTGACTTTTCATAATTTCCTCAAAACCATGCTGACAACCTACCTAGATGCGATAGAGAAGCAAATGACTGCGACTTATGTAGAGATTCTTGCAAATAGCATTGCAACGAGCGGATGGGCAGGAGTTGCAAGTGCAGCAGCCAAGCTTGCTTTAATCAAGGCAGCGTTTGCAGCAGCCAAGGCAGCAGTCAAGGGCTTTTCCACTGGTGGCTACGTCCAAGGCTCGGGCACTGGAACGAGCGACAGCATCCCGGCAAGGCTATCCAATGGCGAGAGCGTAATGACCGCCAAGGCGACATCGATGTTCAGCCCGATATTATCCGCATTCAACCAGCTTGGAGGCGGTGTGCCTATCGTAGTTAACAACGGAGGCAGCAATATCGGTATGGATATGCTGGCGGCAGCTGTAGCAAGAGGGTATCAGATGGCTCCCCAGCCAGTAGTGAGCGTTGAAGAGATAAACCGCACCCAGCGGAGAGTGCAGACGATAGAGAATATCGGCAGGCTCTAATGGTGTTGTTATTTTATCAAAATTTGCGTTCTGAGCGGTTTTTGGTCGAATGTGGTAAAGTTATACGCCCAAGGCAATAAAATCCGCTTAGAGCGCAAATTTTCGGCTTGTTTAGGAAAATTAACTGTTTACGAGATAAACATATCGAAAATAATCGTATCTTTGCAGCGTTTTAAAACTTAAAAATAACGTTTCAATGGCTAAACTCAGAATATACAACGACATCGACAGCCAAGACAACAAGTTTTGGTATCAATGGTTTGGTGGTGACTGCGTATGCTTTCAAGATATAGATGCTTTTGCGGCAAGCATACCGAAGGATGATGATACCATCGATATGCGTATCTTCTGCAATGGCGGTTCTGTTGTCGAAGGCTGGGCGATTTACGACCGACTGAGACAGAGCGGCAAGAAGATAACCTGCACTATTGAGGGCAAGGCTGCTAGTATGGCAACAATCATTATGCTGGCAGCACCAAAGGAGAGCCGCAAGGCATACGAGAACGCTGCCTTTCTCCTGCACAATCCGTGGGTTCCCGGCTTGTGTCTGGGCGACCAGCTGAACGCAAAGGACTTGAAGAACCAGGGCGAGGAAATGCAGATGTGGCAGGACAAGATGGTGGACGCATACGTAGAGCGGTGCGGGTGCGACCGGGAAGAGATTCAAGCCTTGATGGATAAGGACATCTTCATCAGCACCAGCGAGGCTTTGCGCCTAGGTCTTATCAGCAGCACCGTTGCACCAATCAGCGCAAGCGCATCAAAGCGCAACATAGAGCAATTCATTAATTCAAAACAACAAAATCCAAAAGCAATGGAGAAGAAAACAGAAGTAAAGGCTTCTCTCCTCGACAAGATTCTCGCCAAGTTGGGCGTGAAGTCACTGGAGGAAGCAGAGCAGGCGGTGGCAGAGCCACAAGCCAAGGTAGAGCCAAAGGCTATGGAACTCAACACAGCGGACGGACAGACACTGACCGTAGAGCGTGAGGAGGGAGACCCGCAGGTTGGCGACAAGGCAAGTCCGGACGGAACGTTTGAAATGCCCGATGGCAAGACAATCGTTGTCGAGGATGGTGTAATTACCGACATTCAGACCGCAGACAACACCGACACTGACGACACCGACAATGATGGCGGCAGCGCATCAAGCACCGACAACGACACCGTAGCCAAGTTGCAGCAGCAGGTTGCAGCACTCAAGCAGCAGTTGAACGACACCAAGGCACAGCTGGCAAGCGCACAGAAACTTGCGAAGAGCAAGGAGGATATGCGCATCTTGAATGCAGTGAAGATGGCTGGCGGTGCGGAGAAGGTGCTGGCAGGCTTCAGCAGCCACTACCAGCCAGCACAGCGACAGCCAAGCGGCAAGGGCGCAGGCGACAACGTGAACCCAGTAGAGGAGGGCAAGAACGCCATCAAGGAGAGACTTGCCAAGCTCCACGGCAAGCGCAAGAAGTAACCAAGTATTAACCCATTAAATCAAAAGAAAATAATGGCAGGATTTACAAAGAAGCAGCTGGAGAACTTGACACTCCAGCCCGAAAACCTCGCAAGCATCAAGGATGCCGTGCAGGAGACCTTCTACAAGGATGAGGATTTCTCTTCATTCGTGAACATTATGAAGGTCAAGAACGATGACCCTATCGCACTTATCGGTGAGATGGATATGGTCGGCAAGAAGGGTGGCGGTTGCGACCCTACCTACGAAGAGAAGGGCATCGCTAATAGTATGAAGCGTTGGGAACTCGGACAGTGGGAAATCCCTCTCAAGATTTGCTACGAGGCATTGAAGGGTTCAATCGCAGAGTACAGCCTTAAAACTGGTACAGAGATTGGCGACCTTACCAGCACCGACTTTATGACAATCTATACCGATGCACTCCAGCGAGCCATGCAGCAGATGATTTGGCGATTCGGCTGGTTCGGTGACAAGGCGGCAGCATTGGCAGGTGCAGGTGGAGGCAAGCTGACAGCAGGGTCGGACGTTAATATGTTCAACGTCTGTGACGGTCTCTTCAAGCGCATCTTTACAGCCACAGCAGAAAAGAACCATACCACCATCGCAGCCAACAGCGAGACCACGGCAGCAGCGCAGGTTTCAGCATTGCGCAAAAAGGGTACGGCTACAACACTCGTTGACACCATCTTGATGGACGTGGACACACGTATCATTGACGATAGCGATGCCGTGTTGCTTATGACACGCTCGCTGGCTGACGCATTGACCTACGACATCAAGCAGACCTACCACGATATTATGCCGTGGGAGAAGGTGTTCGATGGCTTTGATGTAGCGACCTACAACGGAGTGAAGATTGCACGTGTCGGCATCTGGGATAGGATGATTAACGCATACGAGAAGGGCGAGACGACTGTCAACCTTCCACACCGTGCGGTATTCTGCAATCCTAAGCACCTTATGGTTGGTACTGACGCTGACGCACTCATTAGCGACCTCGACATCTTCTTCGACCAGAAGGAGCGAAGAAATTACATCTACGCAACTGGTAAGATTGGCACGGCTCTCCTCGAAGAGAATATGATCCATGCAGCTTACTAATCGCTCCAAATTTTCAGTTAGTATTAAGTTATTTGACAATCCTCAACACCCAAAAACGGTGTTGGGGATATAACAATTTAAAACGAATTAATATGACAACAACTTGCGAGAGCCTTATCGCCCAGGACATCATCATCCCTTGCGAAGACCAAGTAACAAAGGGACTGGAGGGCGATGGACTTATTATCAACCGAGACGACATTGACTTTGCCAAGTCCGTTGTCGTGGGTAATACAATCAAAACATTGGTGCTGAAGACTGGCAAGAAAGCATACGCTATTCGGCAGGAAGGCAGCAAGCCATTCACTGGAACCAAGACCGAACTGACCGTCGGCACGTATCGCAACAGCTGGAAGAATACCGTAGCAGTCGTTGTATTGGCAAACACACCTGACGTTTGCGCCAATATCATTGACGGACTGGCGAACGGAAAGTTCGTTATCATCTTGCGAAACCTCTCAAAGGGAGCGGACGGAAAGGCAGAGTATCAGGTGTTCGGATATGCGCAGGCACTGAAGGCAAGTGCAGGCGAGAACGACAAGTACTCAGACGACACCGAGGGTGGCTGGCTTATCACGCTGGAAGAGGAGAGCGTACCGAAGGCAGCTTATTTCTTCTTCGACACAGACAGCGAGACCACAGCAGCCAAGTATAAGAGCCTTCTGACGGAAGCAGCAGCGTAGCCTATGACATACAAGGAAGCAACAGCCAAGGTCGGGGAGTTGAAGGCACGTTTCGACAGTCCCTTTGATGCAACCGACAAGGCAGTTATAGAAACTCTATATTTCGAGGTAACACGAAAGCGGTTTGTTCCGACAACCTGCCAGCAGTGTTACCACGATGCTTTAATCGAAATTTATTCAAAACTCAAAAAAGAAAAGGCTATGCCAAAGCAATGTAATTACGCAATGAAGGCAGGCTTCATCATTTCCTGCCCCGATTTCTACCACGGTAAGATTTTCACTAATGAGAACCTGACCGACAAGGTGGCGCACGAATATCTGACGAAGTACCCACAGATGGAGAAATACTTTCAGAAGATACCCAGCGAGGAACTCATCGAGAATAAAGAGCAGCCAGCAGGCAGCGACAAGAAGAAAGACCTCGACCAAGCCGAAAAAGCAGGCAAGGAAGAGTAACACAACAACAGGTAAAACGACACAAGCAAGATGAACGTAAAGACAGTTAAGAAGCCGAAGCGAAGAATTGATATTGGCTACGTCAGCCGATTCAAGATGCAGGCATACGGATATGACAACCTATATCCGCAGAACCTCGCACGCATCACGGAAGCAAGCGGAACGGCAATGCTCTGCCTTAACCGCTACGCCCGATTCATTGAGGGCTACGGCTTCGACAGCGATGTTATCGCAGCGTTAGCGATGAACCAGCAAGGGGACACGGCAGACGATTTGCTTCGGAACGTATCGGGCGACCTCGCCAGGTTTGGGGGCTTTGCCCTTCACGTGAACTACAACGTTCTCGGGCAGGTGTCGAGCGTGAGCCACGTACCCTTTGAAAATTGCCGATTGGAAGAGACGGACGACAATGGGAACGTGGCGCACGTCTTGCTGCATCCAGACTGGGAACAGAAGAAAACGAGGAACGGAAAGCGGTTGATGGTGAACGAGAAGACCATTGAGCGCATCAACACCTTCAATCCCGACCCCGACATCGTTCTTGAACAGATTGAGAACGCTGGCGGCATCGACAGCTACAAGGGGCAGGTTCTGTGGATGAGCCTAGACGGAAAGTTCATCTATCCGACAGCCAGCTACGATTCAGCCATCACGGAGATTTCGACCGATGAGGGACTGGGAAACGTGAAGATGCGAAACGTGAGAAACAACTTCCTCGTATCGTGTATGCTCGTAACCAAGAAGGGCGTGCCTAAGTTCAACGAGAAAGGCGAAGAGGTGGAGAGCGGACAGATGATTTCCGATGAAGACCTCTTGCAATTCCAGGGGGACGAGAACACAGCGAAGATTCTTGCGGTCGAGGTTGAGAACGAGGAAGACGAGCCGAAGGTTGTTGCTTTCCCAACGAAGAACTTCGACAAGGAGTTTTCCGTGACCGACAGCAGCGTTATCGAACGCATCTATGCCCAGTTTCACCAAGAACTCTTCTACTCCATCCGTATTGGCAAGCTGGGATTCAGCGGACAAGTGATGCAGGATGCCTACGAGTATTATGCAGGCGAAGTGACAACAGAGCAGCGATTCATTGAGCGAGCCTTCAAGAAGATTTTCAAGAATTGGCACGATCCATCGATTCAAAACATTGATATGAAGCTTCAGCCGTTGAAGTATATCAGCAGCGAGGCGGGAAACAACACCATCAAAAACGAATGACCATGCCAAAGATTGAACGTAAACCATTATTGACGGTCGAGCAGTTCAAGCAACTTGCAAGACCGACCAGCGCACACCTTGATGAGGATGAGGTGGAGAAGCTTATCCGAGAATGCGAGGATGCCTTTATCTTGCCAGCCATCGGCTGGGCGAACTTCAAGGCATCAATCGGACTTTGCCCATGGGACAACACCTTCGACGATTCTTTTATTCCCGATTTATTCTTGGACGGAGGCGAGTGGGACACCAAGGAGAGAGACGAGGACGGAAACGAATTCAAGAAGCTAAGGTATTGTAACGGTGTACGCAAGGCGGTCGCTTATTTCACGTATGCGAAGTTATTGCGAGCCGATGGAACAATTATAAGCCGTGCGGGCGGTATGCGTCACAGAGACGAATATTCCGACCATGTGCAGGACATAACCAACAACAAGCAATACAACGACATTATGGGATTGGCAGAAGGGTATTTATCCGACTGCCTATATTATCTTAAGTATCACGCAAAGAGCAAGCAGATAAGCCCGGTTAGAGGTAGTCGGGCGCATGTGCATGCGATAGGAGACTAGAGCGTATGGCAGACACAGTAATCAAGACAATTTCCCAAATGCGGGAGGTGGCTCAAAAGGTCAAGAATGAGACGGAGGTCGGTTGCAATACCGCAGACCGTGTAGGAGGGCTTTTCGAGGACATCGTAAACCATATCGGGCATCACGAAGACAGCCTTTTAGTCCTTGGGGAAAGCGAGTATAATTCCATCAACAAGGACGAAAGCAAGATTTATTTTGTTTACGAGGAGGAATAGGTATGATTCGGGCATTTGGACACGACATAGCGATAATACAAGCCAAGGGCAAGGTTATCGCGGCGGTCTATCGAGGAGCGAGGCTTGTTTGGCAAGCGGTCCGTTCTTGCTTCGGGAGCGGGCACTGGATAGACTCTAAACCATGGATTGATAGCGAAGCATGGAAAAATAATTAAAAGTAATAACAATGGCAAAAGTTTATGATAAACCGATAAACCTTTCCACCAACTGGGGAGGGGATTCCAGCACTGGAAACTTGCCGGTGTCGGGACGGCGAGTACAAGAACTCATCAAGAACACATTCGCTAAGAAGGGCGGCTTCTTCCAAGTTAAGGATAGTAAGTTTTTGCAGGTTTTTGCCAGCGAGGAAGACGCTAAGAACTACAACAAAGACAGCGAGAAATACGCCGACTTGGTTCTCTCGCAGATTCAACTTCCGAACACTGGAGCAACACAAGCGACAATGAAAAATACGATTCTCGCCACGCCTAGCGAATATACGACCCCTGGGAGTGCCGAGATTTTCAAGTTTAAGTACTTATCCTATTACGACAACGAGCAAGACCTTTCTCAGATGAGCGGTTCTTGTACGGTTTACGTTGCGGGTTTGCAGCGTGAGCGCATTTCCCTGCGTTCGGGCAGCACGTATACGATTGATGTAACGAAGTACATAGGCGATGATGTTACGGAAATCAGATTCACTATCGACAACGGGGAGGGAAGCAGCAGAAGCTACGTTTACGAAGTCACAACCGTAAACCTTTTTGTTTCTTCAAGCTTCGATAGCGTGACCGCATACGAGGGTGCAATCCCATTTGTGTACACACCAATCGGCAATATCAAGAAGGTCGTCCATATTCTCTTGGACGGCGAGGAGATACACACCGAGGAGACGGAAGTCAACAACCGCCAGCAGTCCTTTGAGATTCCAGCGCAAGCGCACGGAGCGCATAGCCTGGAAGTTTATCTGTCCGCATCCGTGCAGGGGTCAGAACTGAAGAGTAACCACCTTAACTTTGCACTCGTCTGTATCGAGCGAGGAAACGAAACCCCAATCATCGCTAGCACCATGGAACATATCTACATGAAGCAGTACGAGACGGTTTCTATTCCTTTCGTGGTCTATGACCCATTGAACAACCCAGCAGACATTACCTTGAAGATTAACGACTCAACTGTGGCAACCCGAAAGGTTGACCGCACCCAGCAATCATGGGTATACAAGTCGATGAACCAAGGCTATGCCGCTATGACGATAACTTGCAGAAGCGTAAGCAAGACTTTTCCATTGACTGTTGACAAGTCTTCCATCACATCGGAGGCAGAAACCCGGAACCTCGAGTTGTTCCTAACCTCGCAGGGCAGGAGCAACCAAGACACCAACAAGGAGATATGGAAGTACAATGACATCGAAGTTTCTTTCAATGGTATGAACTATCAGACCAACGGCTGGGTCGAGGACTCGGACGGTAACATTGCCATGCGCTTAAGCGGCGGTGCAACAATGAGCATACCTTTGCATTTGTTCGCCAATGACATCAGACAAACTGGAAAAACAATCGAGATTGAGTTTGCCGTAAGACAGATAACCGACTTTACAAGCGTAATCCTATCATGCATGCAGGGCGGCATCGGCTTGCAACTGACCCCTAACACGATTTCCATTACATCGGAGCAATCAGCACTGGAGACCAAGTACAAGGAAGATGAGCGTGTCCGCATCTCTTTCGTTATCGAGAAACGAGCCAATAACCGATTGATGCAGATATACATCAACGGCATCAAGTCCCAGTCCTTGCAGTACCCGAACAATGATGGATTCACGCAGTCGGCACCTGTAGGAATAACCGTTGATTCTTCGACAGCCACGATTGACATCTACAATATCAGAAGCTATTCCAACAACCTCAATGCCCAGCAGCTACTGGATAACTATATTGCAGATATGGACGATATAGACAAGAAACTGGCTATTTTCAACCGTAATCAAGTCTATGATACATACGGCAATTTGAGTTATTCTAAGATGCTGGAGCAGATACCGTGTCTCATTATCACTGGTGAGCTTTCCCAGTACAAGGGCGACAAGAAGACCGTAGCTATCGAGTATGTGGACAAGAACAATCCAGCGAATAGTTTCACCGCAGACGGCGTGGAGCTGAACGTGCAGGGTACTTCTTCCCAGTACTACCCACGCAAGAACTACAAGGGCAAGTTCAAGAACGGCTTCAATATGACCGCCAGCGGCAAGCACGAGGATAACTTTGCGCTTGATAAAGATGCAGTTTTGCCAGCGAACGCCTTCTGCTGGAAAGCGGACTTCGCAGAAAGCAGCGGCACACACAACACTGGACTTGCTAATTATATCGGCTGGATGCTCAAGGAGGCTGGCATACAGACAGAGCCACAGAAAAAGAACTCGCTCATCCGTACGACCGTATATGGAGAGCCATGTTTGATTTTCCACAGAAGTAAGGCAGGGGAGACACCTCTGTTCATCGGCAAGTACAACTTCAACACCGACAAGAGCGCAGAGAACACATTCGGCTTTGCGGAGGGGGACGAATCGTGGGAGTTTCTGAACAACACCAGCGACCGCTCGAACTTCCTTTCAGCTGATTTCAGCGGTGACGGATGGAAGAACGATTTCGAAGGTCGTTATCCTGACGGCAACGAAGACATCTCGAAGATGAAGGAAGTGTTTGCATGGGTAGTTTCTTGCAAGGGTAACGTTGACAAGTTCAAAACAGAACTGGAACAATATTTCGACAAGAAGACAATTCTCTTCTATGACCTCATTACATTGGTTTTCGGAATGGTTGACCAGCGAGCGAAGAACCAGTTCTTGACATATTACACTGGCGGCAAGTGGCTTTTCATTTTCTATGATAATGATACGGTCTTCGGTATCAATAATGAGGGTGCAATACAGTTTAGCTACGATATAGAAATACACGACATTATCGGTAACTTGAATGTTTGGAACGGTGCAAACTCCTTGCTTTGGGAGCTTGTGGAGCAGGCTTTTTCTTCCGACATCACGAAGATGTACCAAGACTTGCGTCAGAAAGGCATTCTAAGCTATGACAAGGTTATCGAGTATTGCAACACAAGACAGAGCGACAAGTGGTGCGAGGCGGTTTACAACGAAGACGGCTATTTCAAGTACGAATCGCCTTTGATTGACGGATATACGGACTATTCCACTGGAACTGCGCAAACTGTGAAGACTGGAGCATTCTTGTATGCCCTTCAAGGTAGCCGTGACGCTCATCGCCGCTGGTGGCTTTACAACCGATTCAAGTACATGGATTCTAAGTTCCAGGCAGGCTCTTCGTTGTCAGACTACATTACTTTCCGAACATACACACCGAGTGTATGGGCAGGTGTCGAGCCAAAGACGGACATCACCATCGGTGCGTTCTCGGCAATGTATGGAACTATTCGCTGGGGTAGTGTGACCAAGAGTGAGAGAATGCGAGAGGGAGAAGTGAAGACTATTACTGCACCTGCTGGCATCAAGTTCAACGACACCGAGACCATTATCTACAATGCCTCTATGATTAAGACTATTGGCGACTTGTCGGCTCTATACGTTGGCACGGTTGATGTATCGAAGGCAACGAATATTACGGAGTTAATTATCGGTTCTTCCAAGGCAGGCTACCAAAACAAGAACTTCAGTGTTTTGTCCCTGGGTAACAACTCAAAGCTGAGAAAGCTGGATATTCAGAACTGCCCGAACTACACCACAAGCATTGACGTGAGTGGTTGCGAGAACATCGAGGAGATTTATGCGAAGGGAACGAAGGCTACAGCCGTGAATCTTGCTGAGGGCGGCGTGCTCAGAGTTTTGCAGCTTCCAGCCACCATTACCAACTTGACGTTAAAGAACCAGCAGAAGCTGGGGCTTGGTTTAACCATGGAGTCGTGGGCGAATCTTTCAACACTAGTTGTCGAAAACTGCCCAAATGTTGACTTCTTAAGTATAGCAGACAGCGTTCTTTCCTCAACTAACGCATTAAAGTACGCTAGATGCACCAATATTGATGCAACCAAGTCGGATTTCAATATCTTGAATAAACTTTCAAGAATCAAAGGAATTGGCGACAACGGCGAATATACGGAAATAGCATATTTGAGCGGAAAATATGTTGTGCTTAAGGCTATCGAGGAAGACATCAAGAGAATGAAGAGTCTTTATCCTTATTTGTCAATTTCAGCAAGAACAACACTGGAAACCATATTTGTTACATTCGAAGTGGCAAGTCAATATGGAGTAATAAAAGGAGCGACCGTTGAAATCAATAGCTTGATATACGACCTTTCCTCGGGAACGGCAAAAGTGCCATTAGCCAAAGGAAAACACTACGATTACGTTATCCGATATAGTGGAGGCGAAGATACTGGAAACATCACACCTTCTTCAGACACGACCATATCAAAGTCGTACGAAATCGAATTAGACATTATGACGATGAAGCCAGAGCCTAACGGCAAGATGCAAGTTTTGTTGGCTGGTAACTCTGTGTCTATTAGCTTTTATTCGAGTTCTTCTGTCAATATAGATTGGGGAGATGGAAGTACCAGCAATGAAGGCTCGCATACTTATACAGATGGTAATGCTCTTCATAATGTATCTTTGGATTCCGTCGAAGAAGAAAATGTACAAGTAAATTTTGGAGAAGGAGACATAGTAGCCTTTTGGACGGTTGGAAATACAATGATAGGTCCAATAAATCTAGAAAGACAAACAGCGTTGGAGTATGTAAGTGAAGACGTATGTTTCAATTCATCAAGTTTAATAGGCTTCTTTTATGGTTGTAGTAAGCTAAAGGAAATACCAAAATCCGTTTTTATCTCAAATGGGGATTCTACTAGTCTCAGTGATTATGACAGAAAAGGTATTTTTCAAATGTGCTATTCGCTCAAGTCTATTCCTGCTGGATTGTTTGATAATTTAAAAAATGTACAACGTGCCGTCTCTGCTTTTGAAGGCTGTGGTACCATAGAGAGCGTTCCACGTGGATTGTTCGACAAGATGGAAAAACTACAGAAAATTGACGTGAGTAATTATAGCTATAGTAATGTTTATGGAATTTTCACAAGGTGCACCTCGTTAAAAGAAGTTCCATTTGACATCTTCGACAAAAATCCTATAAGTCGATTTGATGGAACATTCGCAGATACTAAATTGACTGTTGGTTTACTACCGGTCAGCTTAAAGAATCCAGGCGCAAGTCATAAGTATGTTTACTATGGGTGCCCGATAGAAAAAATCATAGGAAGAACAGAGACACCAGCAACAATAGATTCCTATAGTATTCCTTCTATAGTATTGAAGATTTACGTCCCAGATTCGGCGATAGAGACATACAAGACGGCAACGAACTGGAGTAGATTTGCAGACAAGATTGTCGGTTGGAGCGAATTAACGGAAGAAGAGAGACAGAAATATGGTTTAAACTCATTGTAACAAGGTATGAAGATAGACAAAGACGACGACAAGCACATCATCGCTGATGATGGCAAGACGTTCGAGCGCATCGCAGATGGCACGAACTATGGAAAGGAGATTTATCTAGGGTATTCGTATTTCATTGGTGGGGAGAAGTTGGACGTTCCCCACCTTGACACGCCCGAGGACTTCCGAGAGGTTGACGAGCCAAAGGAAGATGAACAAAAAGAGAACAGAGATGAATGACAAGGAGAAAGAACTATGGCGAGTTATAGACAACGTAATCAAGTGTT
>ERZ773165.1485-NODE-1485-length-13933-cov-8.986742_pt1 | contig 13933 bp, 10 predicted proteins | sample MGYA00581003_ERZ773165 | MGnify/ENA primary metagenome ERZ773165 (study PRJEB29015, sample SAMEA2737817) | human gut metagenome | biome: human gut; feature: human-associated habitat; material: faeces | place: China | collected 2012 ... | reverse complement strand
ACACTACGAGCGAGATTGATGGAGAAAGGCGCTTGTGGAAGATCAAGAGACACACTACGAGCGAGATTGATGGAGAAAGGCGCTTGTGGAAGATCAAGAGACACACTACGAGCGAGATTGATGGAGAAAGGCGCTTGTAGAAGATCAAGCAAGATGCTACAAGCGAGATAGGCGGTTAAAAGATGCTTGTGGCGGGCACGAGGGGCTTTCGCGAGAAGTTTTAATGGTAAATCATGATTGTTGAGTACTGAAGAAAAGAGATAAGAAATAAAAATATAGAAACACAAGAGATGGAGGAGGAGGAGAAAAAGGGTATAGGTATAGGTATAGGTATAGGTAAGGTTTAGAGAACGAGGATAGAAATAGAAATAGAAATAGAAATAGAATTGGGATTGGGAATGGACGGAATAAAATGGGAATGAGAATAGTGTGAATAGTGTAATGGTGAGATGGTGGGATGGCGAGATGGCGAGATGGCGAGATGGTGGGATGGCAAGATGGTGGGATGGTGGAAAAAAATATGGCCTGAAATCCGAAGGGACTCAGGCCATTATGGGGGATTGGGGTTAATCTGGGGAAGGGTTACCGGGTTACTCGGTGGAGTCGTCGTCGCCACCGTACTGGGAGATGTTGTCGTCCGGAAGAGCTGTCTCAGCAGGAGCGTCAGCTGAAGATCCGGCCACATCCTCATTCTCGGCATCCTCCTCTCCCTCAAGCCAGCGCTCAAGAGCCTCTGCGTCGTCTGTCTTGACTTTGATCTTCACCAAATTGATGGAGTCATCAGTCTCCACGGTCACGGCATAGAACGACGTGCCGTCTGGTTTCGGATACTTTATTAAGTCAGGAAGATAGTCACTGAACCCTCTTGGATATTTTTCATTGAACGCGGCGGCAAGCGCTTCGGACATGTTCTCGTAGCTTACCACGTGTCTTTTCTTCTGATCTGGAGCCATACTCATTTATAAACCAAATAAAAAAGTTCTTATCAATTACGTGAGCAGGCAATTACTCACACATCACGAAAACAATCAAAACCACTGATGACTGCCCATCCATCCGGCCAGTCTTCCCGCAAAACACCGGAAATTAAGCGACCGCATCGTTTTCGGGTGCAATATTAAGACATTTTTCCGAATTGAGAAGCAATCGGCAAACTATTTTCTGAAAAAAAATGATTTCTGCCTCTTCTTCTTCTCCGGATCGCGCTCTACGAACACCGGTCTCATGTTTCGGGGATCGATTCCGGTGTAGTACATGACAGAAGATGTGGTCATCGGAGTAGGGGTGAAATCCTGCACCTGATCCATGTATATTCCTTTCAAAGCCGGATTCTTCGACAGATTCTCCATGTCCTTCATCGTGCAGCCCGGGTGGGAGGAGATGAAGTACGGAACGATGCCGGTGCGGCGGCCATTCTGCGCGCAGATCTTGTCAAACTCATAGCGGAGTCTCTCGAACAGTTTGAACGAAGGCTTGGCGATGTACTGAAGAACCTTGTCCTCCGTGTGTTCCGGAGCGACTTTCATACGCCCGGATGTGTGGTCAAGAATCAAAGTCTTGAGATAAGGCTTGGATGTCTCGTCCACAAAACCCTTCTCATCGAGGAACAAATCGTAACGGATCCCGCTGCCGATGTAGGAATGGCGTATTCCCGGCACGGCATCGACCTTCCGGTACAACTCAAGCACCTGTTTGTGAGAGCGGTTCATATTCGGACACGGAGCCGGAAACAGACAGGATTTCCTGCGGCATTTGTCGCAAAGGTCCGGGTTCTTGCCACGCATCATATACATATTGGCCGTAGGGGCCCCGAGATCGGAGATATTCCCCGCAAATCCTGGCATCCTGGCCAATTTCTTAACCTCAGCGACTATGGACTCCTGCGAACGGGACTGGATGAACTTACCCTGATGCGCGGCGATGGTGCAGAAATTACATCCTCCGAAGCACCCTCGGTGAGTGATGATGGAATCCTTGATCATGTCATAGGCCGGAATCCTCTTCCCCTTGTAGCGCGGATGCGGCAACTTGGTGAAAGGCAGGTCCCAGAACGAATCCATCTCCTCGGTCGTGGACGGTGAATATGGCGGATTGATCTGCACATAACCATTCCCGACAGGCTCGATGATCGTCGCAGGATGCATCATATTGGCGTGAGTCTCAATCAGATGAAAGTTCTCGGCGAACGCTTTTTTGTCCCGTTTGCACTCCTCGAACGAATGAAGCACCAACGGCTCCTTGACCTTCCACTTTCCGCTCATAAGGAAAGCGATCTGCGGGATCCTATGGATTTCATGAATATTCCTCTGCGCCTCAATGGCTCTCGTCAGTTCCAACATCGGCTTCTCCCCCATCCCGTAGCAAAGGTAGTCAGCCTTGCACCACTGCAATATGGACGGAACAAGTTCATCTTTCCAATAGTCATAATGGGTAAGCCGACGGAGCGAAGCCTCGACTCCCCCGATGACGACCGGAACATCGGGATAGAGTTTTTTTAATATGTTCGTATAGACACTGACCGCATAATCCGGCCTCTGTCCGGCCTTGCCTTCCGGCGTGTAGGCGTCATCGTGACGGAGACGCTTGCCGGCAGTGTAGTGGTTCACCATCGAATCCATAGCACCGGCGTTCACTCCGAAATAGAGCCTCGGAGCGCCTAACTTCTTAAAATCCCTGAGGTCATCCCTCCAGTTAGGCTGCGGAACGACAGCGACCCGGTAGCCGAAATGCTGAAGCCAGCGGGCTATGCAGGCCGTGCCGAAAGAAGGGTGGTCCACAAAGGCATCACCCGTGAAAAGGATGATGTCGATGTAGTCCCACCCTAAGGCTTCAACCTCCTTTTTGGAGGTCGGGAACATATAATCCGTTTCGGACATCGGAAATATTCCTACATTCTTTCAGGCAGTTCGATTCCGAGGATGCCCATCGCCTTGCGAAGGACGGCGGAAAGCGTGTCGATCAGCACCAGACGCATCTTGAGCACATCCTCGTTCTCCTCCTTGAGGATCGGAGTGTCGTGATAGTACTGGTTGAACTCCTTGGCGAGGTCGTAGGCATAGTTGGCGATGACGGCCGGTGAATATGCCTGCGCGCCTTCGGCGATCTTAGCCGGGAATGTGTTCAGCAGCTTTATCAAACGGATCTCCTTGGCGCTGAGCTCGACCTTCGGCAGAGGAGAGGCGGCATATTCAATGCCCTTCTCCGCGGCCTTGCGCAGGATGGAGCGGATTCGCGCGTGGGTATATTGGATGAACGGGCCGGTGTTGCCGTTGAAGTCGATGGACTCTTTCGGGTTGAAGAGCATCGTCTTCTTCGGATCAACCTTGATGATGAAGTACTTAAGGGCACCAAGACCTATCATGTGATAGAGCTTCGCCTTGTCCTCCTCGCTCATGTCGGCCAGCTTGCCGGACTCGTCAGAGGTCGCGCGGGCCTCCTCGTACATCTTCTGGATAAGGTCATCTGCATCCACAACGGTTCCCTCACGGGACTTCATCTTGCCCTCAGGCAGCTCGACCATTCCGTAGGAAAGATGGAATATGTTGTCGGACCATTCGAATCCCAACTTCTTGAGGATCAGTTTCAACACCTGGAAGTGGTAGTTCTGCTCGTTGCCGACCACATAGACGTGAGAGTCAAGGTGATATTCAGCGAAACGCCTTTCGGCCGTTCCCAGATCCTGGGTGATGTAAACCGACGTTCCGTCAGAACGGATGAGCAGTTTCCTGTCAAGTCCGTCGGCCGTGAGGTCGCACCAGACGGAGCCGTCCAGATCCTTCACGAACACGCCCATATCCAGTCCCTTCTGAACCAACTCCTTACCAAGAAGATAGGTCTGGGACTCGTAGTAAACCTTGTCGAAAGTGATTCCGAGAGCCTTGTAGGACTCGTCGAAGCCCTTGAGCACCCAGCCGTTCATCCTGGCCCAAAGGTCGCGGACCTCCTTGTCGCCGGCCTCCCATTTTTGGAGCATCTCGTGGGCTTCCTTGAGGCAAGGGGCCTCCTTCTTGGCGGTCTCCTCGTCCATTCCCCCGGCAATCAACTCCTCGACTTCCTTCTTGTAGATGTCGTTGAAAGCCACGTACATATCCCCGACAAGATGGTCGCCCTTGATCCCCGTGGACTCCGGAGTCGCGCCGTTGCCGACCTTCAGCCATGCAAGCATGGACTTGCAGATGTGCACTCCCCTGTCGTTGACAAGGGTGGTCTTGATCACGTTGTTGCCGCTGGCCTTCAGAAGCCTTGACACCGAGTCACCCAGAAGGTTGTTCCTGATGTGGCCGAGGTGCAGAGGCTTGTTGGTGTTCGGCGACGAGAACTCGACCATGATGTTCTTGCCGGTCGTCGGCAGGTCACCGAAGTCCTTGTCCGCAACGATCTCTCCGAAAAGTTCGTTCCAGAAGAGATTGGAGAACAGAAGGTTAAGGAAACCTTTGACGCAGTTATATTCAGAGATTTCCGGTACGTTCGCCTTCAGCCATTCTCCGATGGCGTTGCCTGTGTTCTCCGGAGTGGAGTGCGACAGACGCAGGAGTGGGAAGACGACGAGCGTGAAGTCTCCGGTGAATTCCTTCCTTGTGACGGAGACCTGAAGCGCCGACGGTTCGATGTCGGCGTTATAGAGTGCCTTGATGGCTTCTGAAGCCTTAGAGGCGATAAAAAGTTCCGGGGTCATTAACCGAGATAGGTTTTAAGAAGTTTGCTTGCGGATGGTTTCTTTAGCTTGCGGATCGCCTTCTCCTTGATCTGGCGGACTCTCTCTCTTGTGAGGTCAAGCCTCTCGCCGATCTCCTCAAGGGTCATCTCCTGACAGCCGATGCCGAAGAACGACTTGATGATCTCGCGCTCACGGGTCGTCAGGATCTGGAGAGACCTTTCGATCTCGGTGCTGAGGGACTCGTTCACAAGGCCTCTGTCGGCCATCGGCGAGTCGTCGTTAGGAATCACATCCAGAAGGCTGTTGTCCTCGCCCTCTACGAACGGGGCATCCACGGACACATGCCTTCCGGACACCCTGAGGGTGTCGGAGATCTTGTCCTGCGGGATGTCTATCATCTCGGAGAGTTCCTCATTGGAAGGGCTTCTCTCGTTCTTCTGCTCGAACTGTGAGAGGGCCTTGTTGATCTTGTTCAAGGATCCTACCTGGTTGAGCGGAAGCCTGACGATCCTGGACTGCTCGGCGAGAGCCTGAAGGATTGACTGGCGGATCCACCACACGGCGTATGAAATGAACTTGAAACCTCTGGTCTCATCGAACTTCTCGGCGGCCTTGATCAGGCCGAGATTGCCTTCATTGATCAAATCCGGAAGACTAAGACCTTGATTCTGGTACTGTTTCGCAACAGAAACCACAAATCTAAGGTTGGCCCTTGTAAGTTTCTCCAGAGCCTTCTGATCCCCCTTGCGGATCCGCTGTGAAAGCTCTACCTCCTCTTCCGGAGACACCAACTCCTCGCGGCCGATCTCCTGGAGGTACTTGTCCAGGGACGCGCTCTCGCGGTTGGTGATTGACTTTGTAATCTTTAATTGCCTCATATCTTGTAATACACAAATTTCCCTGACGGAAGGCGCGGAGCCGTTTCCGTCAGGGAAACACTATCCTATAACCTTCATCAACTACTCTTTACTGAATCCGAAGAAGGCTTTTCTACCGTTGGCTGTGACACCTTCGATATAAACCGCCCTCTTTGCGGACTTGGCGATGTTCAAAACATCCTGAGGTGTGCCGACCGGCTGATCGTTGACATAGGTGATGATCATTCCTTCTGAAGCGCCAGCCTCAAGCATCTTGCCGCTTCCGACGGATGTGACCTCGACACCTTTCTTCAGACCGAACTTCGCAAGAGTCTCCTTGGAAGCCTCCTTAAGAGTCGTGCCGAAGAAAGCGATCTCTCCGTCACCGACCACAGTACCGTTCTCGATGCTGCTGCCCTGGAATGTGACCTCAAGTTCCTTCTCCTTGCCGTCACGGATGATCTTGACCTTAGCCTTGTCACCAGGATGGAAGGTATTGACCTTGACCTGAACTGCGGAGCCACTCTTCACATCGGTTCCGTCAATGGCCACAATCACATCACCTTCCTTCATTCCGGCCTTGTCAGCGGAGCTGCCTTTCGCAACCTCTCTGATATATACGCCTTCCGGAGAAGAAAGTTTCAATTTTTTCAACATATCATCGACAGAATCATATTTCAGATTCTTGGCAAGACCTTCGCTGAGATCAGACATAGCGATTCCAAGAACGGCTCTCTTCACTGACCCAAAGTCAATCAAGTCTTCTACAACCTTCTTCACAATATTCACCGGCACAGCGAATGAATATCCCGAATATGCTCCCGTCTGTGAAACAATAGCGGTGTTGATGCCGACAAGCTCACCGGTCTTGTTGACAAGGGCGCCACCGGAGTTGCCAGGGTTGACAGCCGCGTCGGTCTGTATGAACGACTCGATCTGGATTCCGCCATTGTTTCTCTCACGAGGATCGTGCGCCATCGAACGTCCCTTGGCGCTGACAATGCCGGCTGTGATGGTAGACCTGAGCTGATAGCCAAGAGGACTGCCCACGGCCAGAACCCACTCACCGAGCCTCAACTGATCGGAATCTCCGAACGGAAGCGTAGGAAGTCCCTGAGCTTCAATCTTTATCAATGCGACATCCGTGGCCGGATCAGTACCGATGACCTTTGCGTCATAGACTTTGTTGTTGTTCAGGGTGACCTGTACCTTCGTCGCATTGGCGACCACATGGTTGTTGGTCACGATATAGCCGTCAGGACGGATGATCACGCCAGAGCCGCTCCCCTGCTGCTCCCTGGTCTGAGGGCCTTCATCCCCAAAGAAGAAACGGAAGAACGGATCCGTCATCTGATATTGCTGAGTCACCGTCACCTCCACATAAACAACAGCATCAACCGCAGCCTCCGCGGCGTAAGTCAGATCCGGATAGTCCGACTGTGCCAGATTGACAGTCTTTGTGACCGTTCCGTTCTCTGTACTTGTCACATTGTCTCCATCATTCACGGTGGCAGCCTTGACGACACCGTATGCCGCCAGCACGCTGAACAATACTGACAGCACCACTGTTAACAAACCTTTTTTCATTTCTGACATATTAATTGAATTTTACAAATATTCATGTCCAAACCTCTTCGGATGGTGTTTCCGAAGCCTTAGGCAAAAAATCAAATATGATGCCATAATATTAAGGGAATATTCGTATATTTGCCTTTTACAGAGGCCACCCTCCGGCGGCCGGAAAACAATGAATTAAAAAACACACGAATATGAAACTCAACGTATCAAGCTCCGAGCTTCTGAAAGGACTGATGGACATCTCCAAGGCCATCCCGGCCAAGTCCGCCCTTCCGATTCTGGAAAACTTCCTGTTTAACCTCAAAGGCAACATCCTTGAGGTCACCGCATCGGATTCGGAGCTCACCCTCAGGACTGAAATCGAAGTGGATACCACCGAAGAGGAAGGCAGGATCGCCGTTCCCGCAAGGCACATCATCGACCTTCTCAAGGAACTTCCTGACCAGCCTGTAGCGATCTGCACCGCCAGCGACAGCTCAATCGAGTGCAAGTGGGCCAGCGGCAACTCCGTGCTGCCTTTCTTTCCTGCCGAGGACTATCCTGAGATCAAGGGGACGAGCGACGACGCGGAGAAACTTGAATTCCCGGCCGAAAGCCTGATTGAAGGCATAAACAGCACGATCTACGCCACGGCAGATGACGAGATAAGGCCGGCGATGAACGGAATATTCTTTGATTTCGGACCGGAATCCACCACTCTCGTGGCCTCAGACTCGCACAAGCTCATCTGCTACACGGCCAAGGAAGTGAAGACCCCGGAGAAATGCTCGTTCATTCTTCACAAGAAGCCGGCGGCCGTCCTGAAGTCCATCCTCGGGAAAGACGACGGAACTGTTGAGATCGCGTTCGATTCCAGCACCGTCCTCTTCACCTTCGGGAAGACTACCATGGTGTGCAGGCTGATTGTCGGCAAGTACCCTAAGTACCGCGACGTCATCCCACAGAACAACCCAAGCGTGCTGAAGATCGACAGGGCGATGTTCCTGAACACGGTAAGGCGTGTGGCCGTCTGCGCCAACAAGGCTTCCAACCACATCAAGCTGGATCTCAAGCCGGGACAGATGGAGATCACCGCACAGGATCTCGGTTTCGCCATCGCAGCCTACGAGAAGATCAACTGCGACTACAGCGGTGACGAGCTGACCATCGGATTCAAGTCAACATTCCTCACGGAGATCCTCGCCAACATGAGCTGCGAGACAGTCGTGATGAAGTTCGCCGACGCGCGCAGGGCTGCCCTCATCATTCCTTCAGAAGAGGATGATGAGAGCGGAAAGATCTGCGGAATCCTGATGCCTATCATGGTTTAACCTTCGGAGAATCAAAGCTATGGAACTTTCTCTTGAAAGGCCTCTGCTTTTCTTTGACATTGAGAGCACGGGGCTTAATATTGTCAATGACTGCATTGTCGAACTGAGTTTTGTCAAGGTGTTCCCTGACGGACACCATGATGTGAAGACCTGGAGGGTCTGTCCTTGGGACTACACTCTCCGCAAACAGCATCCGATCAATCCCGAAGCCAGTCAGGTGAACGGGATCAAGGACGAGGATGTCGCCGGCGAGAAGAAGTTCATCGAGATTGCGGTAGAGGTCGTGGATTGGCTGAGGGACAGCGATTTGGCCGGGTACAACTCAACCAAATTCGACCTGCCTATGCTGTCCGAGGAACTTGAGAGAGTGCGTGCCTATTGTATGCGCAGGCTTGCGGATCCGAGAAACACTCCGGAGAACAAGGCCAAGGCACAGGCGACCCTTGAGGCCACGGACATTGACCTACACTCCAAGCAGATGATAGACGTGCAGACAATCTACCACTACATGGAGCCGCGCAACCTCAAGGCTGCTTACAGATTCTACTGTGGTGGGGAGGATTTCGAGAACGCCCATTCCGCGGAGGCTGACACATTGGCCACCTACGAAGTGCTGAAAGGGCAACTCGATATGTACCAGACACCGACAAAGTACCACGAGCAGGTGCTCAAGAACGATGTAGAGTTTCTGGCCGGAGTAGCCGGACGTCCACGTACTGTTGACTATGCCGGCCGGTTGATACTCGGCAAAAATGACGAGCCTACAATCAGCTTCGGAAAGCACAAGGGACACACGGCAAGGGAGGTCTATGAGACAGAGCCGGCCTACTTCGCATGGATAGAGAACGGTGAGTTCACTATGGACACCAAGCGGCAGTTCGCGCGTCTGAAAGAGAAATTCGAAAAGGAAAAGAAAGAGGCCGCGAAGGCTCGTGAAGCAGAGATGAGCAAACCTCTTGAGGGTGAGGCGTTCGACAGCGCAATCGCCGGTCTTAAGGACAAATTCGGAGGCGGCAGGCTTTTCTAGGGTGTCCGGGAGCTTGTCGCAAGCACCGACAATGACCCGCCCCTTCTCGCCGACAACCAAGCGCGTAAGATTGATTCATGAATATAATCGTAAAGACATCGACCGGCAGGATCGTCGTGCGGCCGGACACGACATGGGAGAAGGACAATGAGGATTTCTACCCTCCTGAGTTCGTGGACGAGCTGACATACTCACCGGTACTTTTCGCCCGTGTACTGAAGCCGGGACGAAGCGTCGGCAGAAAATTCGCGTCAAGATACTACGACTCTGTTGGTTTCGGAGTCCTCCTATACCCGGAGAATATGCTTGACGGCACCCCTGAAGGTTACGCCCAGGCCATCTGTCTGGATCATACATCCTTTCTGCCCACGCCGATGTTTTCGCCGCAAAGGCTGGAAGAAGGTGGCCGATTCAGCCTCTTCAGAAATGAAGTTGAGCTTTTCACTTTCGACCATCCTTCTTTGGATATGATTGAGGACACTCTCGTGGAAGCCACAAAGCTGCTCTACATCCGCACCGGCGACCTCATCGTCATAGAACTTGCATCCCGCAAGCCGCTGACAATCCGCCCCGATGTCAGCTCTCACATCACCGGCACTTTCGACAACAACGAAATCATTGATTTTCAGATTATTTTCTGAACGACGTTTCGTGATGGCCAGGGTTCAGTGAAGTGTCACCACAAACCCTCCGCGCTTCGCGCTCCGTCCCTCCCAACCTATGGCTGGGTCCCTCCCGCTTATAGCCGCGGGTGGCTAAGGTTTGTGATGGCACTTCACTGAACCTGGATGGCTAAATAAAGCAATACAAAGCAATACAAAGCAATACAAAGCAATACAAAGCAATACAAAGCAATACAAAGCAAAATAAAGCAAAATAAAGCAAAATAAAGTATGTCATCGCATAGCAATATGATATAATTATGCATAAACTAACATAAACACGCAAGCCGCCGAAAAATCAAAAGTCAAATTTTGGTAACGTGCAAAATTTGACTTTTGCCTTTTTTCGGTGGCTGATTTCAGCGGTTATTTTTCGACGGCAAATTGATATTTATCGCTTCGACAAGCCCAGCGACCAGTTTTTCCTTCTGGAAGTCCAGCGTGCAGTCACTCTTTCAGGGAAATCGGCGACCAGTTATTTTATCAGGAAGATCAAGGGCCTACTATGCCATCAAGCGGCGGAAGCCTTTGGCGATGCGGTCAAGGCCTTGCTGGAGACGGGCGCGAGGGCAGGCAATGTTGATGCGCATGAAGCCGTCGCGACCGTACATCACACCTGAGTTTATCCAGACCTTCTCATTGAGCAACAGACTGTTCTCGATGTCGTTCGCGGACATATTCAAAGCTCTCACATCCACCCAGACAAGGTAGGTGCCCTCAAGTTTGGTGACCGGGAACTCCGGAAGGTTTTCCTCAAAGAACGACTGTAAGGTATGGTAATTCCCGTAAAGATATTCATTGAGTTCCTTGAGCCACGGCTCGCCCGCGTTGTAGGCCGCCTGAAGGGCGAGAACGCCGAAAGGATTGACATCACAGAGTTCGTTGATGTTGATGACCCGGTCGATTAGTTTCTTCCAGTCAGGGTTGTTGGTGATGATGTTGGAGATTCCGAGGCCGGCGATGTTGAAAGACTTGCTCGGCGAGTTCATCGTGACGGTGTTGTCCTGCGATGCCTGCGAGAGCGATGCCATCGGAGTGAAATGATAGCCAGGCATTTCCAGCTCGCAATGAATCTCGTCGCTGATGACGATCACGCCGTTGCGGCGGCAGATGTCGGCCACCCGCTCCAGATCCTCCCTCGGCCAGACACGGCCGCACGGGTTGTGAGGGTTGCAGAAGAGCAGCACCTTGGCCATAGGGTCGGCGGCGCGCCTCTCAAGATCCTCGAAATCAATGTACCAGGTGGCCTGATCGCCTTCGGTGTCGTAGATGAGCTTATTGATGGACAGTTCGCAGAGAGTATTCTTCGCAGTGGAGAAGAAACAGTTGTAGGCGGGACTCTGGATGATCATCTTCGGCAGTTCGCCGTGGGGCCCGCGGCCATGATCCGGCTTCTCGACAACCTCGCCTCCGACGATCTCGTACTGCGTCAAAGCCTTGACTACCACGGACATCGCCGGAACGACTCCCGGAATGTAAAGGTACCAGTCCTTTTCGGTGTGCCAGCCCCTGCGACGCTCCCACCAGTCGATGGCAGCCTCATAGTAGGAATCCGGCACATGCGTGTAGCCGAAAATCCCCTGATCGACCCTGTTCCTAAGCGCCTCCACAATCTCCGGCGCAACCTTGAAGTCCATGTCAGCCACCCACATAGGGATGACATCCTCATCAATCGGCCCGACCGGACTCTCAGCATCCCACTTCACGCAGTTGGTTCCGCGCCTGTGGGTCGGTTCATCAAAATTATATTTTCCCATAATAAATGAATATTTTCCCTCAATCACAAGCCTTGCCATCTTCTCTTATCCGCCATAACAAAAGGCGGGGAATGATTCCGGGAACGCGGCGCAAGGCAATTTATGCCTATTCCCGGACAATTAATCTTCGAAGATAGCAAAAAACAATTATATTTGCGAGCCATGAAGATATATGAATATATTCTGTCAGCCACGATCCTTCTCGTCTGCATCTGCGGATGCGCGAGAAAAAGCGCCGTGGCAACGGCTGCGGACGAGAGCGAGCCGTTGTTTCTGGCTGTTCGGCCGCTACCCGAGGGAGGATATTCACTGATCTCACTCTCCCCTTTTGACGGTTCCCGCGACACGCTGATCATCAGCCGCCCGCTGAGCAGACTGATTGTGATGAGCACCTCGCACATCGGCTTCCTCCGCGCCATCGGCGGCGAAGACGCCATTGTCGGAGTCTCGGGCGCTGAATATGTCTACGACTCCACCATGAGGGCAAGAATCGGCGAGGGCAGAATCCTTGACATCGGCTACGACGCAAGCCCCGACTATGAGAAGATCATGGCCCTGAAGCCGGAACTAGTCCTTACATATTCAGTGTCACCCGTCAAATCACAGTTCCTCACCAAGCTGGAGTCCCTGGGAATCAGATCTTTCACCGTCAACGAGCATCTGGAAAGCCACCCCCTCGCCCGCGCCTCCTATGTCCGCCTTTTCGGAGCGCTGACTGGAAACATGTCCGCGGCGGACTCGGTTCTGGCCGTGGTCTCGAAGAATTACCAAGCCCTGAGGGACTCCGTCAGAGCCCTGATGACCGTTCCGGGCGAGGGTCCACAAAGCGCTGATGCCGAGCAAAGAATATGTGCGAGAAAGATTCTGGTCAACATCCCCTACAAGGATCAGTGGTTCATTCCCGGCCAGGAGAATTACCTCTCTCACCTGGTGCGAGATGCCGGTGGAGAGATTCTCGGCTCAGAGCCAGGCACTTCCATCTCCGGACAAATCTCCGTCGAGCGGGCATATTCATTATCCAAGGAAGCCTCCCTTTGGCTGAACGTCGGATGGTGCCGCACACTAGACCAACTCCTGTCCGTCAACCCCCTCTTCGGTGACTTTCTAATGAATATTCAGAAAAACGCCGCCACGAATGGTTTCGGCTCCGCAAGTGGTTCCGATTCAGCAGGTAGTTCCGATTCAGCAGGCAGTTCCGCTTCAGTGGATGGATTTGTCTCCGCAGGAGGTTCCGCGTCCGTGGGAAGATCCGCGTCCGGAGAAGGTTCTGCTTCCGTGGAAGGTTCCGCTTCAGCAGGCAGTTCCGCTTCAGTGGATGGATTTGTCTCCGCAGGAGGTTCCGCGTCCGTGGGAGGATCCGCGTCCGTGGGAGGATCCGCGTCCGGAGATGAATCCTCCCATACAGATGGTCAAGCCTCGCCCCAAGTGGTCTGGAACGACAATTCCCGCCAAAACGCCAAAGGCGGCAACGACTTCTGGGAAAGCGGCGTGGTCCGCCCCGACCTAATCCTCCGCGACCTGATCCGAATCCTAAGCGGCAGCACCACTACCACTCAACTTACTTATTATCAACCCGTTGAATAAGACACCTCTCCCGCCTCAATCCATCCGCTCCTTCAACCGTCCTCCTTCTTCATCCATTCCTCTCCTTCATCCATCCCTCTCCTTCATCTATCCCTCTCCTTCATCCACCCCTCTTCTTCATCCATCCCTCTTCTTCATCCATTCCCCTTCTTCATCCATTCCCCTTCTTCATCCATCCCCCTTCTTCATCCATCACCCTTCTTCATTATCTGTTGATTCGAGTGCAAAAATAGTTTTTTCCTTTTGAAAGTGATAGTAGCTTTTCTATGATGGTTGTAGCTTTTCCACAAAAAAGTAGTAGCTTTCCTAGGAAAACTACTACTTTTTAAATGCATATTTAATGCGAAATTACAAAAATACGCATTTAGATGGAGGCAAACTGTTTGCGCCATTGGCTAGGCAGGGCAACCGCATCAAATTCTTGCGCCCCTAAGCAGTTCCAGAAAATAGTCCTGTGAGAGTGATGCCCTGAACAACCTTTTCCGTATGCTTCTGTTGTCG
>ERZ773165.1484-NODE-1484-length-13935-cov-10.365058_pt1 | contig 13935 bp, 10 predicted proteins | sample MGYA00581003_ERZ773165 | MGnify/ENA primary metagenome ERZ773165 (study PRJEB29015, sample SAMEA2737817) | human gut metagenome | biome: human gut; feature: human-associated habitat; material: faeces | place: China | collected 2012 ... | reverse complement strand
TCGCTAATCACCAAATTTTTAGACACTTATATTTCGTCGAACTCACGTTATATTATAATCTTCGATTAAATATTTAGTCATCTCATCCACTGCCGTATCAACCAAGTAGTTTTTTATCTGTGCTTTAGTCATAGTATTATTCTACCATGAAACAACCTCATACAAGTGCTCCTCCATTCTTTTTGCAAATTTGCACTAAATCGTCAACAGTATCATCTATCGACTGTAAATGCAAAGTGTTATAAAATTCAATAAGGAAGTCAATGCCTTGGAAACGTTTCAAATAAAGGTACGCGTTTTTAGTTGGCAGATTAAAACGTCTGCCCATACTACGTATGCATGCATTTATAAAAGGGATTTTATATTTGTCTGCCATATAATACATTATTTATATAATCGCGGTAAAGTTAAGCAAAATATTTGAATGAACAAAACATTAACGCTCATTATACCATCCCTAAAACATTAATGCGCATATTATGATTGTATGGCGAAGGGGTTGGGGCTAAGTGGAGATAAAAAAAGGCTTGCACCCTATTGAGCGCAAGCCTAATATATAATAATGTATAATGGGATTACTCGTCTTCTGATTCAAAATCAAAGTACTCTGAGGTACCGAGAGCTGACTGAGCAGGAGCACCGAATGGATTATTTTCCTTATTCATATCCGATACCGCATTACCCGAACCTGCCAAGATGGTTGTAGAACCGATAAACACTACTTCAATTTCGGGTGTTATATATGTTTTCTTTGTTGTCATAATTGTATTTGTTATTTGTTATTATTTTGTTATATTGCCGTTAGCGTCAAATTTATAAGCACTTCCTGCTGTAGACAAAGCGTTGTTCATGTATGTGATAGCTTCTGCTGATGGAGTATCAGTTTTATCAGCATTATTATTACCAGTAATATTACCAGCAACATTTGAAACTTTAATACTTGACGCATAATCTTTACGCCATGTATCATATACACAGAACTTAGCATTACTATTAGAAGAAATAATCGCAGATCTAGTATTTGTATTTCCACCAAAAGAAGCAGCACTCCAACAAGCATACACCTTAATTAAATCAACAATGGTGTTGCTTGTGAAGCCTACTACACCACCACCATAAGAAGTTTCTTTTTTCGTTATGGAAATCTCTGCATTTGCTTTGCTGTAACAACCACGCACAATTACATTGTCAACAACACCAGCACTTGTTTGCAGCATACCAATTACACCACCAGCACCTTTTGAAGATTTTTGTGTAGAGTTTGAAATTATATGTCCATCATTCCAACATGCTTCAACAAGTGATGTAATTATTTTTGATTTATCCTTGTTAGAAACTATAACACTGCCAACTACACCACCAACATGTCCGTCACTGGCAGTAATTGTACCTATATTTGAGCAGTTTTCCAAAGTAGAGCCATAAAGCAAACGTCCGACAACACCACCAATACCACATGAAAGAGCGGATGCTGTTACGGTTATATCGGCAGCATTATGCAAATTCTTAATAGTTGTACTTGAAGCAACACCAAACAAACCAGCACCTTGATTATCAGCAATATTTACGGTATAAGAACCTGAAACAGTATGGTTTGCACCATCAAATGATCCCCCCTTAAATTGTTTTGCATTAGTTCCTATCGGCTTCCACCCACCGTTAATCTCTATATCAGACATCAACTTGTAATACTTTCCAATATAAGCTCCTGCATTTACCTGGTCACGAACAAACTCAAGTTGCTTCAAAGTAGAAATCTGATAAGGAGCACCAACTGTTCCATTACCAATCAACGATTCTTCAATTGTGCTGGCAGTAGCATCCACACCAAAAGCGTATACCTTACCAGCTACAAGAGTTGCAGAGTTCTTGCCTGAAACATCAAACTTATAGTAGCTGTTATTTGCGTCTACTGCTGTTATTACCACATTACTTAATGTAGCAGGCTGCATAGCAACCCATACCTTAGCTGTACCATCTGTAACATTGACATCAGAGATATTGATGTTGCCATCGATATTAGCATCTGTGTTATACTCGCCAGCCTTGTCTACAGTGTTGACATACGACTTGCCAACAAGTCCATTTCCGCTCATAGACAACTGAACGGTAGACGACAACTTTTCGGGGAAAGTAAGGGTAAGCTCAAAGAAGGTTGTTTTATAATCGAAAGACATATTAGAAATGTTCTCACCCTCTGTGTATGTTGCAGTACCAAACTGCAAGCAATGAGCCATTGCATCTGCGAAAGTACCCTTCTGCTTTGAATAGTCAACAGAAACAAGCTGATTAGAATTTGACAAATTCTCTGCCTTGATATAATCGCTTACTATATAGCCAGACACAACATTGCCAGCAGTAAGACCAGTTACTGTACCAGTAAGAGTTGCATAGTGAGCATCTTCCTTAGGAGTTACTGTAAAATTAGCAGGAGCAGAAACATTGCCTGATGTACCATTAACAACAACAACATTGTCTGTGCCACCCCAAACAGCCTTTACCTTTGTTTCTTCGTCAGTAAATATGGTTCGCGAAGAGTTAGCCTCAATACCATTAGTGGCATTGATGATCAAAGTCTGACCCTTAATCTCTGGAGTCTTTTCGCTGAAATCCTCGTCCGACGAGCACGCAGCCAACAGCGCGAGTGCTAATGGCGCATACATCAAACTTGATAGTTTGTTTTTAATGTTCATGTTAGTAAAAATGTTTTTAGTTTGGTTATTTATTATTTAATTAGTATTCGGTTGTTTTGAAACAAATCTTTATATTTTTTTAGATTTTGCTTGTAAGATATAGGTTTATTTTGTACATTTGCGTAATACTTAGAAACAATCCATGTATACGCACCGTTTATTCGGCTGCAAATTTAAAAAGACATTACCATAAAACAACAATAAATGTGTACAATTATATTCAAATTACGTACAAAGAATGAAGAAACATGCAGAAAACCGCTAAAAATGTTGATTATGTACACAATATGAACAATTATGTACATACATACACACGCACGAGGCAAAACATGTTTAATTTTGCAAGCACAATTGCCTATGCAAGCAGTTTGACATGAAAACAAATGATTAATTCATTAAAGAACAACAATAAAAATCTTTAAACCTATCAAGAAATGAAAATTAGATTCAAGACCGAAACAGTCAAGTCATGGGCTATTTTGCTTCTGATGTTGATTTCCGTGTCCGTAGCTAATGCGCAAGACAAGGTATCGGGAGTTGTTAAAGACGACACTGGCGAAACTATGCCTGGTGTTAGCGTCACAGTGAAAGGCAGCAAGAGCGTTGGTGCCGTTACCGATATTGACGGTAACTTTACCATCAACGTAAGCCGCGGTGCTGTGCTTACTTTCTCTTTCCTTGGCTATAACCCACAAGAGGTTAAGGCTACTCCAGGAAAGCAGATGATTATCACCATGCAGGAAGACAATAAGACCCTTAACGAGGTTGTCGTTGTGGGTTATCAGCCAGTTCGCCAGCGCGACCTCACCGGTGCTGTATCTAAAGCCGACGTTAAAGGCTTGACCAGCACTCCAGTATCATCATTCGACCAAACTCTTGGTGGACGCCTTGCTGGTGTAAACGTATCTTCTAACGAAGGTATGCCTGGTGGTAAAATGAATATGGTGATTCGTGGTAACAACTCGCTTACTCAAGAGAACTCTCCTCTGTACGTTGTAGACGGTTTCCCAGTGGAAGACGCTTCTGTTGCATCAAGCATCAACCCGCTTGACATCCAGTCGGTAAACGTATTGAAGGATGCCTCTGCTACCGCTATTTATGGTGCACGTGGCGCTAATGGTGTTGTTATCATCACTACAAAGAGTGGTCAGGAAGGCAAGCCTAAGGTTACATACGATGGCAGCTACGGATGGCAGAAAATCTCTAACAACATCGATATGATGAATGCTTACCAGTTTGTTGAGCTTCAGAACGAGATGTATCCTAAGGAGATGCAGACAAAGTATCTTGCCAACTATGAAGGCAAGCAGTGGACATTGGACGATTACAAGAACATCGCTCAGTACAACTGGCAGGACATGATTTTCCAGACAGCTCCTATCCAGAACCACAGTATCGGCCTTACCGGTGGTAGCAAGGAGGTACGCTACAACGCTTCTATATCTTACTTCGATCAGGACGGTATCGTTATCAACTCTAACTACAACCGTTTGCAGGGTCGTATGGGTAGCACATACAAGAAGGACAAATTGAAGATTAACCTCAACGTTAACTACTCTCGTACAAACCAGGATGGTGCTTCGCCTTCGCAGCAGTCGTACACTGGTATGAACAACCTCTTCTATAGTGTATGGGGTTATCGTCCGGTAACACAGCCAGGTTTGCCTCTTAGTTCATTGCTCGAGAATGCAACTGACGACGATGTAAATGGTACAAACGACTATCGTTTCAACCCATACATGGACCTCAACAACGCTTACAACCACACATTGAACCAGTACACACAGTTCAACGGATACTTGGAGTATGAGTTTATGAAGGGATTGAAGCTTAAGGTTTCGGGTGGTTTCACCGACAGCCGTTACAACAACGACAACTTCAACAACTCGAAGACTCGTTACGGTAGCCGCCTCTCTAACGATAAGGTAAACGCGCGCGTGGTACGCTCGTCTCGTGCTACATGGCTTAACGAGAACACCCTTACTTATCAGACAAACATCAAGAAGAAGCACTTCTTCAATACTCTCCTCGGATTCTCTTTGCAGAACTCTGACTACGACTACTATTCGTTCAAGACCATCCACATTCCTAACGAGAGCTTGGGTATGGCAGGTATGAGCCAGGGTACTCCTACTACAACAGTATCAACCAAGAGCTCATGGTCTATGATTTCGTACTTCGGACGTTTCAACTACAACTACTACTCAAAGTATTACGCAACATTTACAATGCGTGCCGATGGTTCTTCTAAATTCCGCAAGGGCAACCGCTTCGGTTACTTCCCTTCAGGTTCTTTGGCATGGAATGTGGCTGAGGAGAACTTTATGAAGCCTCTTCGCATGTATATTGACAATGCTAAGATTCGTCTCTCTTGGGGTCTCACTGGTAACAACCGTGTAAGCGAGTATGCATCTTATGGTCTTATGGACGTACAGAAGTCTTGGAACGGTCAGGTAACTCTTGGCAGCATCCCAAGTGGTGTATATCCTTTGAACGGCAACCAGAGCAACGTAGGTATGGTACCTACTACAGTTCCTAACAAGGACCTTAAGTGGGAGACAACAGAGCAGTGGAACCTTGGTTTCGACCTTAGCTTCCTCCAGGAGCGTATTGGTTTGACAGTAGACCTCTATCGCAAGAACACCCGCGACCTATTGCTTAACTCTAACTTGCCATTGTCTTCGGGCTTCGTAAGCGCAATGAAGAACATCGGTAAGGTGCGCAACCAGGGTATCGAGCTTACACTTAACACTACAAACATCAAGACAAAGAAGTTTGAGTGGACCAGCAACTTCAACATCGCATTCAACCAGAACCGCGTAACCGAGCTTGCTGAGGGACAGAACGCATTGCTTACTGCAGCACAGTTCGACCAGAACTTCAACCAGCAGTCAAGCTATATCGCTATCAAGGGCAAGTCGATGGGTACTATGTACGGCTACATCTACGACGGCACATACAAGTTGGACGAGTTTGACAAGAGCGGCAATACATATACACTTAAGGCCAATATACCTCACTTCTCAGGTGAGAACAACACACAGCCAGGTATGCCTAAGTATCGCGACATCAACGGCGACGGTGTAGTTGACAGCAACGACTGCACAGTTATAGGTAACGGTCTGCCTACACATACAGGCGGTTTCACCAACAACTTTGCATATGCAGGCTTCGACTTGAGCATCTTCTTCCAGTGGTCGTATGGCAACGATATTCTCAACGCCAACCGCCTCTTCTTCGAGAGCTCATGGAACACATCACGCGACTTGAACCAGTTTGCAAGCTATGCTAATCGTTGGACATTCGACAACCCAACAAGCGACATCCCACGTGCAATCAACTCAGCATCTAACAAGGTGTTCTCTTCACGTATTATCGAGGATGGCTCATTCTTGCGTCTCAAGACCTTGACATTGGGTTACACATTGCCTAAGGCAGTAGTTACACGTCTGCACATCGATAACCTCCGCGTTTACTTTGCAGCACAGAACCTCTTCACAATTACTGATTACAGTGGCTACGATCCTGAGGTTTCTATCCGTGACAACGCCCTTACACCGGGTCTCGACTTCTCTGCTTACCCACGTGCTCGCCAGTTCAGCTTCGGTTTGCACATCGGATTCTAATCTGAATAAAAACAGGTTAAGACAGAAGAAAGAATACATAATACATATATATATAATGTATATACTAAACAAATTATGAAAGCATTAAAAACATCTATAATAGCTTGCGCAGCACTTCTCTCTCTCGGCAGCTGCGACTTCCTCGACAAGGAGCCAACCATCACCACGTCGGGAAGTTACTTTAACAACGAGTCAGAGGCTGAGTCGTTCCTCAGCGGCATCTATGCCACTTTAACACAGCCTACATTCTATGGCAACCAATATGTCTACCTTGCTGGTGGCGACGATCTTGAAGCATATGGCGGTTCGGGGCGTGCTCCATCGAATGCAGGTATGATTTGTAACAACGCTACAACAAGTGACCCTTACGTAGCTGGCTTGTGGTACACACTCTACAACGGTATCGACCGCGCCAACACAATGTTGGAGAATCTGCCTAAGGTACCAGGTTTGAGCGAGGCAAAGAACAAGTTGTTTACTGCACAGACACGCTTCTTGCGCGCATTCTACTACTTCAACCTTGTACAGTGCTGGGGTGATGTGCCTTTCAAGACAACATCTACACAGACAGTAGAGGGCTTGCAGATAGCACGCACACCAAGAGCAGAGATATACGACTTTATCTGCAAGGAGATGGACGAGGCAGCTAACGACCTTCCAACAGCAGCCGAACTGAGCTATCTGCCAGGTAGCGTGTCGAAGTCGGCAGCATGGGGTATCCTTGCACGTGTATATATGTTCCGTGCAGGCGAGCACTTCCGCGAGAACAAGACAGCTAACGAGGCCGAGATAAAGGGCTACTTTACAAAGGCCGACGAGTATGCCAAGAAGGTTATGGGCGAAGGACATAGTCTTGCACCTAAATACTGGGACTTCTTTATCGACCAGTGCTCGGACAAGTATAACACTACAGGTAAGGAGAGCATTTGGGAAGCAGAGTTTGCAGGTAACTATACTACCGACATCATCAGCGAGGGTCGTATTGGCAACATCATCGGTATCCAGGCTCCAGACCTTTCTAAGGACGAGTCGCTTGTAGGCAAGTCAGACCCAGGTTATGGATATGCCTTCTTCTGGAGCACACCTAAGCTCTACGAATTGTACGAGGCAAACGGCGATATCGACCGTATGAACTGGAACATTGCTCCATTTACATACACTCAGTCGGTTAGCGGTAAGGGTGTTGATGGCCGTATGTTTGAGTTTGGCAAGCTTGCTGAGGTAAAGGGTCAGTATTGGGACAAGTCGTACCAGTATGGCGAAGGTATTATTATTGACGCAAAGAAAAACCTCTCTAAGGGAGATTGCGAGAAGAAAACAGCATCAGAGAACTACGACCGCTCATGCGCCAAGTGGCGTCGCGAGTACGAGTCGGAAGGCTTGAAGAAGAACAAGAACTTCACCTCAATCAACTTCCCTATCTTGCGCTACTCTGACGTATTGCTTATGGTAGCCGAGTGTGAGAACGAGATTAACGGTGCTCCAACACAGTTGGCTTACGACTGCATCAACGAGGTTCGCAAGCGTGCCAACATCACAACAATCCCTGACATGTCAATGGACACAGAGACATTCCGCAAGGCAGTTAAGGACGAGCGCGCTATGGAGCTTTGCTTCGAGATGACACGTCGTTGGGACCTTATACGTTGGGGCGAGTTTGTTCCTACAATGAACGCACTTGTATCACGTGCCAAGGCAGGTACCAACTGGAAGTTCGGTCCAAGCAACGTATTCAACTACTTCAATGTATCTGACGCTTACCTCTACTTCCCAATTCCTTCGAGCGAGATGGCTGTAAACAAGCTTATCACATCTAACAACCCAGGTTGGTAATAAACTTAAGCGGGCTACGGTATAAAAAGCCGTAGCCTGCGAAAGCAAAAATCATAATATCTAAACAATTTTAAAACAATGAAACGAATTAAATATTATATATTCCTCCTCTTGGGCATGGCATCGCTGGCAAGCTGCAGCGACGAGCTTAAGGAAAACGTATCGATGAATGTCGGCGTTCAGACTGAGGAAGGCGTAACCGTTCAGGGCAATGAGGTTACTGTAAAGGTAGGTACACCAGTTGTATTCAACATCTCTGGCGATCCTGACAACATCTCATTCTGGAGTGGTGAGGAAGGTAGCGCATATGCCAACAAAGACCGTATTGTAGTAGACGCAAACGAAGTAGAGTCGTCAACACTCCACTTCAAGATATGGGCACGTTATGGAAATGGCGATTGCACAAAGGATGTTCTACATATGTATATGTCGGAAAACTTCCCTGGTATTGCAGGCAACGACTTTGAGGCAGATGCTAAGCTTATGAACGAATTCCAATGGACCGACTTTGCATCAAGACTTACCGACAAGGACGGAAAGAACATCACACTGCCACAGGCTCCTGTAGGCAACATCAAACAGGCTCCAGAATATTCGGTAAACATCACCGACTTGCTTGGCAAGCGAATTGCTTTTGCATTCCACTACCAAGGCTTGAAGAATACAGCAGCACAGCCACGCTTTGAGTTCAGCCAGTTCTATATCGAGAACAAGATGAAGAACGGTACAACATCTAAGCTCTACGCTGGCGACTTAGGCTTTACTCCTATCAACATGCAGTGCAAGGAAAACCTTGAGGACCAGAGAGCAATGACAACAAACCGTGAGTATGGCTCGGTTACCAACAACGTGAGCGGTATATGGAACCTGACAGACATCAAGAATGGTAACTTCGCTATCCACAGCTCAGCTGCCAACAAGGCTTTGAAGAACTCATGGCTTGTATCTAACCTCTTTGTAGCCAACGCTTGCTCACCAGACAAGGGCTTGACAGTAAAGAACATGAGCCAGAGCACAGATTCGTACAAATATACTTACACAAAGCCGGGTAAGTATACTGCAACCTTCATCGGTACAAACAGCAACTACAAGCATGAATCGCGCGTTATACGCGAATTGACAATCAACGTTACTGAGTAAAGATTAGGTATATATATAGCGTCGCCGGAGGCGGCGAACTGTAATTAGTTTGCCTCCTTCGGCGATAGTTGTAAAAATGTTATCTAAAAACCCATAATACTAATATGAATCAAAAAACTAAAAGTAGAATCTTAGCCGCTTTTGTTGGTATGGCAGGTCTATCTGTTTGCCAGAATGCAGCAGCTCAGATGTACGACGACCCTCGTATGTTCTCTTTTGAGAAACAAACAGAGTTGCAGTTCATCTCTGCTGAAAAGTCGGCTGTAGAGCTTAGCGGCACCCACTTTAAGAACGGCAACAAGTCGCTTCAGTGGACATTCCAGCCGGGAGCATCGCTCCATATAAAAAAGGACCTTCAATTTGAGCCAAAGATTCAAGGCAGTCGCGATAATTATCTCGCTGCTTTCATTGTTTGGATATACAACGAGACCCCAGCACCTGGCAAGCAGATTCAGGTAAACTTCCTTAAAGACGGCAAGCAATGTACTACATTCCCTATCAACATCAACTTCAAGGGTTGGCGTGGTGTTTGGGTGTGCTACGAGCGTGATATGAAGGGCAAGCCACAGGTTGGCATGAACGAGATTCGCATCGACGCTCCTGACGTTAAGGGCAAGCTCTACTTCGACCACCTTATTACTGCTATCAAGGTAGACCCACGTCAGCAGACAGCCGACGAGCAGGTACCTTTCGTAAACGTACGCTCAACCAACCACTGGTTGCAGGTTAGAAAGTTCTACAACATCAAGCCAGATATCGAGCTTACACCGCTTACCGATCAGCAGCGTGCCGAGATAAAGGTTATTGAGCAGCGTTTCCGCGATATCATCTACACTCCTGCAAAGCTTTATCCTAAGCAGATGAACGAGATTCGCGCCAAGTTTGCCAAGTATGGCATCAGCAAGAAGAAGGGAGTTATCACTGGTAAGGCTATATGGTTTGTGCGTCATGCCGAGGCTTACGAGCGTATGATCTCGCCTTGGGACAAGCGCATCCTTACACGTACTGGATATGAAATGACCGACTACTTCACCCTCATGCAGCGTATAGCTATCGCTTACAACAACGCTGTAGAGGATGCCGACAAGGACGAGCTTAAGAAGATGTTCCTCCTTATGTACGAGCACATCACCGACCAGGGCGTTTGTTGGGGCAGTTGCTGGGGTAACATCCACCACTATGGCTACTCGGTGCGCAATATGTATGCTGCCTACTTCCTTATGAAGAATGTATTGAAAGAGGCAGGCAAGCTGGACGAGGCTGTACAGACAATGCTTTGGTACTCGCAGACCAACGAGCTATATACAAAGCCTGTTGAGAACGGTATCGACATGGACACATTCAATACTGCATCTATCGGTTGTATGAGTTCTATCCTTCTAATGGACGACTCGCCAGAGAAGGTACGCTACTTGCGCTCTTGCGGTCGTTGGCTTGACTGGGGTTGCCGTCCTGCAAAGGGATTGGACGACTCATTTAAGATTGACGGCTCTGGCTATCATCACTGTAATAACTATCCTGGCTACTCGGTAGGTGGTTTGAACGGTGCAACTCAGATGATATACATCCTCAGCGGAACAGAGTTTGGTGTAGGACAGCTTGCTCATCAAACTGTTAAGAACGCTCTTATGGCTATGCGCTTCTTCTGCAACAAGATTCACTTCCCATTAGCTCTATCTGGCCGTCACCCTAACGGCACTGGTAAGCTTACACCTATCCACTATGCTTTCATGACATTGGCAGGTACACCTGACGGTACACAGCAGTATGACAAGGAGATGGGTAATATGTACATGCGTTTGGCAGATGGAGCCAACTCAACTCTCGACAAGAAGATGAAGCTCAAGATACAGATGCTTGGCTGTGCACCAGAAGACGATCCTCAAGGAAACCTTGCACTAAGCTATGGATGTACATCAGTACAACGTCGCGACAACTGGTCGGCTGTTGTACGTGGAACAAGCCGTTATCTGTGGGGAGCAGAGCACTATGTAGGCGAGAACCTATATGGCCGCTACCTTGGTTACGGCAGTATGCAGATACTTACCGCTCCTAAGGGCGAGAATGTAACACCAAAGTCAAGCGGTTGGGTACAGAATGGTTTCGACTGGAACCACATTCCTGGCACAACAGCAATCGTATTGCCTTTGGAAGACTTGAAGGCAAAGATTCGCAACGTGGACATTTCATCAGGTGTTGAGGAGATGCTCTACTCGGACGAGGCTTTTGCTGGTGGTTTGTCACAGCGCGGTGTTAACGGCAACTTTGGTATGAAGCTGCACGAGCACGACAAATATAACGGTTCGATGCGCGCCCGCAAGTCGTACCACTTCTTCGACAATACTATCGTTTGTCTTGGTACTGGCATTGAGAACATCGTTGACCAGCATCCTACAGAGACTACAGTATTCCAGGTTGCTGCTACCGACTCTAAGGCAGAGAACTACTGGAAGGATTATAAGGTAGGTGATGGAAAGTCATGGCTTGACAACCTTGGCACTGGCTACTACACACCACAGCCAGTAAAGTTCTCAGGTTTGGTTAAGCAGGAATCGCGTACAGAAGATACCGACAAGCCAACTGAGGGAATGTGGGCATCGCTCGTATTCGACCATGGCAAGGCACCTAAGAACGCTTCGTACGAGTATGCTGTTATACCTAACACAACTCGCGAGCAGATTGATGCCTTTGCAGCAGCACCTACGTATAAGGTATTGCGTGCCGACAACCAGGCTCACATCGTAAGCTCGGACGCTACTCACACTGTATCGTACGTTCTCTTCGAAACTCCTAAGGATATGCTTCCTGGAGGTCCGCTGTTGAAGACAGACACTACATGTTTGGCAATGGTACGTATGGTTAGCGCAAAGAAGATGCTTCTGACAGTAGCACAGCCAGACCTTGCATTGTATCGCGGTCCAAGCGACGACGTATACAAGGATGGCAAGCGTGTTGAGCGCAGTGTATACAGCCGCCCATGGCGTCATAACCCAAGCTTGGAGATTCCGGTTCGCGTAACATTGTTGGGCAAGTGGAACTTCGAAGGCAACGAGGCTATAAAGCTCGTTGAGCAGACAAACAAGACAACAACAATAGAGTTTGTATGTAAGGACGGACTTAGCTTCAATGTTGAGCTTGAGAAATAATAAATAATAAAAGGAGAGGATGTGTCAAAAGAGAAGTTAAAGGAAGTTTAGGCTTCGCCAGAAGTTAACAGAAGTTCTTGCTTAGGCAAGCGGCAAAGCCGAGCAAGCGGACATATTCTCTCCTATAAATAGAAATTTAATAAAAACTAATAACAAAACAAATGAATAACATTAACAAGACAATCGCTGCCCTATTCATGGCAGCAACATTCCTCCCGATGTCTGCACAGACAACAGCCAAGAAAGAGTGCTGCAAGCAGAAGACAGAATGCAGCAAGAAAAAATGCTGCAAGACTGGCTGCGAGAAGATGAAAGAGCGTATGGACAAGTTGGCAAGCGACGATGTAAACTTTGCCACTCGTCAGTATACATTGATGCTCGACCAGGTAGGTCGCAAGGGTAAGGTAAACAACCCACGTACTATCGACAAGATGGGTCGTTTGGTATGTGTTCCTATCGACGACTGGTGTTCAGGCTTCTTTGCAGGCGACCTCTGGGAAATGTACAAGCTTACAAACGACAAGCAGTGGGCAGAGCAGGCAAAACGCTTTACCGAGAACCTCGACTCTATACAGTACCTTACATGGCACCACGACGTAGGCTTCATGATTGGCAGCAGCTACCTTAACGGTTATCGCATCAACCCAACAAAGGCTTACAAGAAGGTTATCGTTCAGACAGCTAAGTCGCTCAGCACACGTTTCCGCAAGGGAGCTGGCGTTATTCAGTCATGGAACGTAGACCGCGGATGGCAGTCGAAGCGTGGATGGACATGTCCTGTTATCATCGACAACATGATGAACCTTGAGCTTTTGTTCGAGGCTACAAAGCTTAGCGGTGACTCTACATATTGGAAGGTTGCTACAAGCCATGCAGACGCAACATTGAAGAATCACTTCCGTGAGGATGGCAGTTGCTACCACGTAATCGACTACAATCCAAATACTGGTGAGGTTTTACACAAGCACACAGCCCAGGGTTATGCTCATGAGAGTGTATGGGCACGCGGTCAGGCATGGGCTATCTATGGCTTCACAGTATGCTACCGCTATACCAAGGACAAGAAGTATCTCGACCAAGCTGTACGTACACTCAACATGATGTTGCGTCATCCGAACATGCCAAACGACCTTGTTCCTTACTGGGATCTCAACGCTCCTAATATTCCTAACGAGCCACGCGACGTTTCTACAGCAGCTTGTATCGCTTCAGCTCTGTACGAGATGGACAAGTACTTGCCAGAGAATGGCTACCATGCTCTTGCCGACCGCATCATGACATCTCTCTCATCACCAGCTTACCTTGCTGAGCTTGGAAAGAACGGTTGCTGGTTGCTTATGCACTCAGTAGGAAGTATTCCTCACGGTGCCGAGATTGACGTTCCTCTGAACTATGCCGACTACTACTTCTTGGAGGCATTGAACAGAAGATAATAACAAAACAAAGAGGGTGTGTCAAAATAGGAGTTAACGGAAGTTTGGGCTTCGCCCGAAGTTA
>ERZ773165.1481-NODE-1481-length-13946-cov-33.955151_pt1 | contig 13946 bp, 12 predicted proteins | sample MGYA00581003_ERZ773165 | MGnify/ENA primary metagenome ERZ773165 (study PRJEB29015, sample SAMEA2737817) | human gut metagenome | biome: human gut; feature: human-associated habitat; material: faeces | place: China | collected 2012 ... | reverse complement strand
GCAGCAGGCACCATGCTCGCACAGTTTGGCAAATAAGTCTTTCTGACACAAAAAAGCTCCAGCTCTTGCCGGGGCTTTTTTGTTGTGGGTCATAGGGGGATATCCTACGTATCGTATAAAGGATGTGCTGAGAAAGTGCTATTCCTGTATCGTCATCCCGAGCGAAGCCGAGGGATCTCTCTTGCAGGAGGGGATAATGTCGTATGTGTGATAGCGGAAAACGGGAATCCATCTGCGAAGGAAGCAAGAAAGCGCGGAGTGCAAGGAAGATTTCTCGCTGTGCTCGAAATGACGGTAGGGGAGAATGGGTTTATTTCACGTAGCGTACAACGGATATGTTTGGAAAGCGCTATTCCTGTATCGTCATCCCGAGCGAAGTCGAGGGATCTTTCTTGCAGGAGGGGATAATGTCGTATGTGTGATAGCGGAAAACGGGAATCCATCTGCGAAGGAAGCAAGAAAGCGCGGAGTGCAAGGAAGATTTCTCGCTGCGCTCGAAATGACGGTGGGGGGAATGGGGTTATTTCACGCAGCGTACAACGGATATGTTTGGAAAGCGCTATTCCTGTATCGTCATCCCGACCGAAGTGGAGGGATCTTTCTGGCACACTGGTATAGCGTCCTATGTGAGACAGCGGAAAAGGGGAAACCTTTTGCGAAAGGAGCAAGAAAAAGTGGAGTGCGAGGAATATTTCTCGACTTTGCTAGAAATGACGGTATGGGGGAATGGGTTTATTTCACGTAGTGTACAACGGATATGTTTGGAAAGCGCTATTCCTGTATCGTCATCCCGACCGAAGTGGAGGGATCTTTCTGGCACACTGGTATAGCGTTCTATGTGAGACAGCGGAAAAGGGGAAACCTTCTGCGAAGGAATCAAGAAAGAGCAGAGCGCAAGGAAGATTTCTCGCTGCGCTCGAAATGACAGTGTGGGGGGAAATGGGTTTATTTTACGTAGCGTACAACGGATATGTTTGGAAAACGCTATTCCTGTATCGTCATCCCGAGCGAAGTCGAGGGATCTTTCTTGCATACTGGTATAGCGCCGTATGTGAGACAGCGGAAAAGAGGAAACCTTTTGCGAAAGGAGCAAGAAAAAGTGGAGTGCGAGGAAGATTTATCGCTGCGCTCGAAATGACGGTATCGGGGGATCGAAAAGTCCAAGAAACGTAGGATGGCGGCAAGCGGTTTTATCTGTTTTTCATACCGCGCTTAAGAGAGCCAATCCTCCGATAAATCCAGCCAATAAGGATTTGCTTTGCTGATGAGTTCATTTTTCTTCTTACGTCCCCACTTTTTGAGCTGCTTTTCTCTCGCAATGGCAGTACGTATATCCGAATAAGGCTCAGCATACATCAATTCGTGAACGTGGTATGTTTTGGTAAAGCCGTCCACCAATTCATGCTTATGCTCATAAAGGCGCCGGGTAAGATTGCTTGTTACGCCGATGTATAAAACGGTATGTGTGGTATTCGTCAAGATATAAACGTAGTTCATGTGTTTGTCCTCCTGATTGTTAGGGAAACACTGATTAAATCGTTGAAAATACATGTGAAATCAAATTCCGCGATTGAATCAGCGTTTCCCTCATCTTATTATAGGCGTGAGGGAAAAGATAAACCAGTAAAAAGGGGATGGTATTCCTAGGACTATCGGAAGCGGAGCCGAGGGATCTTTCTTGCACACCGGTATAGCGCCATATGTGTGATAGCGGAAAAGGGGAACCCTTTTGCGAAAGGAGCAAGAAAGAGCAGAGTGCAAGGAAGATTTCTCGACTGCGCTCGAAATGACGGTATGGGGGAATGGGTTTATTTCAAGTAGCGTACAACGGATATGTTTGGAAAACGCTGCTTCCGCAACGTCATCCCGACCGAAGTGGAGGGATCTTTCTGGCACACCGGTATAGCGCCGTATGTAAGACAGCGGAAAATGGGAAACCTTCTGCGAAAGGAGCAAGAAAGAGCAGAGTGCAAGGAAGATTTCTCGCTGCGCTCGAAATGACGGTATGGGGGATGGATAACCCACGTCCCGTACAACGGATATGTTGGGAAAACGCCACTTCCGCAACGTCATCCCGAGCGAAGTCGAGGGATCTTTCTGGCACACTGGTATAGCGCTGTATGTGAGACAGCGGAAAAGGGGAAACCTTCTGCGAAAGGAGCAAGAAAGAGCAGAGTGCAAGAAAGATTTCTTGACTGCACTCAAAATGACGGTATGGGGGAATGGGTTTATTTCACGTAGCGTACAACGGATATGTTTGGAAAGCGCTATTCCTGTATCGTCATCCCGAGCGAAGTCGAGGGATCTTTCTTGCATACTGGTATAGCGTCCTATGTGCGACAGCAGGGAAGGGGAATTCTTCTGCGAAAGGAGCAAGAAAGAACAAAGTGCAAGGAAGATTTCTCGTTGCGCTCGAAATGACGGTATGGGAGAATGGGTTTATTTCAAGTAGCGTACAACGGATATGTTGGGAAAGCACCACTCCCGTAACGTCATCCCGAGCGAAGTCGAGGGATCTTTCTGGCACACCGGTATAGCGCTGTATGTGTGATAGCGGAAAAGGGGAAACCTTTTGCGGAAGGAGCAAGAAAGAGCAGAGTGCAAGGAAGATTTCTCGACTGCGCTCGAAATGACGGTATGGGGGAATGGATAACCCACGTCCCGTATAAAGGATATGTTGGGAAAACGCCACTTCCGTATCGTCATCCCGAGCGAAGTCGAGGGATCTTTCTTGCACACTGGTATAGCGCTGTATGTGTGATAGCAGAAAACCGGAATGCTTCTGCGAAGGGAACAAGAAAGAACAGAGTGCAAGGAAGATTTCTCGCTGCGCTCAAAATGACGGTATGGGGGATGGATATCCGCTGTATCGTATAAAGTGTGTGCTGGGAAAATGTTCTTCCTGTACGATCATTTCTCGCTGCGTCCCCAAATGATGGCATGAGGGAATGTCTGATCTCATAAATTTGAAATTTCAAATAAATTAACAAACGTGAAAGAAAGCCACTTGAATATGAGCATTATTGTGTGCTATATTAAGACAAGCATAAAAGCCCCTATGCTTCTATACTAATCAAACGATAGCAGAGGAAACACGGTCACTCGCGCGATGAATTTTGAAAAAGTGTAGGGAAAGGGCGAACTGGTTCCGAGAAGGACGAATCAATTGTATTTTTCAAGGACGGGCGGCTTTCTGAAATATATTCAGCATGCCTAAAGAATAAGGCTCCCGATAAATGAGTCAATTCTGAAAATCTTAATGATAAGATACAACCTGTTCAGAAAAAGACGATCGTCTTCTCCTATGTTTTTTAAGGAGCGATTTATTATGAAAAAGATCCTCGCACTGGCTGCTGCAGCAGCACTCACCGCTGGCGTATCCGCTTACGCTGCAAATCCGTTCTCCGATGTCACCGCTGATGACTGGGCTTATCAGGCAGTATCCGACCTGTCCGCTCAGGGCGTCGTAGAAGGCTATCCGGACGGCACCTTCAAAGGCGAAAAGAACATGACCCGTTACGAACTGGCTCAGATCGTTGCTCGCCTCATGGCCAAAGAAGACCAGCTGAATGCAGAACAGCAGGCAACCATCGACAAGCTCGCTGGCGAATATGCTGACGAACTCGAAAACCTCGGCGTTCGCGTTTCTGCACTGGAAAAGAAGGTCGGCAACATCTCTTGGTACGGCGATGCTCGTATGCGTTATCAGCACAACAACGCAAACGACCCGTCTACAGACAAATACACCGGTCGTATTCGTATCAATGCAAAAGCACAGGTTAACGATTCCACATATGTACGCGGCCGTCTGAGCACTGGCAATGTCAATCTGAAAGGCAATGCGGATGCAAATGTTACCATGGATCGTATCATCGTTCATCATCAGTTTGGTGACAATGTAGGTCTGACTCTTGGTCGTTACGATGTAGCTTTCGGACAGCAGGTTACTTGGCTCTATGGCAATGGCTTTGATGGCGCTGAACTCGAATACAATCAGGGCGCTGTAGATCTCAAAGCTGGCTTTGGTCAGTTCTCTCAGGGGCCGACCTCTGGTCTTGAAAAGCAGGATAGCTTCTACGCTCAGGCAAAGGCTGATCTGGAAGTAGCTAAACTGGGTGTTGACTACTACAAGGCTAACACTAGCGAAAAAGCGCAGCAGACGGAAGTTTATGGCGCAAATCTCCTCATTCCGGTTGGACAGGCTCGCGTATTTGGCGACTACTACAAGGATAACAAAGGCGAAAAAGCCGCTATCTGGACCGCAGGCATTGGCTATGGCGCTATGAATCCGAAGAAACCAGGCTCCTTTGGCATCGATGTAGCTTACTTTGATGTAGAAAAAGGCCTCTACAAATCTGGCATGACCGGCGTACAGGTTCCGGAAGACTACTTCACCAAAGATGGCAGCTTCTGGCTGGCAACTGGCGATGTAGCTCTGCAGAAGAACGTATTCCTCCATGCTGAATATGCTTTTGCTTCTGATCTTGATGGCAACGAAAAAGATTTCGGTGACAGCTACAACTTCTCCCTCAACTACAAATTCTAATCTTTGGAATTTTAGACAAACGAAAGGAAATCCCTCATGGGATTTCCTTTTTGCGTGCAGGGAGGGTGAAGCAAAGAGCAGGATGGTTTTGGTTTTTTCCCTTTGTGTTTTCTGCGCGAGGCTTGTATACTGCAGTTAGTTTCATACAATGACTGACTTGAAGAGGAGTCCCTTGGGGACTCCTTCTTTTTTACCTAAAGGGAAATTAGAATAAGGCTAAATCATAATTTCCCTCTTGCGGAAAGATTTATTTCTGTAGTATCCTAAAAGTAGCACATATCCTGCCCGAGATATGTGCGAAGGACGAAAGGAAATGGCAGAGGAAACACGGTCACTCGCGCCGCAGATTTTTGAGTACTCCTTCGGAAAGGGCAATCCTATATATAGGGAAACATTTCCCATTTTTCAAAGGAGCGATTTATTATGAAAAAGATCCTCGCACTGGCTGCTGCAGCAGCACTCACCGCTGGCGTATCCGCTTACGCTGCAAATCCGTTCTCCGATGTCACCGCTGATGACTGGGCTTATCAGGCAGTATCCGACCTGTCCGCTCAGGGCGTCGTAGAAGGCTATCCGGACGGCACCTTCAAAGGCGAAAGAAACATGACCCGTTACGAACTGGCTCAGATCGTAGCTCGCCTCATGGCAAAAGAAGACCAGCTGAATGCGCAGCAGCAGGCAACGCTTGACAAACTCGCTGGCGAATACGCTGACGAACTTGCAAACCTCGGCGTTCGCGTTTCCAACCTCGAAAAGAAAGTCGGCAACATCTCCTGGTCCGGCGATGCTCGTATGCGTTATATCAATAACGCTAAAACAAACGATAAAGATGTATGGGATGGACGTCTGCGTCTGACTGTCAAGGGTCAGGTCAATGACGCTACCTACGTTCAGGGCCGTATCGCAACCAACATGTACTTCAAAGATGCTGGTACAGATGATGGCAACACCACCATGGACCGCCTCTTCGTCAACCACAACTTCGGCGAAAAGACCTCCGTGGTTCTCGGCCGTCAGGACCTGACCGTATTCGGCGGACTCGAATATGATGACGCATTCGATGGAGCTAAACTCGCATACAGCGATGGCAAATTCGATGCTTACGCTGCATTTGGCCAGCTGAACGCAGGCGACTATGATAAAACCGATGTTGCTTTCGGCGGCCTCGGCTATGACTTCGGCGCTGCTAAACTGAACGCAGCTTACTTCAACTTCACCGGCGACAAAGCAAAGACTGTTAGCGGCTTTGACAGCATCTGGGGCGCAAACCTCGTAGTTCCAGTTGATAACTTCAGCGTATTCGGCGAATACTGGGACTCCAACGCTGACAAGAACGACAGCGCTTATCAGGCTGGTCTCGGCTACAGCACCCTCGATGCTTCTAAACCGGGCACCTTCGCTCTGAACGTCGCTTACAACAAAGTAGGCGCTAACGCTTACTTCGGTGGAGACACTTACGATGCATCCGACTTCTTCGATTACATCACTGCAGATAAAGATCTGAAGTTCTGGAACGTATTCGGCGACGTTACTCTCCAGAAGAACGTCACCCTCCACGGCGAATACGCTTGGGATATCAAAAACGCAGATGGCTGCGATGACAACGCTTGGACTGTTTCCCTGAACTACGCATTCTAATTCTTGGATACTCCAGTAAAAAAGAAGCTCCTTATGGGGCTTCTTTTTTTATTCGATGCGTGTAATAAAATATATTGACAATGTATCTAAATTTAAATACAATAGGAATAGGAGGTGAGCAAAATGGCTCAGGCAACAATGAATATCCGTATGGATGCGGACTTGAAGAAGCAGTTTGAAGCATTCTGCTCTGAGATCGGTATGACCATGACGACAGCTGTGTGTGTGTTTGCAAAGATGGCCGTGAAGGAGCGCCGGATTCCTTTTGAAATCAAGGCTGACCCCGATCCGTTTTATTCGGAAGAGAATATGCGAGTTCTTCGTGAGCGGGTGGCTGCCATTCGCTCCGGAAAAGCCAAGCTGAAGGAGCATGAGTTGATCGAGGCGGATGAATGAGAAAACTGTGGCTTGAAGAAGCGTGGGAAGAGTACATCAGCTGGCAAACGAAGGATAAAGCCGTATTGAAGAAGATCAACAGACTACTGAAAGATATCGATCGATATGGCTATGAGTGCAGCGGCAAGCCGGAGCCTTTGAAAGGGGATCTTTCTGGGTACTGGAGTGTTCATATTGACCAGAAGAATCGCATCGTCTTTCGCATCGATGGAGAAGAAAATCTGGAAATCATCCAGTGTGGGACGCACTATGGGGATCGGTAAGCAAAAAACGCCTGTTCTTGTAAAACGGGCGTTTTTGCATTTATGAACTGCTTCAGCATCTCCCTGGGCTCATCATCTCCAATGAGTTTTCTTTCGTAGACTTTTAGGATTCAAATCCCAAAAGTCTACGAAAGTCAAGCGTTTTAGGATTTGAATCCTAAAACTTTGTCACGGCAGGCGGTCAGCGGTATGTAGTCAACTGATAGCCATCGGCATATCGACGCTCTTGAATATCGAAAACTTTCGTGCTATAATGCATACATCAGCACCGATAAATTAAGAAAGTGACTATCGAACAGTATGAAAGGTTGTATTTCTTAATGACGCGATGGAAAATAAAGGTATACTGCTTTTGCAGTAGATCGATTTTCCGCTGTATGCATTTTCCCATCCGGGATCACCGCCCAATCGTAAGCATCCCGATGGATATCTATATCGGAAGAGGGGGCTAGGGAATAGGAACCTCGAGTGAGTGGTGACTAGTAGCTAGGGATTAGTGGCTTGGGATTAGAAGACCAGGAGACATCAGACTCCCGTATCGTCATTTCGAGCGAAGTGAGAAATCTTTGTCATTCGCGTTCAGGCGGGCAATGTTTGGAAGGTACAAAACGGGAAACCTGCTACCCGCAGACTTTCGGGTATCGCCACTAGTTGTACTCCGCGGCGCTTATCAGTTCTCATACTTCAGATAAGCTATTCTCTAACATACGACGTTTTTCTTCGCTCAGGATGACGAAACGCGCCGCACCATCATTTCTCATTCAGGCAGAGCTTTCATCCCAAATCAAAGGGCAGCATGCCCCACGGGCTCCCCCCTTTCCATTTCTGAAAGGAAGGTCATTCTTATGGCAGACATCCAGAAACAGTACGGACTTTTTATCGACGGTGATTTTGTACCAGCCGGTGACGGCGCGACATTTGCAGCGCACAATCCGGCGAATGGCGAAGAGCTCGCTCTCTTTGCGGAAGCGACGAAGGAAGATGTAGACAAAGCTGTGAAAGCGGCTCGCGCAGCGCTCCCGGCTTGGTCGAAGACATCCCCTGTCGAAAGACAGAATCTTCTTTTGAAGATCGCAGACATCATTGATGCCAATGCCGATCACCTGGCTCTCATGGAGACGCTCGACAACGGCAAGCCGATCCGCGAGACGAAGGCAGCGGATGTTCCGCTCGGCAGCGACCATTTCCGCTATTTTGCAGGGTGCCTCCGTGCGTGGGAAGGCAGTGCGACGATGATCGATGACAATACCATGTCGCTCATCCTTCATGAACCGGTCGGCGTGGTCGGGCAGGTCATCCCGTGGAATTTCCCATTCACCATGGCATGCTGGAAGCTCGCTCCGGCGCTCGCGGCGGGCAATACCATCGTCATGAAGCCATCCTCCCACACATCGCTGTCTTTGATGGAATTCATGCGCCTCATTCAGGACGTCCTGCCGAAGGGCGTGGTCAATGTCATCACCGGCAAGGGCTCGAAGTCCGGCCAGTGGCTGCTCGACCATCCGGATCTGGACAAGCTCGCCTTCACCGGTTCCACCGAAGTCGGACACGGCGTGTATCAGGCGGCCTGCGACAAGCTCATCCCCTGTACCCTCGAGCTCGGCGGGAAATCCGCGAACATCGTCTTTGACGACTGCGATCTTTCCCAGGCCATCGACGGTGCCTGCAAGGGCATCCTCTTCAATCAGGGACAGGTCTGCTGCGCCGGCTCTCGTCTCTTCGTACAGGAAGGCATCTTCGATGAATTCCTGAAACGCCTGAAAGCGACCTTCGAAGCGGTCAAGATCGGCGATCCGACGGATCCATCGACCCAGCTCGGCGCGCAGATCTACAAATCCCAGCAGGATAAAGTCCTGAATTACGTCAAGATCGGCATCGAAGAGGGTGCGACCCTCGTGACGGGCGGCAAACGCTATACGGCAAACGGCTGCGACAAGGGCTACTTCATGGAACCGACCATCCTTGTCACCGACAAACCGGACTGCCGCGTGTGCCAGGAAGAGATCTTCGGACCGGTCGTCGTGGTACAGAAATTCAAGACCGCGGATGAAGTCATCGCGCTGGCCAATGACAGCGTGTACGGCCTCGGCGGTGCGGTATTCACCAAGAATATCAATACAGCCATGAAGGTCGCACGCAGTGTCCGCACGGGCCGTATGTGGGTGAATACCTACAACGATCTGCCGGCAGGCGCACCTTTTGGCGGCTACAAGCAGTCCGGCATCGGTCGTGAAACGCACAAGGTCATGCTCGAACACTACAGCCAGATGAAGAATATTTTCATCAACCTGAAAGATGGCGTCAGTGGGATGTATGATATCAAATAAATAGGTCAACCAAAAAGCCCGCTCCGTGAGGAGCGGGCTTTTTGGCGCTTCAGAGGTTGGAGAATAGCGCTTTTCCCGTATCGTCATTTCGAGCGAAGTCGAGAAATCTTTCTTGCACACCGGATATCACAACTGGTGTCTTTGGCGGTAGGCTCAATACTTCTCGTTTCTCGTCATCAAACACCCCGCGTTTTCCTGTCTGCAAGGGGGATCCCTCGGCTGCGCTCGGGATGACGGTGCGGGGAAGCAGCCTCAGCGTTTCCCTAATCCCTAGCCACCCCTATTCTGTCACAGCCTCCGACAGTGGTTTGAATGGATTATAAAAATATTCTAATTATTCACTCTTTATATTATGGTATAATGAATTAGTTAATGAGAGTGTGTATTGCGGTCACAAGGAAGGGCGGCTCTCGCGGCCTTCCTTTCCTCAGCATTTCCCTATCAAGGAGGAAAACGGATTGGAAACGAAACGTGATTTTATCTGGAAGATGGGCGGCCAGCAGGGACAGGGTGTCGAGTCCTGCGGTGAGATCCTCGGCAAGGTCCTGGCGCAGGAAGGATACTCTCTGTTCAGCCAGCGTCTCTTTGCTTCCCGTATCAAGGGCGGCCACACCACCATTGCGCTGCGTATTGCGACGAAAGAAATCGCGACCATTGGCGAGCATGTAGACTGTCTGGTCGCACTCGATCAGGAAACGATCGATATCCATGGCAAGGAAGTGCCGGAAGGCGGCGTCATCATCGCCGATGATGCGTTCCACCCGAAATTTGAAGCACATACCGGCCGTATGTTCCTTGCGCTCCCGATCACGGAGCTGGCGAAGAAATACGGCAGCATGCAGATGAAGAATATCGCAGCGCTCGGCATGAGTGCCGGCGTGCTGGGATTCCCGGAAGAACCATTCTACGGCTTCATCGCCGACCGCTTTGCAAAGAAGGGCGATGAAATCATTTCTAAAAACAAGGCGATCTTCAAGGATGGCTATGATACCGCCATCGCTGCGATGCACGGCGTAGAGCTTGGAAAGCTCGCGACCCCGCCGAAGAAGGACCAGCTCTACCTGCTCGGCAATGAAGCAGCAGCGCTTGGCGCGATTTCCGCAGGGGCCCGCTTCATGGCATCCTACCCGATCACGCCGGCGACGGAGATCATGGAATACATGATCAAAGTCATCCATAAGATCCATGGCACTGTCGTACAGACCGAAGATGAGCTCTCTTCCTGCATGATGGCGATGGGCGGCGGCTATGCAGGCGTTCGTGCCTTCACTGCGACCTCCGGCCCAGGGCTCTCCCTGATGGCAGAGTCGATCTCCATGGCAGCGACCGCAGAGATCCCGGTCGTCATCATCGATGTCATGCGTGCCGGCCCGTCTACGGGCATGGCGACCAAGGTGGAACAGAGCGACATCCGCTACGCGATCGGCTCCGGCCATGGTGATGCGGAAAAGATCGTCCTTGCGGCCGCTTCTATCGAAGACTGCTACTACATCACCCAGGAAGCCTTCAACCTTGCTGAAAAGTTCCAGACTCCGGTCATCGTCCTTTCCGACCTGCAGTTCGGCATGTGCAAGCAGTCCGTCCCGGCCTTTGATCTTCACCGCGTCGGGATCGAGCGCGGCAAGCTCATCCGCGAAGGCCTGCCGGAGCTTGATACGAAGAAGAAAGAATACTTCCATCGTTTCGAAGATGTGGAAGACGGCATCTCCCCGAGAACCATCCCGGGCGTGAAGAACGGCATGTTCCTCTCCACGGGCCTCGAACACAATGTCTTCGGCAAACCGGCGGAAGGCGTGGGCGACCGTGTGATGGAGATGGAAAAGCGCCATCGCAAATTTGCCGGCGTACCGGCGGCGATTACCCCATTCTACGTCAATCATGAAGATACAGAATGCGACCTGCTCCTCGTAGGCATCACCTCCACCGGCGGTGCGATCGATGAAGCCTGCGAAGCACTCGAAGCAGAAGGCAAGAAGGTCAACCACCTGCACCTGCGTCTGCTCTCGCCATTCCCGACCGAAGCCCTTCGCCCCTACATCGAAGGTGCGAAGAAAGTCCTCATCGTAGAAGAAGACCTGACAGAGCAGCTCCGCGAGCTCTTTGCGATCCATTTCTCCTGCCATGACAAGCTGCTGTCCTGCCTGCAGTATGACGGCACTCCGTTCACGGCATCCACCATTCTCAAAAAAGCTAAGGAGGTCTTCTAAGATGGCATCACCGCGCGACTATAAAAATACCATTATTCCGAACTGGTGCCCCGGCTGCGGCGACTACGGCATTCAGAATGCCATCAGCGCCGTTTGTGCGAAAAAAGGCTGGGCGAATGAAGACATCACCCTGATCTCCGGCATCGGCTGCTCGTCCCGTATCGGCGGCTACCAGTACTGCTACGGCGCTCATACCACCCACGGCAGAGCTCTTCCCTTCGCACAGGGCATCAAGTGCGCCAACAAGGACACCCATATGATCGTCTGCTCCGGCGACGGCGACTCCTACGCCATCGGTCTTGGCCATGCCATGCATGCGATGAAGAGAAATATGGACATCACCTACCTCGTCTTTGATAATCAGGTCTACGGCCTTACCAAAGGCCAGACCTCTCCGGCTTCCTCCCGGGGCTTCGTCACCAAGACCACCCCGGACGGCAACCCGATGACCCCGCTCGATGCGCCATCCATGGCCATCGCGGCCGGTGCCACCTTCGTCGCTCAGGCCTATGCCATCGATGGCAAGAACCTTGTCGACATCATTGAAAAAGCCGTCGATCACAAAGGCTTCTCTTACGTCAATATCTTCACCCCGTGCGTCACCTTCAACCATTTCAATACCGTCGAATGGTACAATACCCACCTGAAGAAGATTTCCGACATCCGTGAATCCTATGATCCGACCAGCAAAGCCCAGGCCTTCCACCTCCTCGCAGAGACCGACAGCCTCGTCACCGGCGTCATCTACGAAGAGACCGGCGCCCTTCCTTTTGGCGACATCGTACCGTCCAAAGATATCGCGCTCGTCGACTATGTAGAAAAGCCGAGCCAGGAAGTCTTCGACGACCTCTGCAAGGAATTTAGATAAGTATCAGCGATTGACGTTCTCCCATATGGGAGAGTCGTGAAAAGGAATGGGTTCAGGGTTCAGGGTTGTGGTGCGGCGCATAAAAGCCAGAAGCGCCGTAGAATTTTGATAGAGTTTAACGCCGTCGTCATCCCGACCGAAGTGGAGGGATCTCTATTGCAGGCAGGAAATCGACGAATTTTTGGTAACGGGAAACGAGAAGTATTTGAGAATGTGGGCAGGGGGCACAAGTCGCGATAACCGTTGTGCAAGAAAGATTTCTCGACTTCGCTCGAAATGACGATAGCGCGAAGTACTATCAAAATTCTGCGGCGCTTTATTATTTTTCGCGACGCACCACCACTCCTCACTCCTCACTCCTAACTAGAGCGAGCGCGAGTCTTTCACACGCAACCAAGGGGCAGCACGCCGCGCGGGCTATCCCTGAACCTATTCCCATCTTTCGCAAATAGAGATTTGCTGATTTCAAAAACAAGAAACCCTCTTTTCCCCGTTGTAGAAAAGGAGCAGAACCGATCATGTCATCCGATCGTATGATGGAATACTACTACTCCATGGGACAGGACTGCCTCACGAATGGCGCTCTTGACGATGCGGTCACCTATTTCCGCAAAGCCGCCAATATGGGAGCCGGCGAGGCCGCCTATGAGATCTGCGCCATCGGACGCCAGATGGAAACCGGTGATGGGGTAGAAAAAAATGAAGAAAAAGCAGAAAGCTGCTATAAAATAGGTGTCGAGTACGGCATCGAGAAAGCCAGCCTGTACTTGGGCGAGATGTACCTTCGCGGCATCCATGGCGGAAAACCAAATCCGAGGAAAGCCCGCCGCGCCTTAGAAGATGCTTCTGATATGGGAAATAGAGAAGCTGCCGCTCTGCTTGGCAAAGCCTATGACGAAGGGCTTCTTGGGAAAGTGAATCCCAAGCAGGCTTTCCGATACTACCTCCTCGCCGCCGAGAGAGGGGATACCAGCTCCATGCTGATGATCGGTCTTTTCTATGCACAGGGGACAAGCGTGGCGAAGGATCTCACGGCTGCTGAGATGTGGATCCGCAAAGGACGCGAGGAAGGAGATGCCGATGGCGATCAGACGCTCCGCGTCTTCCTCTCCGTCGCCTCCTCCGAATACATCACAGGGGCTGCCGGGAAGGTAGACCCCGCGAAAGCCTGGCAGATGGCGGAAGAAGCGGAAGCGCTGGGCGATAAGGACGTCTTCTACCGCCTCGGCAAGACCTACAGCGCGGCTCCGAACCAGAAAGACCACCTGCCGAAAGCCTTCGAGTGCTACAAGCGCGCGGCAGAAAACGGCATTCCGGCGGCCATGGCCGCCCTTGGTCTCTGCTATGAAGCCGGGCTCGGCATAGAGGAAGACATCGCGCGTGCTGTCTCCTTCTATAAGAGATCCGCAGAAGCCGGCGATCCCTTCGGCATGGCTCACTACGGCTACGCCCTCGCTAATGGCGAAGGCTGTGAAAAGAATGAAAAAGCCGCCATGTCCTGGCTTATCAAAGCTGCTATGCGAGGTGATCAGGGGGCCATCCTCACGCTGAAAGAAGACTACGGGTATGAGATGAAATAAAAAATACGTCATGATGCGAAAGCGTCATGACGTATTTTTTATTCAGGGTTCAGGGTTCAGGGTTCAGAAGTGGTAAACTAAAATTGGACACAGAGGGGGTAATCTTTAGACATACAGTGTA
>ERZ773165.1477-NODE-1477-length-13965-cov-119.189432_pt1 | contig 13965 bp, 10 predicted proteins | sample MGYA00581003_ERZ773165 | MGnify/ENA primary metagenome ERZ773165 (study PRJEB29015, sample SAMEA2737817) | human gut metagenome | biome: human gut; feature: human-associated habitat; material: faeces | place: China | collected 2012 ... | reverse complement strand
TGAAAGAAAAAGAATATAGCTCGTTTCTAAATCGTTAGCAGTCACATTCTTTAAAGTGCTTAACTCGTTGATATTCAAGCAGCAAAAGATTTTGTTGTGACTCCTGCTGTGGAACGTTCACACCGAAGGTAACTGTAGCAGGTGCAGAGGGAGATGCACTCTCTACATAGAAGAGCACCTGAGAAGTACTTTCCTTCACATGGTTGGGTTGCACATGCTCGTCGTTCATGTCAACAGCTGCATTATACATCGGACTTGCCTGGTCGTAAGGCCAGTAAGCATCTTTGGCATCCAGAATCTGCAGGTTGTTTCGAAGATATTCGTCTGTAATCTTTCTCAAGTCGCATTTGAACTCATTTTCCGCCTTAGCATTTCCTTCTTTCACCGTAGCATAGAGATATGCGTTGATGGTGGTAAGGCCCTGGCAGCGAACGATATACCAGCCTGGACTGTCAATCGTTATGCTCTGATACATACGACCGTAGCCTCTATTCTGGACGGTGGCGCACATGTAGCGGCTATGGTTGGCACAGAAGTTATTGTTGTTGCGACCTCTGTCTATGGCATCGTTGAAGTTCCATTGCTCATTTGCTCCGTAGTTGTAAAAATTCGCTTTTAAATTGGTTTTATAGTTGCCGTCGTAACCAATGCGCAGCTTGGCATTGTTGTAGTACTCTTTTGGAGCATTAATCAGTGTCTCGTCTATCTTCCAGTTCTTCAATCCATCATTGTGTCTTGAGAAGTCGGGATCTGCCAACACAGCACTCAGGTCTATCGTCTCTTTGAGCGCACTCTGCTGACTATTGAGCATGAACAGATAGTCGTGTGCGGTAATCAGCTTCCAGATGGCATAGTTGCCGCTCTGTTCTGGTGTCTCGGTCATCTTTACCATCTCGTATCTGTCGGAGAAATCTGTTATGTAAGTTCTTTTACCGCTTTTATCTACCGTGCTGTAGAGATAGTGCTGCTTGTCATCTTCTTTTATGGCTTTTGTATCGCCTTTGATATAGCCGCTGCTTGCAGTCATATAATAGGTTGCCTCCTTGGTCTTACTTGGATCGTTTACCTCAGCATATCCAAGACCCGTTTTGAGGTTTACATTCATGTGAAGCGCCAGGCGATATTCGCCAGTGGTGCCAGTAGGGATAAACTGCCAGCGGGCATACTCAGGATTATATTTCTTGCCGTTATCTCCTGTTGAACAGATTGGCTTGTCTGTATATACGCCAGCCATTTTCTCTGACAGACCATTATCACCATTATATGTGCCATATCGTATGGTCGCATAAGCCAAGAAAGGATCTACTCCATCTTCATTGCTGTGAATAGAGCGTGAGATGAAAAATGTAGGGTTCACATCGTCTGGAGTATCGGCATAGGTATAGTTCTCCGACCCTGTATTGGTGTCATAAAAGCCTTTGCCTGATGCATCGTCGGTCAGCTGAAGGTTGCCTTCGTTATCAAGCACATAAGCATCGTTCTCATACTTAAATTTGGCGAAGGTTCCTGCTTTTCCTTCCTTGTAAGGAATGGTATAGCCGTGCTTTTGTGAGGAAATTGTAAAATCATCTTTTGAAAGCGTGATTGTGACATCATCCAAACTGGCAATGGTTGTCGTTTTTTTGTTTATCTGGTCTGATGCCTCGCCCCATGTCCGGTCAATATTGAATGTTTTTGAACTCTTGGTGAAATAAACATGAACCATGTTTTCACCATTTTTGCTCCATGTTTCAATATTTGTTCCTATTGACAGGATGTTTGCTGCGTTAACATTATTAGGACATGCGTTCAGGTTAAGTTTGACAACAATCTTGTCGCCATTGTCAAAATCAACGTCCAATGCTTCCGACTTGAACTTCTTTCCGTTGGGTATAAATGGGGCTTCGCTGCTTGCCGTTTGGTAAGCATCGTCGGAGGTGTCTTCTGTTTTCTTAACCTTGATGTCTGTTGTTCCGCCGCTCTTTACTATTTGTATCGATTTATAGATAGCGTTGCTTCTGTTGTTTCCTTGTTGGCTTCCAAAGTAAAAAGATTTCGTGATAGGAAACTCTTTCTTTGTACCAGCGTCGCTATTTTCTACAATCGAAAGAGTCTTTTTGGTAAGCGTGATTGTGATATCAGTCAAGTCGGTAATGGTGGCTGTCTCTTTTGTTTGGCTATAGCCGTATGTTCTGCCTATATTGAAGGTCCTTGAACTTTTGGTGAAATAAACGTGAATCATGTCGTCACCTACATTGTTCCATTCTTCAATTTTTGTTCCTATTGACAGGATGTTTTCTGTATTATTTATACACTTGCTCAGGTTAATCTTGACAACAATCTTGTCGCCTTTGTCAAAATCAACATCCAATTTTTCCGACTTGAACTTCTTTCCGTTGGGTATAAATGGGGCTTCGCTGCTTGCCGTGTAGTAATCTGCGTCGGAGGTATCATCTGTTTTCTTGACCTTGATGTCTGTTGTTGTTCCGTCGCTCTTTACTATTTGTATCGATTTGTAGTTGGCGTGGCTTCTGTTGTTTCCTTGTTGGCTTCCAAAGTAAAATGGTTTTTGTGTTGTTGGGACAGGAAACTTTTGCTCGCTATTAGTATAGCTCTCCTCTCCTTTTTCGCTGCTTACGGTTTCTCCAGTCTTCTCTGGATAGCGAACGTAGCTGCCTTGTGTTTCTTTGGTGTCATTTCTACTTTGCAGCCAGAAGGGACAAGGTGTATCGCTGAGCGTGGCACTTGCGCCCCAGTAGCCACCAAAGGTAAGAAACTTGCCCGTGCCCTTGTTGTAGAGCAAGAACATGTTCTTAGCTTGACCATTAAACAGGGCATCTTTCATTGAGCTTGGCTTTTCGCCGTTTGTGACAAACTGAGTGTAGTTTTCCTTGGTCACTTCCTGTCCTTTCAGTTTTTCCAATGTACTTGCAATCTGGGTAGTCTGCGCTTTAGTAGCGACACAATACCCCCCCCATAGCTAAAAATGCTATGGTAAAAAACAATACAGTTGATTTTCTTTTACTAAAAATATTCTTATGCTTCATATTGTAAATAAGAAATGCGATGATCCGATTTGGAACCACCGTTATAATAGTTGGTTTTATTTAATTAATTGAAATAATGCTACTTCTGATATACTGTCATCCTATACAATTGAATGTATTTTTTTATTGTTAATACCATGATATATATATTGTTATCCGGCAACTTTAATTTTTTTGCAAAGTTATAAATTATTTGTAAAATATACAATCATTATACGTTGTTTTTAAAATTCTTTAACGTAACGTTTTGCGTGAAATAGTATGTATACTTTTAAAGTACATAAAAAAGTCCCCGATGCATCTCGCACCGAGGACTTCAAGAGTTCAATTTTAATCTATGAAGTACAATCCGTGTTAGAACACGGCTGTTTGTAAATTCGATTTATATCATCTTTATTTCTTATCCGCATCAATGAGGGCAAGCAGATGCTCTACTGCCACTTCTTGCGGGATATTCTTCTCTATGCAAACCTGCTTGCGGTAGAGGCTTACTTTGTTTGGACCGGCGCCCACATAGCCATAGTCGGCATCTGCCATTTCGCCAGGACCATTCACGATGCAGCCCATGATGCCAATCTTCAGACCCTTCAGGTGCTTGGTGGCCTCCTTGATCTTGGCAATGGTTTCGCGGAGATCGTAGAGGGTTCTGCCGCAGCCAGGACAACTGATATACTCGGTCTTGCTGGTACGCAGACGAGCTGCCTGAAGTATTCCAAAAGCAGTCTCATCAATAGTCTGGGCAGGGATGTCGCCATTGTTCATCAACCAGATACCATCGGTCAGACCATCTATCATCAGCGCACCCATGTCGGCAGCAGCCTCCAACTGGAAGTCGCTCTTCTCTTCCTTGCTGTGCTGGTACATCTGCGCAAAGACAACAGGGTTCTTCAAGCCGGCATTCATCATCTCATGAACCAATGCGCGCTGGTCGCCCAAACGGTTCTGGTGATTGCTGACGCAGATGACTACCACCTCCGGATGATTCTTCAAGCAAGCGATGTATTCTTCGGCAGGAGTACCAAACTGGAGCGTGAGGAACTTGATGTCTGCCTTGATGCTGGCGATGAACGGCATAGCCATAGCAGGGAAGATAGGATAGAGTTTGGCACCCGTAGTCTCCGGTTTGCAGTTGAGGGTCTCATAGACGTTGTAATCTACGATATAGCTCTGTCCCGGCACAAACTGCTTAGGCATCTTTCCACCTATATAGATATAGTCGGGTTGGGCATCCTTATTCTTGCAAATCGTACTCTCGCCATTGATACGGTTGCTGATGACTACAGGTACCTGAGTGCCACCGATATTGCCCACAGCCTCGGTTTCCCGGCGAGTAGGGTGCAACCAGTCGAAAGAAGGACAAGCCGTAGCAGGAATCATCAGCTGCCCCTGTTTCTTTCCGATATAATCCACCAGATGGCGGGCTACAGGAATCTCAGCCGCAGGTTCCTCGCTCAGACTTACTCTCACGGTATCACCGATGCCATCAGCCAGAAGCGCACCGATGCCCACGGCACTCTTGATTCTTCCATCTTCACCTTCGCCGGCTTCGGTAACGCCCAGGTGAAGAGGGTAGTTCATTCCTTCCTTCTCCATCTCATCCACTAAGAGACGCATAGAGCGCACCATCACCACGGTATTGGATGACTTGATACTGATGACCACATCGTGGAAATTCTCTTTCTTGCAGATGCGAAGAAACTCCATGCAACTCTCTACGATGCCTTCCGGAGTATCGCCATAGCGGTTGCGGATGCGGTCGGAGAGCGAACCATGGTTTACGCCGATGCGGATAGCAGTATGGTTCTCCTTGCAGATATTGAGGAAAGGAACGAATCGTTCCTCAATCTTCTGGAGTTCGTGGGCATATTCCTCGTCGGTATATTCCTGCTTGATAAACTTGCGGGCAGGATCCACGTAGTTGCCTGGGTTGATACGCACCTTTTCGCAATAGAGTGCAGCTACATCAGCCACATTCGGATTGAAGTGGATGTCAGCCACGAGCGGAGTGGTGAAACCATCGGCACGGATTCCCGCATTGATATTCTTCATGTTTTCAGCCTCGCGGGAGCCCTGGGTGGTAAAGCGCACCAGTTCGCCACCAGCCTTGATGATTTCCTCTGCCTGACGTACACAAGCCTCGGTATCATTGGTATTGGTAGTGGTCATCGACTGGATGCGGATAGGATTGTCACCGCCTAAGTCAAGTTCTCCGACATGGGCAACAGAAGAAGTGCGTCGGGTATAATTGAATAAATCTACCATAATGTATAAGATGAGATATGCCCCAGGGAAGGGGCATATCAGGATATATTAGTTACATTTATAATCGTATTTGATTTCATGCAGCTCCTTGTTGGCCTTCTCGATCTTTACATCCAGACCAGCCTTCCATGCCTGCACCTTCTCTGCCACTTCCTCGTCTCCCAATGCAATCATCTCTGCAGCCAGGATAGCTGCGTTCTGAGCTGCGTTGACACCTACTGTGGCGATAGGAATGCCAGGAGGCATCTGAATGATACTGAGCATGGCATCCAGACCATCGAGCATACCCTTGATAGGCACACCGATAACTGGCAGCGGTGTTTCTGCTGCTATTACGCCAGGAAGGGCAGCAGCCATACCTGCAGCGGCGATGATAACCTTCACACCACGGTCTTTAGCTCCTTTGGCAAATGCTGCTACTGCATCTGGAGTGCGGTGAGCAGAGAGGGCATTTACCTCAAAAGGAATCTGGTTGTCATTCAACCACTTACATGCTTTTTCCATAACAGGCAGGTCACTGGTACTGCCCATGATAATGCTAACTAATGGTTTCATTTGCTTTTATATTTAATATTAATGATTTTTTGTTCTATCATCTAATGAATGCTCACCTTACTTATATAATAAAGAGAGCGCACACTACTCCAACGAGAAATCCGGCTACCACCTGCGCCAACGTATGCTGACGGAGAATCATGCGGGCAGTACCCACCATGCCTGCCAGCAGGATGACGAATGCCAGCCACCAGATAGGATTGAAGGAAAAGGCAATCGAATAGACTACCAGTCCTCCTGCTACTCCTCCGATGGCTGCCGTGTGGGTGGAGATCTTCCACCATACATTGATGAGTGCGCATACCATCTGTATCACCAATGCCGCTACCAGGATAATGCTGATTACTCTCGGCGTGTTGCGGTATTCCATCAGAAAGAAACAGCCAAAATAGCACAGGATTGATATCAGGTAGGGTACGATGCGGCGCTCTTTCCTGCCCAATTCCTTGGAGGTCCATCCCTGAAACCTGCGGTATAGGTGTATCAGCAGGGAGGGCATGAGGATGGTGGAGATATACACCGTGAGCAGCATCGGCAACTTATATGCCAATGGCAGCAGCGACATATAGCTGAACAGAAATAGAGCCACCAGTCCTACCAATGGCAGGTAGAAAGGGGTGAAGATCATGCTCATGATGCGTGCCGCCAATATGATATTTTTCTCTTTCATAACAAACTATGTTGTATGTAACCTTTTGTATATTTTCCTGAATTTATTTTCTCAATCGTGCTACCGGGATGCCCAACTGCTCTCTGTATTTAGCCACGGTGCGTCGTGCAATAGGGAATCCCTTTTCCTTCATGACCTTGGAAATAGCATCATCGCTGAGAGGTTTCTTCTTATCCTCGTTTTCGATGAGATGCTGGAGGGCAATCTTGATCTTGCGCGTTGACAGTTCCTCGCCGTCTTCGGTGGTATAGCTGTCTGTAAAGAAGAACTTGAGTGGGAATATGCCCCATTTGGTCTGTACATATTTCTCGATTCTTACTCGTGAAATGGTACTGATGTCAAGTTTCGTTCTTTCTGCTACATCCTTGAGAATCATCGGCTTGAGGTCAGCCTCGTCACCATCCAGGAAGAACTGCCTCTGGATGTCGATGATAGCCTTCATGGTGATGATGAGCGTATGTCGGCGCTGCTTGATGGCTTCGATAAAGCCTTGGGCCTTATCTACTTTCTCCTTGGCATAGAGCAGGGCTTCCTTGTCTTTCCGGCTCATCTGATCCTTGTGCTTTTTGTAGGTTTCTATCATGTCGGTGAAGGAAGGAGATACGGTCAGCTCTGGCATATTGCCTCGGTTGAGCGTGAATGTAATGGTTCCGTCATCGGCTGTATCTACGATGAAGTCGGGGTTGATCTGCTGCATGTTTCGTCCGTCAGTCTCGCCAAGCGATGCGCCCGGCTTAGGATTCAACTTGCGTATCTCGTCCTTGAGTGTCTCCAACTGGGTTTCGTTGAGTTCCAGTCCAGACTTGATTTTATCCCAATGTTTCTTGGTAAATTCGTCGAAATAATCCTCGAATACTTCCTCCATAGTTTTGCGCAGCACTCCCTTAGGCAGTCTTTTTACCTGCAGCAGCAAGCATTCCTGCAGGCTTCTTCCGCCCACGCCGGCAGGGTCGAACGACTGGAGTTTGTGGAGCACATGCTCAATTTCCTTTTCGCTTACATCAATATTATGGTAGATGATGAGCTCATCGCAGATGCTGTCCAGGTCTTTGCGGAGCAATCCGTCTTCATCCAGCGAACCAATCAGATACTCCATGATTTGCTTTTCTTTATCCGTGAGCATCTGCATGTCCATCTGTTCCTTCAACTTATCGTAGAAGGAAGTTGTATCGCCATAAACCATTTCCTCGTAGTCGGCGTTCTGCGTATTATATCTGTCAGTATTGTAGTCGGGCATCTGGTCGTCTTTTCCGATACTTTCCAATGCCTGATCCAGTTCGTCCTTTCTTTCTTCTTTTTCCGACTGTGCTTCGTAGGCATCGTCTCCAAATTCATCGTCATTACTGTTGTCAGAATCATCCAGAGCCGAACGGTCTTCGTTGCCCTCTCCCATGAGTGCATCGTCCGGATTCTCAGTTTCCAAGGCAGGATTATCATCCAGTTCGGCATTGATATTATCCTCCAGTTCGTTGAGCGGCATCTCCAGCATCTTCACCTGCAACATCTGTTGGGCGGAGAGTCGCTGGAGCTGTTGTAGTTTCTGCTCCTGTGTCTGAATGAGTTTTTGAGTCATGTTTCGTGTCTTTTAAATAAGTTCTTTCCAAGTTACTTAAAAAGTTATATCTTCTTATTAGAAGTATTTTTCCTACTTACTTGAAGTATTCTTTCAGTTCCAATGCCAGTTTGTAGAGTTTATCAGGATTTCCGTTTCCATACCGCTGCCATATTTTGCTGCATGGGTCTATCAGATTGCTGATTACCACATCGTTTCTGTTGAGATATGGGTCGCAAATCTGGAACACATTCATGGCCTCTACTATCACCTTCGTGCTGGTTTTGATGAGTTTGGCAAGATCAATGATTTCTGGTGTTTCCGGCACCATGGTGATTGGTGTGAGCTGGAAGTAAAGGTCGAGGATGATGATCAGCTTGACGGGAGTGAGCGAAGGTTCGGCTTCGATAGGTTCCCAGTCGTGTTCGAATGATTCCCTGATGGAAACCCCCTGATAGAATTGTGTTGCATTTCCACATCCTTCCATTTTCTTGAGCAAATGGATATCACGAGCCAACTTTTTAGGGTTGTCTCCATATTTATCCCAAAGCCTCTTGATGCGTGGGGTGACCATTCTGAGTTTGAACATCTGTTCGTGGAGAACTTCTGGGGCAATATGCAGCTCCAGAGCCAGATTGACCATGCCTTTCGAATAGAGAGGTTTAACGCCCATTGGCTTTTTCTGGTATAATTGCAATAGCAAAAGCCAGTATTCATCTTTCCAAAGAGGATGTTTAGCCATATTACAACACTTTTCTGCAAAAGTACGACTTTTCATCGGTAATACAAAATAAAAATTGGAATTTTTTCCAAAAGAAAGACAATAAAATGAGAAATGAGAAATTAGAAATGAGAAATGAAGTGAGGGGAGATAAAAAGAAAGTGCGCAAGACTTCTCACGAACTCTTGCGCACTTTTAATGTTATATTCCCAAATTTCTCATAACTCAAAGGAGATTGACTTCATTTTAAGTTCCTCTCCATTTCAGAGCCTGAAGCAGAAATTCTGCTACACAGGCGTCATCATTTGTTAATCCTATAACATTCTTTTTTACCTTTTCAACTTAATCCTATTGAACACTGTTAATCTCTGAATAAACAATCTTTTTTCTTACCTTTTCTAATACCTGTTACCTAAACTAACAATCTAAAACCTAAAACTAAACCTAAACAACTAACAATCTTAACCTAAAAACCTAATAACCTTTTGTCTTATTGACGATGCAAAGGTACGACGATTTTCGGTATCTTCCAAATCTTTAGAAGAAAAAGTCTCAAATAAGCCCTTTTTTTTGATGTACATCAACTATGTGTGTGCGCACACATCAAGTATTTAGCTCAAAATTGACCTGTATCAAGTACTTAGAAGAATGTAGCTGAAAGCGGCTAATCGCCTTTATACATTATTATATATAATAGCAGCTTTTTCCTATATGTGATTGCTGCTATTCTATATATTTCTGCTGTTATTTGCCGATATAAGCCTCTTCACTCATATAAACAGCGATGGTTTTGAGCTTGATATAATCTTCTGAGAGATAGATGCGGCCCTGATTGCCCCAGTTGGTGCCCCAGGAGTTGCGGCAGACGTAATATCGCAGTTTGCCCTGAACGAAGGTGCCGATGATTTCCATCACATGGTCGTCGGTGGTATGTAACTGTTCGAAAGCTTTCTGACGGGACTCCTGGGTGACAGAGCGCTCGGCAGAAGTGATATCCACATAGTTGTTCTTTGGATTCTGGAATCCCGGTTCGCTGATATCGCCTTCCCAACAAACAGGATGGCCATTCTCTATCGCCTGCTGGATATGCTGCATCAGTTCGTCGATAGGAATATTGAGAAACTCGTCATGCATCTGGTTGTCGGCTACCTCGAGTGAGAAGTATTCACGGAAGGGATGGTGGGTGAAGCTTGTCAGGGCCACATATTCTTCCGGATAGCAGACGCTGTGGGCAAATTCCAGAGGAGTATATTCTGCACCGAGCATGTGAATCTGCTGGGCAGGCATATATCCTAATTCTGAATCGAAGAGATCGTTGAGTTCTTCCTTTAGTTTCGCGATACCGGCACCCTTGGCGATAGCACCGTTGCAAACCTGCTTTACCTTGCGGCAGAGTACCTTATAGTTGATATCTTTCTTGTCCTCGTAGCTGTCGTATGGTTCGGCTCCGTATTTATTGATGTAATGAATGAGCATCGAACTCATACCCCTCATGCTGATAGGTTTTTTACCTTGAGAAAAATAATATTCCAAGGCTTTTTCCTGCAGCATCATGCGGGCGATGTAAGCCACGGAGAGGTTGATGGAGTCGCCCTTCATGATATGTTCACTCTCGATGGTAGCCAACATGCCGTATGCCCAGCAGAGTTCACTTTGTCCCTGGTCCTTGACGGGGGTAGTGCCGATGAGTTTGACATGGGCAGGTAAGTTGTTCTTCCCAGCTTTCTCTGATGGTTGGGAAGAAGGCTGACTCTTGTAGTCACAACTGGCAATGAAGAGTGTGGCAAGTATGGCGAAGATAATCTTTCTTTTCATGTTGTCTGAACTTTATTTTGTACAAATTGCTTTTAATTGGTTGCAAAGATACTATAAAAATCTATAGTATTGCTCATATCTCAAAGAAAAAGTGTAACTTTGCATCCTAAAAAGATATATATGACATTCATGAATGATAAAATAAAAGAATTTGAGGTGATGGCTCCTGTGGGATCTCGCGAATCCCTGGCTGCAGCTATCCAAGCCGGAGCAGATTCTGTCTATTTCGGTATCGGCAAGTTGAACATGCGTTCACATTCTGCCAATCATTTTACCATCGATGACCTGCGTGAGATCGCTGCTACCTGCAATGAGCATGGTATCAAGACTTATCTCACCGTCAATACCGTTATCTATGATGATGATATTGCCACGATGAAGGAGATTATCGATGCTGCTAAGGAGGCTGGCATCTCGGCTGTCATCGCAAGTGATGTGGCTGTGATGAGCTATTGTAATGAAGTGGGCGAGGAGGTTCATCTTTCTACCCAGTTGAATATCTCCAATACGGAAGCGCTGAAGTTCTATGCCCGCTTTGCTGATGTTTCGGTGCTGGCTCGTGAACTGAATATGGATCAGGTGAAGCATATCCACGAACAGATAGAGCAGCAGAATATCTGTGGTCCTATGGGCAAGCAGATTCGTATTGAGATGTTCTGTCATGGTGCGCTCTGCATGGCTGTTTCCGGCAAGTGTTATATGAGTTTGGCTAATGCCAACCGCTCTGCCAACCGTGGTGAGTGTGTACAGATTTGCCGCCGCAGCTATACGGTAACTGATAATGAAACGGGTAACCAGCTGGAAATCGACAATAAGTATGTGATGAGTCCTAAGGACCTGAAGACCATCCGCTTCATCGACCGTATGATGGATGCCGGTGTGCGTGTCTTCAAGATAGAGGGTCGTGCCCGTGGTCCTGAATACGTTTATACTGTAGTAAAATGCTATAAGGAGGCGATTGCTTCTGTACTGGATGGTACTTTTACAGAGGAAAAGAAGGATGCATGGGACGAAAGATTGGCAACTGTCTTCAATCGTGGTTTCTGGGATGGTTATTACCAGGGTCAGACACTCGGCGAATGGAACAAGCACTATGGTTCGGTAGCAACAGAGAAGAAGGTACTCGTAGGTAAGGTGATGAAGTACTTCTCCAAGCTCGGTGTGGCTGAGGTTGCTGTGGAAGCTACTACCTTCAATCAGGGCGATAAGCTTCTGATTACAGGAAATACTACAGGTGTGATGTATCTCAAAGCCGATGAGATCCGTTATGATTTGAAACCAGTTGAGACAGCCAAGCAGGGCTGGAGAGTATCTATCCCTGTGCCAGATAAGGTTCGTCCGAATGATAAACTCTATAAATTAATTACCGTAAACGAAATAAAGGAAATAAAATAATGGCAACAATCAATGATTTGCAGGATGAAGTAGTAGAGGAATTCCAGGACTTCACCGATTGGATGGATAAGTATCAGATGCTCATCGACTTGGGTAATGAATTGGCTCCTCTTGATGAGAAATATAAGAACGAGCAGAACCTCATCGATGGCTGTCAGAGCCGTGTATGGTTGCAATGCGATTATGAGGATGGCAAGCTCGTGTTTACTGCTGATAGTGATGCTCTTATCGTGAAGGGTATCATCGCTCTTCTGATTCGCGTATTGAGCGGTCATACTCCTACCGAGATTATGGATGCTGATCTTTATTTCGTAGAGAAGATTGGTTTGAAGGATCATCTGAGTCCAACCCGCAGCAATGGTCTCTTGGCGATGATCAAGCAGATTCGTATGTACGCTTTGGCTTACAAGACCAAGGAGGCTGAGGGAAATGCGTAAGTTAAGAACGATAGAGATGAACCGCCTCACGCTGGAGGAATTCAAGGAGGCTGAGAAGCTTCCCCTGATAGTAGTCTTGGATGATGTGCGTTCATTATATAATGTAGGAAGTGTTTTCCGCTCTTGCGATGCTTTCCGTGTAGAGGCTGTATATCTGTGTGGTATTACCGCTACTCCTCCTAATGCCGAGATTCATAAGACTGCATTGGGTGGCGAGGATAGTGTAGATTGGGAATACTTCAAGACCACGGAAGAGGCTGTGGAGAAATTGAAGCAGAAAGGCTTTTTTATTTATAGCATCGAACAGGTGGAAGGCTCTACCAAACTCCAGAATTTGCCAGAGGCTCATTCTAATATTGTTAGAACGGCTTCAGAATCAGAAAAGCAAGAGAATTCTTCACTCTTCACTCTTCACTCTTCACTCCCCAGCGGCTATGCCGTAATCTTCGGCAACGAGGTGAAGGGTGTAAAGCAGAACATCGTGGATATGAGCGATGGCTGCCTGGAGATTCCTCAGTTTGGTACGAAGCATTCGCTCAATGTCAGCGTAACGGCAGGCATTGTGGTCTGGGAGTTTGCCAAACTCTTGAAGCTATAGAGAACAGATGTACATGTGTGAGTTTTTGAGACATGTATGTTATTAGATAAACTAAGGTCAAGCAAGTTTGGAGTCTTGCTTGACCTTTTCAGTTTTAGCTTCGCTTATGATGTCTTTGGCTGTGAAATCAGGTGCAGGCTTGCCAGGTTTTACTTTTGCCAGTACTTCCAGATATATTTTTTGTCCATCCGCATTCAGAAGATTAACATTGATGGTGTATTAGCCTTGGGCATTTGCGCCCAAGGCTAAAGTTGATGAAAGTATCAATAAAATAGATTTTTTATTCATATTTTCTTATTCTTTGTAGTTCTGTGTGATATTACTATTATTGTTTATCACGCTCTGAGGGAATGGGAATATCCACATTTTACTGTCTGGAGTGATGGTATAAGTCTTTCCAGCAAGTGTGCGGCTATAGTTCTGCTTCCAGCCATCGCACTGGTTCCAGCGCTTCTTGTCTATGAAGATATTGACAGAGTAAATGTCCTCATTCATGGTCACCTGCTTCACATGCTTGATGGCTTCTTCCTTGGTGCTGACTGTGCCTTTGAGGGGCTGATACTAGGCAGGATCGATGCGGTTTACGCGCACCTTGTCGAGATATTCCATGGCTGTATCGTAGTTGCCTTTGTGGGTCTCGCATTCGGCGATGGTGAGATACATCTGGGTAGAGCGAAGACCACCATCATTCCATAACGAGTTGAGATCATAAGTAAAATTGAAACCAGTTTCACCCAGCATACTTACTCCGGCATCCATCATGTAATCATACATCATATTCATATTGCTCATCTTGTCCTTATAGGCATGTCCATCCTCAAAGTTTGCCATGGTAGTAGGGGTGTAAGCATTGAAGCTTTCAGAATTTCCATTTAAGAAATAATCCTCATCGGTTCCTTTCTTGCCACGATTGATAACAGGATAAGTCCCGCCT